>ENA-UEYF01000259-UEYF01000259.1-human-gut-metagenome-genome-assembly--contig:-NODE-259-length-55391-cov-37.346458_pt1 | contig 55391 bp, 33 predicted proteins | sample MGYA00242902_ERZ507920 | MGnify/ENA primary metagenome ERZ507920 (study PRJEB26167, sample SAMN06115402) | human gut metagenome | host: Homo sapiens | place: China:Jiangxi | collected 2016-07-05...
GCCCTTGCCATTATCCTTGTTCCGATGTTACTGATTATTTGCCAGAAAGAAACAGGTTCGGCTTTGGTCTATTTGTCATTCTTCCTTGTTCTGTATCGGGAAGGAATGACAGGGTCTATTTTGTTTGCCGGGGTATGTGCCGTAATTTATTTTATTGTCGGAATCCGTTTCAGTAATGAACTGATGGCCGATGGCTTTACTTCGTTGGGAGAATTTGCCGTATTGGGATTGATTGTACTTTTTACGTCATTGCTGGTAAAGGCATATTGTAAAAACAGCGAACGGGCGGTAATTTATATTCTGTCTTTTGGCATTGGTTCGATGTTGTTGGGGTGGCTGTTCTCTTTGTACGTCATACCGTTTAATGTCGTTTATTTGCAAGGTGTAGTATGTGGAGCCCTATGTATTTATTTGGTTTATTTATTTCTGCATGAGCGCATTCGCAACTATCTGTATATATTGGTTTTTGCAATAGGTTCGGTAGGATTTCTTTTCTCTGCCGATTATGTGTTCAATGAAGTGCTTGAACCTCATCAGCAGATACGTATTAAAGTATTGTTAGGAATGGAAGATGATCCTACAGGTGCTGGTTATAATGTAAACCAGAGTAAGATAGCTATTGGCTCGGGAGGATTTCTGGGAAAAGGATTTCTGAACGGTACTCAGACCAAATTGAAGTATGTACCGGAGCAGGATACCGACTTTATCTTTTGTACCGTAGGAGAGGAGCAGGGCTTTGTAGGCTCCTCTATCGTGATTTTGCTGTTTGCCGCATTGATATGGCGGTTAATCTACCTTGCTGAGCGGCAAAGCACGCGTTTCGGAAGGGTATATGGCTATAGTGTGTTAAGTATCTTTTTCTTCCACTTGTTTGTTAATATTGGAATGGTTCTCGGACTGACTCCTGTTATTGGTATTCCTCTTCCTTTCTTCAGTTACGGAGGTTCTTCGCTTTGGGGATTTACCATTTTACTGTTTGTCTTTCTGCGTATTGACGCTGCCCGTGAAAGTTGATAGACGCATACCTACATCACTGATTCCCTTCAGCGATTTGTCGCGCATAATATGAACTATTTGCAGCATGCTGTCGGCTGTCGAGAGATAGATCGGTTCATTGGCAGTAAAGGTAAACTGGTATAAGTTTCCCGATGTGCCTTTTCCTTTCCAGTTTCCCCACTTGTCAGCCAGTTTCAAATGTAATGTGTCTGGGCGTTTGTCGGGAGTGAGCGGGTAAAGTACTTCCAGCCATATATCCTGATATGGATAGTTTTCTGTATGTCTTAATCCTATTTCCAGACTATAATGATGTCTGGTTAGTTGTGATGGTAGGGTATATTTCAAGGTATCTTGTTTAGGCCATCCATTTTCACTTAGGTTCTGGTAAGTATGGTAGACGGTATCATCATTGCAGGCCGCCAGGGAGAATAATAAGATTAATATTCCCCCCGCGGTGCGGATATATGATGAAGTTTTTAGTGTGGTCATGCTATTTCATTGTTGTTTTTTCGTACCTGCCGGCGTGGACGGTTAGGTTGTCTGTTGCCTCCTTCCGGCTGCTGTTGCTGGGTACGTGCTTCCGGCTGGTTAGGCTGTTGTTTGTTGTCGGCTGGACGCGGAGTGTTTCCTTGTTTTTTCCCTTCCGGCTGCTGTTGCTGGGCACGTACCTCCGGCTGGTTAGATTGTTGTTTGTTGTCGGCCGGACGGGGAGCGTTTCCTTGTTTTTTCCCTTCCGGCAGCTGTTGCTGGGCACGTACCTCCGGCTGGTTAGGTTGTTGTTTGTTGTCGGCTGGACGCGGAGCATTTCCTTGCTTCTGAGGACGATTTCCTCTGTCATTCCGGCGTTTTTCTCCCTGACGGTCTTCTTTCCGTCTTTCTTTTCCGTTGGTTGTAGGGATATTTGCAGAAGCTGCTGTATTATTTTCTCCCTTTACCTGATTCTCAACCTTTTCCTGATTAGGCATATCCTTGTTGGGTAGAAGCTTCTGAGCATTGTTATCCTGTTGTACATTAGCCTGACGAGCCTCTCCGTTTCTTTTTTTCTTTCGGTTCTTATTATTCCGGCTTTTATCGAAACGGGTTACACTTTCCTGTTCCAGCAAATCTTTCGGACGTGCTGGCTCATGCATCCCATTGTCATTTAATTTTTCTGGCTTTTCACCACGACGGTTCATGTTGATTACTTCGAAGGCACGACGTGCAGTAAGAGTAACTTCGTTGGCAAGGAAACTCTTGTCGGTAGAATAAATGATTTCTCCTTTCAGAATATCAGCCTTGAAATAATAGTACGTCGCATCCATTGTTTCGAGTGTAATCTCTTTGCTGGGAAGTCGTTTCTGGCATTCTACGTAGGCATCTACTTCGTAGTTGAGGCAACATTTCAGCTTGGCACATTGTCCTGCCAGCTTTTGAGGATTTAACGAAATATCCTGATAGCGTGCGGCCCCTGTAGATACAGAAATGAAGTTTGTCATCCATGTAGCGCAACACAGTTCCCGTCCGCAAGGACCGATACCGCCGATGCGTCCTGCTTCCTGACGGGCACCGATCTGTTTCATTTCGATGCGCACGCGGAAAGCTTCGGCCAGTACTTTGATAAGCTGACGGAAGTCTACTCGTTCATCAGCGATATAATAGAAGATAGCCTTGTTTCCGTCGCCCTGATACTCCACATCGCCAATTTTCATTTGCAGTCCCAGTTCGGCAGCAATCTGGCGTGAACGAATCATTGTAGCATGTTCACGGCTTTTAGCTTCCTCATATTTTTCCATATCCACCGGTTTTGCCTTGCGGTATACACGGCGTATTTCAGCATCCGGCTTTATATTAGCCTTGCGCATCTGTAACGGTACAAGGCGTCCTGTCAGCGTTACAGTACCTATATCATGCCCCGGGCTGGCTTCTACGGCTACGATGTCACCTTTTTCCAGTTTCAGGTGATTGCTGTTCTTGAAATATCCTTTCCGGGTATTTTTGAACTGTACTTCCACCATATCCTGTTCTTCGCTGTTGCCCGGTATATCTGCCAGCCAGTCGTAGGTATTCAGTTTATTATCTTGTCTTCCGCAGCCCTTGCAACACAATGAGCCACTTCCGTTTTTCAGTATAAATTTGTTCATAGTTTCAATTCTTTAGTAGTACAATCATTTTCAGGGCGAAATCGAAGAATACGAATTTAGGGTTTACATTCTGTTCGATATGTCGTCCGGCTTCCTCCAGCTCATCCATGATACCTATGACGTTTCTTTCGTTGACGAAAGGAGCAAATCGAGAAGCAAATTGAGCTTCTTCACGTCCCAGAAAATTCATTTCCGAACAGTGGAAGTTATATATAAAGTTTTCCCGTATCATGCGCTGGCAGTATGCCAGTAGATTTTTCTGTCGTTCTCTGCCTAATGCAGCAACTTGTTCACTCCAGGCTTTCATCTCCTTTAAGCGTCGTGCGTAAGCCAGTCGCATCAGCGAAGTGAACAATTCGAAGAAGAGGCGGTTCTCTTCTCCCAAATGTATGTTTTCTATTGCCCGCAATACACTTCCCGCAGATAGGTGTGCGATATCGGCTGCATCGTCCGGCTGGAGCATGTATCGTGTACGTAATAGTCCGGCTATGTCATCCTCACTCAATGGAGGCAGATTGAAGCGCTGCATACGGCTGGTCAGGGTAGGCAGGATATTTTCAGGTGCTTCACTCACCAGTAAGAACAAGGTATAGGCGGGCGGCTCTTCAAGGAGTTTTAGTAACTTGTTTCCGCATTCTGCATTCATCTTTTCCGGAAGCCATACAATCATGATTTTATAACCTCCCTCTCCCGCTTTCAGAGAAAGTTTCCGTTGAATTTCATCACTCTCGCGTACAAAAATCTGTGCCTGTTGGTTTTCTGCTCCCATGCGTGCCAGCCAGTTGGCAAGCGAAAAATAAGGCGAATCGATGATCTGCTGTCGCCATACATCAATGAAATCGTCGGATACGGTGTCGCGTCCGGCTTTTTTCTTGATGACCGGAAAAGCAAAATGAACGTCGGGATGTATCAGTTTGTTCATTTTTATACACGAAGGACATTTACCGCAGGCGTCTTCTTCACCCGGATTTTCGCAACACAGATAGCGTGCCAGTGCCAATGCCAGTGGTAATTTGCCTGTACCTTCTGCACCACAGAACAGTATAGCGTGTGGCACTCGTCCCTCGTGAACGAGTGTCAGTAAATGGCGTTTCGCCTCATTTTGTCCTATGACGTCTTTAAAAAACACGGTTAATAAATTTCTTTTGCTACGCGGCGTACGCTTTCTGTAGCTCCAACGGTATAAAAATGAATGCTGGGAACACCGTGAGCTATCAGTTCGCGGCACTGGTTAATACACCATTCCACTCCCAGTTGACGGGCTTCTTCGTCCGTCTGGCATTTTAAGGCTTCCACAGCCAGCTCCTGAGGTAAGTCTACTTTAAATGTTTTGGGGATGACAGACAACTGAGACAGTTTGCTGAACGGTTTGATTCCCGGAATGATAGGAATGTCAATTCCTTCTTGACGCACACGGTCTACAAAATCGAAGAACTTGCGGTTGTCGTAAAATAACTGTGTTACGGCATATTCCGCTCCCGCTTCGACCTTTTTTTTCAGCCAGTAGATATCCTGTTCCATGTTAGGAGCTTCTTCGTGCTTCTCCGGATAGCAGGCAACTCCATAGCTGAACGGTCGTACTGGTGCTTTGATCGGTGAACCATCGACAAACACTCCACGGTTGAAGTCATTGATTTGCTGTTCCAGTTCTACGGCGTGTGCATAGCCTCCTGGCTCGGGAGTAAAGACTTGTTCGTGTTTAGCCTTGTCGCCGCGTAAAATCAGCAGGTCGGTAATGCCCAAGAACTGCAGGTCCAGTAGTACATATTCGGTATCCTCACGTGTAAATCCGCTACATAGAATATGCGGCACTACCGTGATATTATACTTGTTCTGTATGGCTGCTGCCACTGCTACCGTACCCGGACGGCGACGGATTCGCTTACGTTCATATAGCCCGTTGCCCAGTTCGCGGTAAACATACTCGCTACGGTGCGTAGTTATGTTAATATATTTCGGGTCGAATTCGCGTAAGGAATCGATGGTTTCGTATAATTTTTCTATCCCTGTGCCTTTTAATGGAGGAAGTATCTCGAATGAAAAGGCAGTCTTTTCAGGTGATTTGATTAAGTCAATTACTCTCATTTCACTATTTTTGCGCCTTGTTAAGGGGTTACATATTTGGCAAAAATAAGAAAAATATTGTACTTAACGGGAGAATGTTTCTTAAAAAATTTAATTTGGTTGCCGATACATCAGAGCACGGGGGTAAACAGATGAGCGAACCATCCGACAAAGCGTTTCCACGGCGTTCGTTTCTTGTAAACCTCCTTGGTCATAATCGTACTGTTTTGCTTGTCGGCACTGAATATGTCAGTCAACTGTGAGGTTATCGGAAGGTCGAATACAAAAGCATTTATCTCGTAGTCATATCTCAGGCTGCGGCTGTTCAGGTTTGTACTTCCTACCGTACAGAAGCGCTCGTCTACCATCATAACCTTCGAATGGTGAAATCCTCCGTTGTAAACATAAATATGGGCTCCCTTTTTTCTCAGCTGATTGGCGAGATAGAATGCTGCATCGGGGGTAAAGCTGATATCCGACTTACCGGGAATCATAATTTCTACTCTGACTCCACGGTCGACGGCTCTTTCGATTGCACGGCGTATGCTGGCAGTGGGAGTAAAGTATGGATTAATGATTTGTATCTTTCGTTCTGCTGTATTGATGGCTGCAATGTAGGCGTGCCTCATTGCTTCCGGAGATATTTTCGGAACTCGTTGTACAATAGCTACCTGATGACCGGCATGTACGGGTGCTGCATTCAGAGAATCTTTTCCAAAAGGGAAAAATTCATCACCTTCTATATGCTGTTTGGTTTCTTTGTTCCACATGGTAAGAAAAGCCTGTTGCAGTTTTTCCACGGCAGGTCCTTTGATGCGGATATGCATATCTCTCCAGGCTCCGATTTTGGGTAGTCCATTGATGTAATAGTCTGCAATATTCATACCTCCCGTATATCCGACCTTTCCGTCTATTACAACGATTTTCTGGTGGTCGCGGCTTGCGGCATGATTTACGTATGGAAATGTTATCGGGTCGAATGTGACGATTTCTATACCTTCCTTACTTAGTTTTTTGAGCAATCTTTTTCGGAGTGGGCGGTTGTTCGATATGTTTCCAAAAGCATCGAACATGGCTCTGACCTTTACTCCCTCTTTAACTTTCAGTGCGAGCAGGTCGAAAAGTGCATTTCCGATGGAATCATTTCTGAAATTAAAATATTCCAGATGAATGTGATGCTTTGCCTTTTTGATTTCTTCAAAAAGGTCATTGAACTTTTCTCTTCCGCTTGGTAAAAGTTTCAGTTCATTATTGTTGATGATTTCTACGTTCTGCTCACGCAGATATCTTGCAAACAGAGAATCGGCAGGCAGGTATTCGGCTATTGTATCCTCTTCTGCCACATATGATTGTGATTGTGCATATCCGGGTACGCCGAATTTCACAATCAATAGGATTAAACAAAAAAATATTTTGTGAAATCTGTAGTCATTCATGCATCGATAGTTTTTGTGAGGTGCAAAAATATGGATTTTAATTAAGAATTAATAATGACTATGCCAGCTTTTCTGCAAATAGTTACTATTTGACTGTAAAATCAGATGAAAAGACCGTTTCTTGCAATCTGTTGTAAGATTTGAAAGTGTATGATTATATAGTCATAATATCTAACCTTATACGACTTTGTATGTGTAATAAAAATTGAGAAGAAAGTTGTTAGATACATATTTACTGAGAATAATTACGTTTGGTATCTTTACAAAGTAAGAGTAGATTATTAAAATTTTCTATAATTTTGTAATAAAGAAAATACGTATTTGTGAGATATACCTAAAATGAAAATTAGATGAAAAACTTGCCTTTGTTGATCTGTTTATGGTTATTTGCTGTAGTACAGCTTAATGCTCAGACTTCTTCATTGGATCGTTTGTTGTTGAGTCTGGATACTATTTTAATACATAGTGAGGATTATGCGAAAGAAAAAGAGATGAAGATAAAGCAACTTCGTATGCGTAAGGTTCCTTCTAATTTAGAAGAAAAATTCTGGTTCAATAAAATGTTTTATGATGAATATTATGTGTATAATGCCGATACAGCAATGGTGTATGTAGTAGATAATATTCGTATTGCCCAGCAACTTAATAAGTCGGAATGGGAGCAGGAGTGGAGGTTGAACCGGGTTTTCTTGTTGGTCGCTACCGGATTATTGTATGAAGCAGAAACCGAGTTGAAGCAGATTGATGAAAACCGTTTGCCTTCGGATTTGCGCTTGCAGTATTATGACCGTAAGATTTATTTATATTCTCATTTAAGTCAATATGTAGGAAAGCCTGAATATGCCAAAATCTATTATGAGGATGAAATAAAGCTCAAGGAAGAAGCTCAAAAGATGGTCAATACAGGAACCCCTTTTTATTATTGGTTTAAGGCCATGTTTTATCGGGATTTCCCTGATTCGATGGAATATGATACATTGAAAACCCAGTTAAAAGCAATTGTTGAACACTCTTCATTGAATACCCGTATGGATGCGATGAATTCGTACGTATTGGCACGTATGTACATGAACGAAGGCGATGAAGATAATTACATGCGTTATCTGATTTATTCTTCCATTGCTGACGTGCGCATCTGTAATCGGGATATAGCGTCGATGGAAGAGTTATCGTCCTTACTCTATAAACGTAATGATATCGACAGAGGGTATACCTACATTAATTATTGTTTGCAGATGGCGCTTAAATATCCCAACAGAGTGCGTGTGGTAGGAATTTCTACTGTCTTGGATAAATTACATCAGGCCTACCAGGAACGAAATATTTTACAGGAAAAGCGGCTGAAGAATTTTCTTTATACGGTGAGTATTCTGTCGGTCGTATTGCTGGTGGCAGTGTGTCTGATTTATATTCAGTTCAGGAAGTTGGCAAAGTCAAAAGCTCAGCAGCATGAAACCAATAAATTGTTGAATTCACATGTGGAAGAATTGTCGGAAGCCTATAAGATGCTGGCCAATGTCAATGAAGAACTAAGTCGTGTAAATGAACAATTGAAGTCTACCAATAATCAGTTACTGGAAGCAAACTATGTAAAAGAAGAATACATTGGCTACGTTTTTTCCATTTGTTCCAGTTACATCAGTAAACTGGAAGAATACCGTAAAAATGTCAATCGTAAGTTAAAGACCGGACAAGTGGAAGAGTTGAAATCATGGTCTGCCAGTACCAGTATTGTTCAGAGTGAGCTAAAAGAGTTCTATCATAGTTTCGATGCTATTTTCTTACATGTTTATCCCGATTTTGTCGATGATTTTAATGCTTTGCTTCGTCCAGAAGAAAGAGTTGTATTGAAAGATGGAGAACTGCTGAATACTGAACTGCGTATTTACGCACTTGTTCGTTTGGGTATTAATGATAGTGTGAAAATTGCTGAGTTTCTCCATTGTTCTCCCCAGACCGTTTATAATAACCGACTGAGAACACGAAATAAAGCTGTCATTCCGAAAGAAAATTTTGCGGAAGTGGTACGTTCACTTGGGAAAATGTAACGGTAATACCTGTTGAATTTTCTTCTTTTAGTCTGAAGAAGTTTACCTCTTGTATAATTTACCTACTTGAAAATCAGCGTTCTTCTCTTGTTTTCCTTTACTTGTGCTTTTTACCGAGTCATACACGGTGATATTTCTGATTTTAATTTTGCCGCAGAGATTCAAACCGTAATGTTAACTTTAAAAACAGATTTATGAGCACAAGAGTAAATCAATCGCAAGCTGTGAGATATGTTGTGGCTGTCTGGGGCTTGCTGTTTTTCTTCTCATTCAGTCTGTATGCACAGAAGCTGAATGTGACAGGAAATGTAAAGGATGCTACTGGTGAAACAATTATTGGAGCCAGTGTCCTGGTGAAAGGAACGACCAACGGAACCATTACTGATTTCGATGGAAATTTTAGTCTCTCCGATGTTGACCAAGGTAGTGTTATCGAAGTTTCTTATATCGGTTATACTACTCAGTCCATAACCGTTAAGGATGCTTCTCCTCTAAAGGTCATTTTAAAGGAAGATGCCGAAACATTGGAAGAGGTCGTGGTGGTAGGATATGGAGTTCAGAAGAAAGCCAATCTTACGGGAGCTGTGACTTCCATGAAAAGTGATGAACTGATCAAGTCGCGTGCGGCCAATGCGACGACGGCACTTGTAGGTCAGATGCCGGGATTGATTTCCAAACAGGCTAAGGGAGAACCAGGTGCCGATGATGCCAATATTTATATTCGTGGTATTGCTACCTTTCAGGGAGATACATCACCGGCCTATATTATCGATGGTATCGAACGTTCTGCTTCCGATTTTGCCCGTATGGATCCGAACGATATTGAGTCCATTAATGTTTTGAAGGATGCGGCTTCGGCAGCTATCTTTGGTATGCGTGGTGCCAATGGCGTCATTGTGATTACTACCAAGCGAGGAAATACCGGAAAGGCGTCCATTAAGTATTCGGGAAGTGTTTCCATACAGAGCCCTACCAAACTTCCTGAATTTGCCAATTCGTATGATTATGCCCGTCTGTCAAACCAGTATTTCGGTCGTGAGTTGTATACACAAGAAGCTATCCAGAAATACCTCGATGGTTCCGATCCGGAACTTTATCCAAATACCAATTGGTATGATGAGATGCTGACCAAGAACGCTATCCAGAATCAGCATAATATTTCTATCTCGGGTGGCTCAGAAAAAATCAATTACTATGTAAGTTTAGGTTATCTGAATCAGGGAGGTCTGTGGGATGATTTGAACTATCGTCGTTATAACCTGAGAAGTAACATCGATGCACAGATTACCAGTACTACCCGTTTGGGAGTAGACATTTCCGGTCGTCTGGAAAATTCCCTGAATTCGGGAAGTAGCGAAGGCGTGTTCCAACAACTGGTACGAAATACGCCGGTTCTGTTATGCCGCTATCCAGACGGAACGTTTGCCGTGCCCGATGCGACTCATCCCAATGTAGTGGCTTCCAACCAGCCGGGTGGCAGTTACAGCAAAGGAAATACTTTTGTGGTAGATGCCAGAGTACAACTCGAACAAAAACTCGATTTTATCACAGAAGGTCTGTCGGCTAAAGGTGTGATGTCTTATAGTAAAAATACCTACGACAATAAAGCATGGAGTGTTTCTCCTTATGTTTATTCAAAAGATGCCGACGGAGAGTATGTTCTGAAACCTCGTTCTAGTGCAAGTCTGGGGCTGACTCAGAATAACAGTAACTATCAGGAATATCAGTTGCAGTTAAATTATGACCGTTCATTCGGCAACCATAATGTTACGGCCATGGCGATGGTACTGGCCCGTAAGGGATTTACAGCCAATTCGTATATGCAGCGTAATTCTTTTGATTCGGAAATCTTGGATCAGATCAATGCTGGTAATACCGAAGGACAGACCATGAGTGCTGTCGACAGTGAAACAGCCCGCGCAAGTTATATGGCACGTATCAATTACAACTACGCTTCCAAGTACCTCGTAGAATTTAATATTCGTCGTGATGGTTCTGAAAACTTTGCTCCTGATAAGCGCTGGGGTACCTTTGCTTCTGCATCTTTGGGATGGGTTGTTTCGGAAGAGCCTTTCTTCCAGTCGTTGAAAAATACAGTCGATTTTCTGAAGGTACGTGCTTCCTACGGTACACTGGGTAACGATAATACCGGTGGTGTTTCATTCCCGTATTACAGCCGCTTCGAATTATATGGCAGCGATGTAATGGCGAGCAATGGATTTATGAATAACTTGGGTGATTATGCTTTCGGTGATTTGGTGACGAAAGGTCTTGTTCCCGGTGCTATTGCTAATCCACTTGCTACATGGGAGAAATCGAATAAAGCGAATGTTGCCATTGATGCAACTTTGTTTAGCAAGCTCAACTTTACAGTCGATTTCTTTACAGAAAGAAGAACCAATATTCTTACCCAACGTACATCAGAGATTCCTTCTTCATTTGGAGGTACCTTACCGTTGGAAAACTTGGGGGTTGTAGACAATAAAGGTATCGATCTTTCTATCAATTACCATAATACGATTGGAAAAGTAATGTACTCGGTAGGTGGAAACTTCACTTTTGCCCGTAACAAGATAATCGAAATGGCAGAAGCGGAAGGCACTTCCGAGCTGATGAGAAAGACCGGACGCTCAATTAATGGATATTATGGTTACAAGACAGACGGTATTTTCCAGTCACAGGAAGAAATAGACAATTATGCAAAGCAGGAAGTAGCTGGAGCTGGTTATGTTACCCAAGTGGGTGATATCAAATATGTGGATGTCGATGGTAACGGGGTAGTTAATTCCGACGATATGACGTATTTAGGTTATGGAAACATTCCAGAAATAGTATACGGCATCAACGGTTCGTTAAGTTGGAAGAACTTCGATTTCAGTTTCTTGTTTCAGGGAGCAGCCCATGCGCAAGTCTATCTGAAAGGTGGTATTATCCAGCCGTATTTCAACCAGGGTAACTTGCCGCAGATGTGGGTAACCGAAGCATGGACGGAAGAGAACCCGAGCAATCGTTATCCTCGTCTGGCCGAATCTACTCATAACTTCCCAACAACTGATATTCCGGGGGTACAGACCTATCTTTACGATGCGTCTTACTTGAGATTGAAAAACATCGAGATTGGATATACTTTCCCTGCAAAGTGGTTGAAACCAATATCCGCTTCCTCGCTAAGAATATATGCCAGTGCACAGAATTTGTTCACAATATCGAGTGTACCTCAGATTGACCCTGAAAACACACAGCAGGAAGGATGGACTTATCCGCAGATGAAGTCATTTAATGTCGGTTTGTCTGTTCAGTTCTAATAATTAACGATGTAAAATTTGTAAACCATGAAAAAGCTAAATAAATATATCATATTGGGTCTGTTGGCCTTGTCGACCGGTTGTTCCGACATGTTGGATGTACAGCCTACGACGTTTATTTCCGATGAAGCAATATGGGAGGATGCCAATCTTATCAATCAGTTTGTTGCCAATACCTATGGTTCCATGCTTTGCGGATTCAATCGTTGTACAGCTGGTTATGGACAGACTTGGTCGATGTCTTGGGCAGGAAATCTGGATGCGGCAACCGACGACTTTGCCAGTGTAGCCGATTCGCCTATCTATACACAGTTGAACAAAGATGCCATTACGGCGCAGAGTTGTCCGTTTGCAGAAGAAATCTGGACACAGGAATATATCGTTATTCGGAAATGTAACATTCTCATTCAGCAGGTACCGGGTGTAAGCGAGGGAGTACTGGCAGCCGATGTGAAGAAGCGCATCGTTGCTGAGGCTCGTTTCCTCCGTGCTTTCTGTTACTTCGAGCTGGCACGTACTTTCGGAAAAGCTCCGCTTATCGAAGTTCCTCAGGAACTGACAGATGAATTGAAAGTGGCTCCTACCGACTTTGCCGGCATCGTAGATTTTATCGTCAATGAATGTGACAATTATGCAAATGATTTGGAGTTGAATTATGAAGGAGATATGGCAGGACATGCAACTAAGGGAGCGTTTATGGCTCTGAAATCGAGAGCATTGCTGTATCTTGCCAGTCCGTTGAACAGTGTCGATGATCCGGAAAAATGGGCTGCTGCTGCACAGGCGGCCAAAGACGTGATGGAGTTGCCTGCTGGATATGAGTTATATAGGGAAGGAGCTACGCCTTATTATACAATGGCTTTTGACAAAACAGCTGCAAACAAGGAAATCATTTTCGAACGTCGGTTTTCTTTTCCCGAAGCACCACACAACATTCACATGATGTGGAGTTTGGATGCTATGGATGCCGGTTCATGGAACGGATTGTATCCTACCCAGAATTTGGTGAGTGCTTATGAAACGACAAATGGTTTGAGCATAGGCGAAGACCCGACTTACGATGTTCAGCATCCATACGATAACTTGGATGCCCGTTTCTATCAGAGTATTATCTATAATGGTTCCGTATGGGAAGGCAATGACATGTCGATGGTGACAAATGTGGTCAATCCTCAAAAAAGTGGAAGTTGTGAGCCTAAGATTGGTAAGGCACGTTGTGGTTACGGTCCGAAGAAATTCATGGAAGAACTACCTACGTCGACCAATTTGTATGGTGGATATGCACAGAGCAACAATTTTCCTTATTTCCGTTATGCGGAAATACTGCTGAATTATGCAGAGGCACAGAACGAAGCCCTTTCCGCTCCCGACCAAAGTGTTTACGATGCGATTAATGAAATTAGAGATCGTTCCGGACAGCCGGATTTGCAGGCTGGACTGACGAAGGAGCAGATGCGGGTCAAAATCAAGAATGAACGCCGCATCGAGTTGTTGCTGGAAGAACACCGTTTCTATGACCTGCGTCGCTGGAAAGACGGGGAGGTACTTGCTCAGCCGATTATGGGTATGAGAGTTTACGATGATCACGACGATGGTAACTTGCGTTATTCGATTGAGAAAGTGGAAGACCGTGTTTTTACGGGACAGAACTATTATCTGCCTATTCCACTGAAAGAACAAGAACGAAACCCCTTGTTGAAAGATTAGGCTTATGGTGAAATGTTTATCAATGGCAGTAGTGTGCGCATGTATGGTATCGTGCGCCGCTACTACTTCGGAACAAATAATCGTACACAGCGACTTTGTACCCGAAGGTTACGAACTGGTGTGGAATGATGAGTTTGATTCAGATGCACTTTTCCCAGATACGATGCGTTGGACCTATGAGACCGGTGGAGGAGGATGGGGGAACAATGAACTTCAGTATTACCTTCCGGCTTGTTCTGCTTCCGATACAGTAGCTTTTCTTCGGGACGGTTCGCTGGTAATCAGAGCTGTGAAACTGGAGAACCCGATAGACAGTTGTCGATATGCTTCTGCCCGCATGAATACTACGAAAGCTTGGAAATATGGTTACTTCGAGGGAAGGATGAAGCTTCCGGTTGGTACTGGAACCTGGCCTGCCTTCTGGATGTTGCCGCAGAAGTTCAGTCAGTGGCCGCTTGAAGGCGAGATGGATATCATGGAACATGTGGGAAGCCATCCCGATACAGTTCATATTACCATGCATACACAAAAGTACAACCATACCATAGGAACACAGCAGACTTCCATAAACTATGTGAGAGGTGTGCAGTCTGAGTTTCACGTGTATGCCTTGCAATGGACTCCCGATAGCATTTGCGGATTTATAGACGGTAAGCAGTGTTTTTCGTTTGTGAACGATGGAAAAGGAGATAAGGAAACATGGCCTTTCGATGTTCCTTTTCTATTGAAACTGAATCTGGCCATTGGCGGTAATATGGGAGGAAGCAAAGGAGTGGATGATTCCTGTTTTCCTGCTGAATTTGTGATTGATTATATTCGTGTTTATCAACAGACAGAATAAACAATAGGTATGAAAATTAGAAATATATTTTTGGGCGGAGCAGTGATGTGCCTTATTCTTTCCTGCTCTTCACATGCTTCTACTAAAGGAGATAGGATAGAAGAAAGGGTCGATTCATTGCTCAGTCTGATGACACTGGACGAAAAGCTTGGGCAGATGAATCAGGTGAGCCCTGGCGATTTTGAAGCTCTTGCTGCTCAGGTTCGACGAGGAGAAGTCGGATCTATTTTGAATTATGTAGATGCCGACTTGGTCAACAAGGTACAGAAAGTGGCGGTGGAGGAATCTCGTTTGGGCATTCCACTACTGGTGGCACGCGATGTGATACATGGTTACAAGACAATTTTCCCGATACCGTTGGGACAAGCTGCCACTTTTAATCCGGAATTGGTGGAAGAGGGAGCACGTGTGGCTGCTGTAGAGGCTTCTTCAGACGGTATCCGGTGGACTTTTTCTCCGATGGTGGATGTTTCACGTGATCCACGTTGGGGACGCATAGCAGAGAGTTGTGGGGAAGATCCTTACCTGAATGCAGTGATGGGGGCGGCCATGATCAAGGGCTATCAGGGAGATTCGTTGAGTGATCCTACTGCCATGGCTGCTTGTGCCAAGCATTTTGTGGCTTACGGAGCTGCCGAAGGTGGAAGAGATTATAATTCCACTTTTATTCCGGAGCGTGTGTTGCGCAATATTTATCTGCCTCCTTTCAGGGCAGCCGTTGATGCGGGTTGTGCTACGTTTATGACTTCTTTCAACGATAATGACGGAGTTCCTTCTACGGCAAACAAGTTTATTCTGAAAGACATCTTGCGCGGAGAGTGGAAATACGATGGTATGGTTGTGTCTGACTGGGCTTCTGTGCTGGAAATGGTGAATCATGGTTTCTGCAAAGATGGAAAAGAGGCGGCGGAAAAGGCCTTGAATGCCGGCGTTGATATGGAGATGGTGAGTGCTACTTTTATCAACAATTTCAAGCAATCATTGAATGAGAAAAAGATTACTTTAAACGAGATTGATCAGGCGGTTCGTAATATCCTTCGCCTGAAGTTTCGTCTGGGATTGTTCGAGAACCCTTATATCGTCACTCCTCAGTCGGTGAAATATGCCGATGAACATTTGGCAAAGGCACGGAAAGCGGTTGAACAATCCGTTATTTTACTGAAAAACGACAATCAGGTCCTTCCTTTGCAGCCGGATATAAAGACGCTGGCAGTAGTAGGTCCCATGGCCGACGCTCCCTATGAGCAGTTGGGTACCTGGGTATTCGATGGAGAAAAGGAACATAGCCAGACACCTCTGATGGCGTTGAAGGCAATGTATGGCGACAAGGTAAACATACTTTATGCACCGGGACTGGCGTACAGCCGTGATAAGAATCGGACACAGATTGCTCCGGCAGTAGCAGCCGCACGCCGTGCAGATGCTATCGTAGTCTTTGTGGGAGAAGAAGCGATCCTTTCGGGAGAGGCTCATTCGCTGACTAACCTCCGTCTGCAAGGTAATCAAAGTGAACTGATTGAAGCGCTGGCTGCAACGGGCAAACCTCTGATTACCGTTGTTATGGCGGGCAGACAACTGGTCATAACCGATGAAGTAAAAGAATCGGACGCCGTTCTTTATGCATTCCATCCGGGAACGATGGGAGGTCCTGCCATTGCAGATATATTGTTTGGTAAAGTCAATCCAAGCGGCAAGACTCCGGTGAGCTTTCCTCGTACAAGCGGTCAGGTACCACTCTATTACGCGCATCATAATACAGGACGTCCGGCGAATCCTGTGGAAATGCTGATTGACGAAATACCCGTTGAAGCCGGTCAGACTTCGGTGGGATGCCGTTCGTTCTATCTGGATGCTGGCAGCCGTCCGTTGTATCCGTTCGGTTACGGCTTGTCGTACACCACTTTCGAATACAGTAATTTGACGCTGTCGGCCGATAAACTTGCTTCTACAGATGTCTTGACGGTAACTCTCAACCTGAAGAATACGGGACGCTACGATGGTACCGAAGTTGTCCAATTATATGTACAAGATAAAGTCGGCTCCGTTACCCGTCCGGTCAAAGAGTTGAAAGCTTTTCAGCGGGTAGATTTAAAGGCTGGAGAGTCGAAGCAAGTAACCTTTAGCTTGCCGGTTGCCGAACTGGCATTTTGGGGACTGGATATGCATTACAGCGTAGAACCCGGAGCGTTCAAGCTATGGGCTGGTACCAACAGTGAAGAAGGGCTTACAGCCGATTTTGAGGTGGTCTCTGCAAAATAATATGTAGAAATGGATAAATAGAGGCAATGTGACGATTTTACGTTGCCTCTGTTTTTTTATCTTTCAAGCATTTACTATAGTTTCTGCCTACAGGTATTTTGGTTCCGTTATATAAAATAACTTCTTTGGAAGTATAGCTTGCGATACGATGTACCGGTACCACGAACGACTTGTGTACTCGTACAAATTTCCCTTCAGGGAGAAGTTCCTGCAAAGTCTTCATGCTCATTTGTGATGTCAGAGTGGGCTGGTCGGTGAGATGAATGCGTACATAGTTGTCCATCGACTCAATATACAGAATGTCTTTCAGTCTGATATTCGTATTTTTATATTCTACTTTCAGAGTGATGTATTCGTCGGTAAATACCGGTTTGGCGGAAAGTCGTTGCAGCGTCTGCAAGTCTACGGCTTTCTGTACGGCCTTTTCGAAACGGCTATAAGAAAAAGGCTTGTGAAGAAAGTCTACAGCATTCAGTTCAAATCCGTCGAGGGCATATTGTGCATAGGCAGTGGTGAAAATAAGCATTACGCCGGGAGGTAAGTCACGAGCCAGTTCCGTACCATTTATGTCTTCCATCTCGATGTCGAGAAAAAGAATATCCGGCTTTGTCCTTCTTACCAGCTCCATGCCTGCAATCGGGTTGGTAAAAGTGGTAAGTTCTATGTTTCCATAGCGTCGGCAGAAGCTGGATATAATTTCCAGTGCCATAGGTTCATCATCGATGGCTATACATTTTATATTCATGACCTTAAATTGATGCTCAGTGTAACGGCATACTTGTCGTCTCTTTCTCCGGCAGACAAGCTGTACTTGTTTGGATAAAGAAGTTCGAGCCGTTTTTTACAGTTTTCTATTCCTATACCTTTGGATGCTTTAGAAGCCGAATGGTTTAATAAGGGGTTACTGGTAGTCAGTAATAATTCTCCTTTTTCTGCACGGATGTTGATAAATGCTTCCCCCGATTTATGGGAAGATATACCATGCTTGAAGACATTTTCGACAAAGGTAATCAGAATCATGGGAGCAATGTTCATTTGTTCCGTATCGTCGTGTACGTAAGAAAAATGGATGACGAAATTTTCCGATATCCGGTATTTCTGAAGTTCTATATACTGGCGGATATATTCAACTTCGATGTGTAGAGGTATTTTGTCTTTAGTATTGTTGGCATACATATATTTCATCAGGTTGATGAACTGAATAAAGGCATCTTCCGTTTTAGGAGATCCCGTTACAACCATGGCATACAGGGTATTCAGGTTATTGAAAAGAAAGTGAGGGTTGATTTGTGCCTTATAGAGTGCCAGTTCGGCCTTTTTCTTTTCGAATTCTACCGCTTGCCGTTCCATTATCTGGTGATAGAGTTGCGTCAGCATACCCACGGCAGCACTGAAAGCTACGACAACTACATATAGAAACCATACAGCCTGTTGTTGAAGTTTGATTTTAGGAATGTGTTGCAGAAATCTGGTACGTCGCATGCGGTGCAACGGGATTTCCATCTGATAGCGGGTGATGAGGTAAGTACCGATTATCGTAAACAGTATGAGAGTGACGGCTATCCAGAATCGTTTTTTCCCGGCAAACATGAAAGGCATGGTGAACCGGCGGTTCAGGATGTATACGATATACAGCCACGAAACCAGCAGATATACAAATAGGGAATTGTTGATCAGCCATCGTTCGATGGGTAACAGCGTCATCATTGCCGGTAGCAGTACCAGACAAAAAATCAAGTCGATGTAAAATGGTAATTTTTTGATTTGCCACATATGCTTGTCCTTTTTTGCAAAAATAAAAGTTTCTGGTGGTTTAAGAAAATAAGAGAAATGATGTTTGCCACTACATTGGTGTCGTTTACCCCTACTTTGGCGAAACAACGTTTTTCATGTTTGCCGGTCAGTTATTTTTGTTGCGAGAAAGAAATTGAATAGGAAGAAAGCTATATAAAGTGATTATGTTTACGATGGCAAGATTTGTTTTTTTAGGAGTTGCTTTGCTGTGTTCGCTTTCTGCCGTGGCACAGACGCTGTCGGGAGTGGTAACGGACCAGAAAACCAGAGAAGGATTGATTTCGGCTACGGTACAGTTGATAGCCGGAGACGGGAAGACCAGCTATACGTCGACCGATTTGAAAGGAATGTTTCAGTTCAAAAAACTTCAGGCAGGAGCTTATACACTGCAAATCTCATACGTCGGATATAAAACCTATAAGGAAACAGTAACCGTCCCTGCGTCTGGAGAAAAGAAGGTGAGCGTGACGATGCGCGAGGATGTAAATTTACTGGGTGAGGTTTCCGTCAATGCTCGTGCTACGCGTGCCGAACAGAAAGGAGATAGCTTGCTGTATAATGCAGAGGCTTTTAAGGTAATGCAAGGCAGTTCGGCCGAAGATTTGCTGGCCAAGATGCCAGGTATAGTCGTAGAAGGTGGTAGTATTCAGGCTCAGGGAGAAGAGGTGAAAAAAGTTCTGGTGGATGGTAAGGAGTTTTTCGATGGCGACGTAAATCTTGCCATCAAGAACTTGCCTTCGGATATCATTGCCGGCATAGAGGTATTCGACAAAAAGAGTGAACAGGCAGAATTTACCGGATTCGATGACGGGGAGGAAGTAAAGACCATCAACATCGTTACGAAAGGAGGTTTCCGTCAGGGTACCTTCGGAGAAGTATCGGCCGGATATGGTACCGATGAACGTTATAAAGTAAACGGCAATGTGAATTTCTTCAATGATGACCGCCGTATTTCACTGTTGGGTATGTCGAACAATGTAAACCAGCAGAATTTCTCGCAGGAAGATTTGGCGGGAGTGATGTCTTCGGGAGCAAGCGGAAAACGGCGTGGTGGCGGACGTAAAGGCGGACGGGGAGGTGCTTCCGGTGGAAATGTTTCCGATTTTATGGTTGGAAGTACGGGAGGTGTTACTTCGTCTAACGGACTTGGTATAAACTATGTAGACCAGTGGGGAGAAAAATGGAAGGTAACGGGTAGTTACTTTTTCAATCAGTCGGATAATCTTACGCAGCAGCAGACCGAACGTGAATATTTTGATTCGGCTTTGCCGGGGATGACGTACAGCGAATATCAGGAAAACTCCATGAAAAACTGGAATCATCGTTTTAATATGAAACTTGATTATCAGATAAGCAACAGAACATCGTTGCAGTTCCGCCCTACACTGAGTTTCCAGAACAACGACAGCTACGGGATGTTGCAGGGAACCAATCTGCTGAATGGTACACCCGACAATGAAACGGAAACGTCCACCACGGGAGAGAACGATGCTTACAATGTAGGTGCCGACCTCATATTCCGTCATCGTTTTCTGAAAGAAGGGCGTACCCTGTCGCTGATGCTCAGCGGACAGATGAGTAATACCGATGGAAATACTTATACCGATTACCTTAATACGTTGTATAATGCCGAAGGACTGTCGGAGGACGACAGCTTCAGTCAGTGGAAACGAACATTGAATCGTCAGTATACCTTACGCTCCAATTTGAGTTATACAGAAAAGCTGACCGACTGTCTTCAATTGCAACTGGGGTATAAGTTAAGCTATACCGATTCGGAAAATGACCGTAAAACGTATGGACAGTCGGCAGTGAGCGACCTTTACGACCAGTTGGATGAAAGTCTTTCCAACGAATATCAGTCGGGGTATCTCACTCAGGCTGGAAGTGTCGGACTTCGCTACCGTGCCGGCAAGTTCAATGCCATGCTGGGAGTTGATGCACAATGGGCTGACTTAAAAGGAGATTTGGTTTATCCTCAGGCAGACAATCTGTCGCACAGGTATTTTTCTGTGCTGCCGTCGTTTACCTTACGTTACTCTTTAGACCGCACCAATTCGTTCCAGTTACGTTATCGCAGCAAGTCGTCTGCCCCTTCGGTTACCAGCTTGCAGAATGTTATCGATAACTCTAATCCGCTTTTCCTTTCCACCGGAAATCCGAATCTGGACCAGCAGTTGTCGCATACGGCAAACCTGCGCTACTTGCGTACCACAAAGTCCGGGCATACCTTTATCGCTATGGTTGGAGCGACGATACAGCAGGACTATGTAGCCGACAGTACTTTTGTTGCCAAGGAAGATATAGAGCTTACGCCGTCGGTCACACTGAACAAAGGGGCACAGTTTACCCGCCCGGTCAATATGGACGGCTACTACAGTTTGCAGTCGATGCTGACCTACGGTTTTCCTGTCGATTTTATCCGCAGTAACATCAACCTCAGCCTTTCGGCCAATTATGCCAATGTGCCTACAATCTTCGACGGAGTAGAAAGCCGGACACGTGAACTGAATCTGATACCCAAAATCATAGTCGGCAGTAATATCAGCAAGAACCTCGATTTTACAGCATCCTATTCGGCGGGCATCAATAAAATGTTCAGTTCGTTGGATGCAGCAACCGGAAGCGACTATGTTACCCATACGGCTTCGGCCAAATTGGGGTGGACTTTTTTCTGGGGACTTACTTTCCGCAGTACATTCGACTATATCGGTTATACCGGCCTCGATACAGGTACGGAAGATTATTTCCTGTGGAACTTGTCGCTGGGCAAGAAATTCCTGAAAAACGATGCTGCCGAGATAAGAGTTGAGGCTTTCGATGTGCTGAGGCAGAATCAGGCATTTACGCATAGCATTGGAAGTAACTATTATGACTATATAAACAGCAATGTACTAAAGCCTTATGCAATGATAAGCTTTGTATATACAATTAGGTAATATAAAAAACAATTGACATGAAAAAGATTCTTTTTCTGGCCTTAGTGGCCTTACTGGGTGTACATACAGCCGATGCCCAGCGCAAAGGAGGAACACGTACTCCGGAACAGATTGTAGAAAATCTCGACAAAAAGTTAAACCTGACCGATGAACAGGAAAAACAGATAACCGAACTTTATACGGAATTCTTCAAGAAAGAACTTTCACGTGAAGAGCGAAGAAGCGAGATGGAAAAGCTGAACGAAAAAATCACCTCTTTGCTGACAGACGAACAGAAAGAGGCTTTCGAACAAATGAAAAAGGAACGTCCTCAGCGCAAACGTTCCTGACTGTTTCGAGATGAAAGATGAGAAATGCTATCAGGTATTGTTTGCTTTCTCATAGAAAGTTGAAATGATTTTGTACAAAGAAAAAAAGTTTTTGTACAAAAAAATAAAAAACGTCGAGGGGAATGACCGTACAATTGCGCGTCTTTCCCCTTAAATAATGACTTTATTAAGTTTTTTATGTTGCCGGATGTTTCCTTATTGTCAGCCAGTAAGCCGTTACCACAAGTATACCCGTAACCACCCACGAAATAGGGTAGACATAGAGCAATACGTCGTATCCTCTCCATACCGGCGAAACACAATACACCCAGATGATACGAAGCATGCAGGTACCTACTACAGTCATCAGAGCGGGAGTAAGCGATTTTCCCATTCCTCGCAGGGAAGAACCCGCTATCTCGTAACTGCAAGCAATGAACTGAAGCGCCAGTACAATGTGCATTCGTATGCTTCCGAAGTGCTGTACCATGGGCATATCCGAGAAGAAGCCCAAAAAGAAACTATGCTGCCAGGTGAATACCCAACTGAAAGCGGCGCAGAGTCCGGCACTTGCTCCCATACAGATCCAGAAAATCCGGTGTACCCTGTCCATCTTTCCGGCTCCGTAGTTTTGGGCGATAAAACTGATTGCTGCTCCATTGAACCCCTGAATAATGAAATAAGTATAATATTCAAAGTTAAGCGCAGCTGCCGAACCTGCTATAGCATCTGCTCCGTAACTGTTGATGGACGACTGTACCACTACGTTCGATATGGAAAATATCATTCCTTGAATACCGGCTGGCACTCCGATCTTGAGCATACGGCTAAGTTCCGTAAAATTGATTTTGATTCTGTTAGGATGTAGTCTGTAAGGCTCTTTTTCCTTAAGGAGTAATCGTACGATAAGCATTGCGCTGAATATGTTTGCTATGCCGGTAGCTATGGCTACTCCCGAAACTCCCATGTGAAAAACAAGTACAAACAACAGGTTGAGCAATGTATTGATAATACCAGCCATGACCAATATATATAAAGGACGGCGGGTATCTCCGATGCTTCGTAAGATAGCAGCTCCGAAGTTGAATACCATGATAAAGGGCATGGCAAGGAAGTAAATGCGGAGATATTTCACTGCTTCGTCCAGTACCTCGGGAGGAGTCCCCATCCACGTAAGTATCGGGCGAGCCACCAGTACTCCCAGTATGAGCAGGAATATGCCACTGATTATGGCTACCATACCTACGGTGTTGATGGCATTGCATATACTCCGGTGGTCTTGCTGACCGATGTGGTTGGAAATGATAGCACATGCTCCCATCGAGATGCCGAGGAAAAGATTGATAAGCAAGCCTATTACAGGAGCATTACTTCCTACAGCTGCCAGTGCCTCACTGCCGATGAAGTGTCCTACTACGGCGATATCTATTGAATTGAACAGTTCCTGTAACAGGCTGCTTGCTGCTAACGGCAGTGCAAAGAATAATATGTTCTTGAATAACGGGCCGTTCAGCATATCTATTTCATTGCTTTTCGGCTTTTTGCTCGCTATGGTTGTGTCACTCATGTTTTACTTGAATTTGAAACGACCTGCAAAATTATAATAAAATTTCCACTTGTGGATGTTCTGGACTGATATAGACTTTTGGAGGAGATCGGTATGGAATGCTGTTTCATTCGGAGGCAGGGCAGTATGACAGGTATGGTTGGGGGGAACTTGTCACTGGTTGCTGCCGCGGTGATTCTTGTATTTGTAGTATGGGTTTATATATTACATCGCTGTTGTTTGCTGGACCGTCTTTATCAGACTGCTCTTGAGTCAGAGATGAATCTTCAGAAGCTGGAAACTGTTAAGATACAATATTCCAATCTGAAGGACAATCTTGAATCCAGACAGGTCTCACGTAATTTTGAGATTATGGTAGAGAATGCCACGATTTTTAATGTAGAGTCTGTTAGCGTTTATACAGTGCGTTATCGTTTGCGTAAGAAATTCAGGAAAATTCTGTATTTCAGTTTCTCATGAGGTACGTTTTTATGGCAGAACGGGTGTTCTATCTATATTTGTTTATTTAATCAGAGTATATATTCAAATGTTTCTCTGCAGGCTTCATGGGGAAATCTGTCTGTAATGTAAAAAAATGGTCGGTTTCTTTTATTATGAACATTTGTTCATTATATTTGCAGGCGGAAACAATAAATAAATCATGTCACCACGTCCTAAAAATATCCGTAAAGTCAATAATATGCCCTCTGTGGTTGGATTTAAACCTATAGCTTCAAACTATTGTCGTAAGGATACTATATTCTTGCATTTTGAAGAATATGAAGCGATACGGTTATGTGATTATGAAATGAAAACCCAGCAGGAAGCATCTGTTTCGATGGGGGTATCACGTCCGACTCTTAGCCGGATATATGTCAGTGCAAGGCAGAAAATAGCTACAGCATTGGTACGTGGCGTGGCTATAATGATAGAAGGCGGAGTATCGTATACTGATAGTGAATGGTTCCGCTGTGGAACATGTGGCTTTTTATTCAATAATATCAATCCGGCACTTAAAATCCGTAAGATAGAATGTCCCATGTGTCACTCTAACGATATAAGCATAAATAATATTAACATTAATAAAAGTGAGATTATGATGAAAATTGCAATTCCTACCAGAGATAATATGGTTGATAGCCATTTCGGTCACTGTGAATATTACACAATCTTGACAGTAGGACAGGATAATCAAATTTTGAGTAGTGAAACTATCCCTTCTCCTCAGGGATGCGGATGTAAATCCAATATTGCAGGAGAGTTAGAAAACATGGGAGTCAGCATTATGTTGGCAGGAAATATGGGACAAGGTGCTTTAAATGTACTTACTACCCACCATATCAAGGTGGTAAGAGGTTGTTCGGGCAATATACTCGATGTAGCTGCTGAGTATTTGAACGGGACACTTACTGATTCGGGAGTAAGCTGTTCATCCCATGAGCATCATCATGAATGCCATGAGCACGATCATAAGGAATAAGATGTTACTTGGTATCGGTTGTTGATAAAGGGGTCGTCTCATAATGAATGAACTTGAGATGGCCTTTTTCTTTTATATTAAATTTATTTATGCTTAAAGTAACGAATTCCTCAGATTCTTACGTTGAATCGTGTTGTCTCAGTATTGTCGACACTGTCTAATTGCTATTCCTATTTTTCTTATTATTTACTTTGTTCTATTATCTTCAGTATTTTACCATGCTCCATATTTGAGTGTAGCTTGCCTGCTGCCTTTGTCAAAGCTAATGCTAAAACTCATATCTTCATCATTATCTTCTCCTTCTGGGGCAGGAAGTCCATTTCCCCACATTTTACTATAAGAATACGTATTACCATGCTTAAACCAGTCTGAGCCTCCTGTAGTAATCATACTATCTATTTGCTGATAAAATTTTTCAGATGGGACTTCTTCAAATTCAATGACTAACTGATCGTTATAATCTCCTAAAAATGAACTTTTATCTTTCTTGTATTCGAGTACTTTAAAATCTGGATAGTCTATGCCTGTAATTCTTTTTATAGTTTCAGTATCAGTAAATCTATATTTTCTATGATAATCATAGTATATATTGAAACAATAAAAACAGAGTGTTGCATAAAGTATTAGAAATAATGGTGAAATTAATAATAGTAATATTCTTATTTTCTTCCCAATAAGATTCCATTTTTTTGTTATATAGTAAAATAATGGTGAAATAGTTAGCCAACTAATGAGGCTGGTTATCCATTGTAAAATGTTTATTAGTAACTGCTTCATTGTTTTTATTATTCTGTTCAAAAAATGGTATTTTTTAAGATAGATATTATTCTGCTTATGATGGGCTAAATTAATGTAATTTTGTTTGAGTTAGTAAGAAATTTGCTAAATTAATTTTGTTCCTAATGCTGCCAATAGTGAAGCGGGCTTATATTGTAGCTTTATACATGCTATTTTGATGGATTGCAAGCTGTTAATGTGGCTATGCAAGTTAAGAGAGTTAATGCTTTTCTTAGGACTTAATATCTCATTCCTTTTATATGATATATTCGTTTGCTATCCGTAGTGAATGAGTGTAGCGTTTACTTACCTTACGTATATCACTGTGTCTTGCTCGATTAAACCGCCGCTTGCAGCAATATGCCTAAAAACAAAAAAGCATCGACAATCATCAGATTATCAATGCTTATTACCAGTCGGGGTGACTGGATTCGAACCAGCGACCACACGCCCCCCAGACGCGTACTCTAACCGGGCTGAGCTACACCCCGAATTGCGGATGCAAAGGTAAGGCTTTATTTTAAACTAACAAATTATTTCGGATAGTTTTTTCTACTTTTTTAGGAAGAGCACGTTGCTGCAAAATATCAGGTTTTGTATTATGTTTGAAAACAAAAGAAATAGACTTTGCTTCTAGCATTCCTGAAAAATTACTGCTCCTGCAACGGCTCCGACCGTTTAGCCCATTGTTTCGCTGTAGAAGTCGAACATGTCGTACACCTCATCCTGAGTAGCCGTCTGGTTGATATGGACATCACCAATCTCTCCCAGCAAGGTGAAGTTGACGTTACCCAGTGAGGAATTTTTCTTGTCATGCTTCATGAACTCATACAGGCGCTCATAATCCTTGCAACTGAATTCCAGTTTTCCGTAATGATCTTTGATGAACTGTATGGTCTGGCGTAGTTTGTCCTTAGGGAAGCCGACTTTCAGGTGAGAATAATACAATTCACACACCATGCCCCAGGCTACCGCATATCCGTGCAGTACAGGATGTTTGGTTTCGAGGGCAAAGCTTTCGAAAGCATGTCCTATGGTATGTCCAAAGTTCAGAGCCTTACGGATACCCTTCTCAAATGGATCTTGTTCCACGACTTTTTCCTTTACCTGGATAGATGTGTCTACCAGCTTCTGCAAGTGCTTGTAATCCACATGCTCCAGACTGAAATTAAGAAGCTCGCTCCAGTGATCTACATTGCTGATAAGTCCGTGCTTCAGCATTTCGGCATATCCCGACAAGATATTAGGATGGTCGAGCGATTTCAGAAACTCGCAGTCTATCAGTACATAGTTGGCAGGGGCAAACGCTCCGATTTCATTTTTCAAGCCATTGAAGTTGATGCCTGTTTTGCCTCCTACCGAAGCATCTACCATGGCCAGCAGGGTAGTCGGAATATTAATCATGTCGATACCCCGTTTGAAAGTGGCCGCAGCGAAGCCGCCCAGGTCGGTTACCATGCCGCCACCAAGGTTAATCAGCAGTGAATGGCGTGTACCCCCCTTGCTGCTCAACTGATTCCATACGTAAGCAAGGGTTTCCAGATTCTTGTGTATATCTTCTACTCCTATACAGATATGTTCGGCATGAGCCAGAAACGGATATTTCTCGATGATGGGAAGGCAGTACATGCGTGTGTGCTCATCGGTCAGGATAAACACTTTGTCGTACGGCTGGCTGGCAACCGCATGCTGCAGGTTTTCTTCCAGTGCGTGACAGATTACAACTTCTTGTTTGCTCATAAATCTCTCGTTTTTCTTGCAAAAATAGAAAAAAAGTAAAAAGTAGATGTCTGTACGTTGACAATTAATTATTTTTGTACAGTATTTACCAATAATTGATTTTTTTATGAAAGGAATATTACCCGTTGCATGTAGATATGTAGGTTACGTATTGCTTATTTTTTCTGTTTTTGTACCTTTGCTGATGTATATGTTCGGACTTGTACACGATGGTAATCTGCTGTATATCAAGTTGGGAATGAAACTGGTCATCTGGATATCACTGTTCATGATCTTTCTGGCAAGGGCAAAAGAAGAGAACGAAGAGATTGCCGGTATTCGTGGCAAGTCTATGAAATATGCCTTATACTTGTGGGGAGTATATTATATCGTGATGTTAGTAAAAGGCACCATCAGCCATGATTTGCAGGTAGCCGACAATTCAGTCGGTATTGTATACATGATTATCAACGTCCTCTGCTGGGAGTTTTTCTTGCAGAAGCATCGCATCGAAAAAACATTCAGAAGAAAATAATCATTAAAAAAGGTTTAGCAATTAAACCTTTAAAATGTTTCAATGTCAAACCAACGTTGAAAACATTGTATTAGATTATAAGAATGAAAAAATGGGTGATGGGGTTGCTACTGGTATCCTGCGGGATAGTTGCTTTTGCACAAAGCGGAGGTAGCAAAGGTTTAGTTTCGGGAACTGTTGTCGACAATGATGACAATTCGCCGGTTATGCAGGCTACGGTACAGATACTTGCAGTGAAGGACAGTTCGATGGTTACAGGAGATGTAACGAACAACGATGGGCGATTTGCCTTGTCTGTGCGTCCTGGAAAATATTTGTTGAAGGTGTCTTTCGTGGGGTATACACCGACATTCCAGTCGGTCACGCTCACAAAGGCGAAACCGCGTGTCAGTCTGGGTACTATCAAGCTGCATTCGGATGCTATCATGCTTGAAGGAGCGGTCGTAGTGGCGCAGGCTCCCGAGGTTACTGCTTCCGAAGATACGCTGGTATACAACAGTTCTGCCTATCGTGTGCCCGAAGGATCGGCATTGGAGGAGCTGGTCAAGAAGTTGCCGGGGGCCGAAATCGACGATGATGGAAAAATAACAATCAACGGTAAGGAAATCAATAAGATTATGATTGACGGCAAGGAATTCTTTGCCGACGACCCGAATATTGCCATGAAGAACTTGCCGGTGAATATTATCGATAAGATACGTGCCTACGAAAAACAGTCGGATATGGCCCGGATGACGGGAGTGGACGACGGTGAGGAAGAAACGGTACTCGACCTGACTGTAAAGCCGGGCATGAACAAGGGATGGATGGGTAATGTGGATGTTGCCGCCGGAACAAAAGACCGTTACAGCGGAAAGGCAATGGTCAATTACTTTCAGGGTAAGAAACAGTTTACTGCCATCGGATCGCTGAACAATGTCAACGACAATAGTTTCCCTGGTGGCGGAGGTGGTTTCCGTAAGGGAAATAACGGACTGACTGCCATAAAGATGTTCGGTATCAATTTTGCTACCGAAAGAGAAAAATTGAAAACAGAAGGTAGTGTAAACTTCAATTACAAGGATGCCGATATAGTCAGTAAGCAGGCTTCCGAAACGTTTGTGTCGTCGGAAAGCAGTTCATTTAAGAACGCGATGGATCATTCCCGCAACAAGACGACAAACTTTGTGGGCGATGCATACATTGAGTGGAAACCGGATACGATGACAACTTTCATTTTCCGTCCGCGTATCAGCTATGGAAAGACTGATAACTCTACCGGACAGAACTCTTATACATTCGGACAGGATCCTGGATATTCTACCGACGAATTGTTTGGTACCGACGATTTGACTTCGCTCGTACCCGAAGAGGATATCGTAAATACGGTCTTGAAAAATACCTTGAAGAAAGGAGATGACCTTACGGCTGGAGGTTCTGTCATCGTCAATCGCCGTCTGGGCAAGGCTGGCAGAAATATTACTTTCCGTGGAAAGTATAATTATACGAACAGCAGCAGCGAGCAGTTCTCAACTTCCAGAACCGACTATTTCCAGAAAACTCCGGAGGAAAGACTGGAAATATTGAACCGTTATATAACGACTCCTACCAAAACATCCGACTATAGTGCAAAGCTGACGTATAGCGAGCCGATTTTCAAAGGAGGCTTCCTGCAGTTCAGCTACAACTTCCAGTATAAGCATTCTACAACCGACAATTCTACGTTCGACATGGGAAATGAATGGACTGTGAACGATGGAGTGAACGGTGATATTCAGGGTGTTTATAATACCGACCTGAGCAAGAGCGCTGCATACAATTACTATAATCACCAGATGGATGTGACATTCCGCTGGGTGCGCGAGAAGATGAGTCTGAATGCCGGAGTCAGCTTCCAGCCGCAGAAATCGGATTTGTCGTATAAGAAAGGAGAGCTGGATACGATGACCGTCAGAAATGTATTCAATTTTACTCCGACGTTCGACTTCCGTTATAAATTCTCCAAGACAAGCCAGTTGCGTCTGCGTTATCGTGGAAAGGCTGCACAGCCGGACATGGTAGACTTGCTGCCTATTTCGGATAATACCGACCCGCTGAATATCCAGAACGGTAACCCGGGACTGAAGCCTACGTTTACCAATGAGTTGCGTGCCGAATATAATTTCTTCAATACAGACAAGCAGCGGGGTATGTTCTCGTTCTTCCGCTATCAGAATGTACTGAACGACATCAGCAACCGTAGGGTATACGATCCGCAGACGGGTGGATATGTTACTACTCCTGAAAATATCAACGGAAACTGGAACCTGATGGGAATGGTGGGTACCAATACCGCTTTGCGCAATAAGAAGTATACCATCAATACATTTACTCGTGCAAATTACCAGAATATGATAAGCTACATCAGCGATAAGACGGTAGTGACCGATACCGACAAGAATACTACCAAGCGTCTGTCGTTGGGAGAACGCTTGAGAGGTACTTACCGTAATGACTGGTGGGAGTTCTCGCTGAACGGATCGCTGGATTATACTCATTCGCGCAACAGCTATCAGGAAAGCAACAATATGGATACTTATCAGTTTGCTTATGGTGCCAGCACCAACGTGCGGTTGCCGTGGAACATGTCAATATCTACCGACTTATCGCAGAACTCGCGTAGAGGATATACAGACTCGAGCATGAATACCGATGAACTGATCTGGAATGCACAGATCTCTCAGGATTTCCTCAAGGGTAATGCTGCTACGGTGAGCATTCAGTTCTACGATATCCTGAGAAACCAGAGTAACATCAGCCGTACCATCAGTGCTGCCATGCGTCAGGATACCGAATACAATGCCATTTACAGTTATTGCATGGTACACTTTATTTACCGCCTGAATCTGTTTGGCGGAAAAGGTGCTGCCAAGGGCGGACCCGGAATGGGAGGCCCCAGAGGAGGATTCGGCGGACCTCCTCACCGTCGTTTCTGATTTTTAGAAGGTTAGAGTTATAAAATCTGAAAGAGTTTCATCATTATCTCTCGGCAGGGAAAAGATGAAACTCTTTTCAGGTTATAGAGATACGTATGGGTGTTTTACTGTCTTTACATGTTTGCGGAATCATTTAATTTTCATTACTTTTGCTCGCATCGCTGAATATAATGTTATGAAAAAACTTTTAAACATTCTTTTGTTCTTGTCTTTCAGTGTTTTAGCTAATGCTCAACTGAATTGTACATTTACTCATTATTCGCAGGAGAACGGTTTGTCGGAGAATTCGGTTATGGATATGGTACAAGACCACGACGGAATGATATGGTTTGCTACGTGGGATGGTATCAACCGCTTCGACGGCTACGACTTCAAGGTGTACAAGGCACGTAAGGAAAACGAAATGCGCTGGAGTTCCAATCGGGTAGACCATCTGCAGGTAGACAGACATGGGGATGTGTGGTGCATTACTTACGATGGCAGGGTGTTCCGTTTCGATAAGCGGATGGAAACATTTACGGAAGTACCGGCCGAGGGGACTGGCAAAGATTTGGCTGTCACGTCTATCCTGCCGCTCGACAATGGTACGGTATGGCTACTTACCGACAAGAATGGAGGCATCAGGGTAGTGCCCGACAGTAAGACGGGCAAACTTACATCGAAGGTGTATCTGTCTACGGCTGCCAAGGAGAAGGGCACGGCTATCAATACGGTCTTTCTGGATGCGAAGAACAAGGAATGGCTGCTTACTCAGGACGGGTTGTTTGCGATAGATAGCAGCACCGGAAAGAAATCTTCTTTTTTCGTAAATACGCATTTGGAATCGGGACGTGCGGGGCAGTCTTTTTTTTCGGCGGTTTCCGTGAACGAACACGTTTATTTTACTTCCGGCTACGGAAGGATATGGAAGTATTCGCTGAAGGATGAATCTTTCGAGTTGAAGGAATTGTCTTTGGAGGACGATATTGTTGCCATTCGCCGGCTGGCTGGTAATAAAATTATTATGGCTACCCGCAAGTCGGGATTCGTGGTGGGCGATGAGTCGCTGGATAATCTGACTTATTATAATCCGGCAGATAAATTCGATTTTTCCCGTTTTCCTGTCCGTTCGCTGTATGTAGACAGCCACAGCGAGGTCTGGTTTGAAGTGCAGAAAGTGGGCTGCGTATGCCACTTCAATCCTTCTACCGGAGTATTCAAGGTAGAGCAAGCCTCGGTAGAGCAGGAACCGGGTGATGCGCCTAAGTTTGCCGTTTGTGAAGATAAGCAGGGTGATTTGTGGGTACATCCGTTGGGAGGAGGATTGTCGTGGTTCGACAGAAGGCAGAACTGTCTGCTGCCGTTTTACAACGAGACCGGTGCCGACTCCTGGCGCTTTTCGAACAAGCTGCATGCCATGATGCTCGACCATCAGGGAAACCTGTGGCTGGGAACACACTCGAAGGGGCTGGACAAGGTGACTTTCTTTAAAAATGAATTTAACCTGCTGAAACCGCTCGACTGTAACTACGATACCAATGCCAATCAGGTACGTGCGCTTTGCGTGGATTCGCGCAAGCAACTCTGGATAGGTACGCGCGACGGCAAGATATCTGTTTATTCGCTCGATTTCAAACGCCGGGGGTATCTGACGACAGACGGGAGGATTGCTTCTGCGGGTACTCTTTTCAAGGGATCTGCTTACAAGATTATAGAAGATTCGAAAGGCAATATATGGATTGCTACCAAGGGAAACGGACTGCTTCAGTTGATTCCTCAGGGAGATGCATACAGGTTGCTGCACTATACATACGATGCCGGCGATATTTACAGCTTGAGCCATAACAGTGTGTACGATTTGTGCGAGGATGGTTACGGGCGCATCTGGGTGGTTACTTTCGGAGGGGGTATCAATTATATCGAACGCCGTGACGACGGTAGTGTCCGTTTTGTCAACTCGCGGAATAACCTGAAATCGTATCCGATAGAGCGCTGTTACAAGGCACGCCGCATCAGGCACGACCGGAATGGAATGCTGTGGGTGGCTACTTCCAACGGACTGTTGTCCTTCAGCGAAAAGTTTGCACACCCCGGCAGTATCAATTTCCACCTCCATGTATATATACCCGGCCAGCGGGAAACGTTGACGTGCAACGATATATACGATATTCTGCTTACTCACGATAACCGTCTGTTCTTTGCTACGTTTGGCGGAGGGCTGAATGAACTGAAAAGCGTCGACAAGCAGGGCAATGCACTGTTTCTGGCCTATGGTACCAAAGACGGGCTTCCTACTGACGTGCTTTTCTCGCTTGCCGAAGACAAGAGCGGAAACGTCTGGATGGGATCGGAAAGCGGACTGAGCAAGATGAATGTTGCAAATCACCATTTCGACAATTACTTGAAGCAGGAAATCGGAGAAGAGCTTCTGTTCGAAGAAAGTACGGCAATTGCTTCCGGCGACGGACGCCTGATGTTTGGTACAAACAGGGGATTGTTGTGTTTCAATCCTGCCCAGATACGGAAGAATGCTTATGTGCCTGAAATCATTTTTTCGGGTTTGAAGATTGCCAATAAAATCGTTTTGCCGCAAGCAGGATCCGTTTTGCCCGAGTCATTGAACAGCTTGTCGCACCTCCGGCTTTCGCACAAGGAGAATACGGTGACTTTAGCGTTTGCCGCACTCGACATGAGTTTCCCCGAGAATGTGCAGTATGCTTATATTCTCGAGGGGTTCGACAAGGAATGGAACTACGTGGGCAAGCAGCGTACGGCTACCTATACCAATCTGCCGAAGGGAAATTATGTTTTCCGTGTGAAATCGACGAACGGAGCCGGCATCTGGGTAGAAAACGAACATAGCCTGAAAATTACCGTCAAGCCTTCGTTCTGGGAAACTCCTTATGCGTATGTACTTTACGTGGTGGCGTTTATGCTGGTCTTGCTGGGAGGAGCTTATATATTGTTCCTTATTTACCGGTTGAAGCATGAGGTGTCTGTCGAACAGCAGGTTACCGACATGAAGCTGCGTTTCTTTACCAATATCTCGCACGAGCTCCGTACTCCGCTTACACTGATAGAAGGACCGCTGGAATATATTCTGAGGCGTGCCGACCTGAATAAGGAGGTACGCGAGCAGTTGCAGGTGGTGGAGCGTAACACACACCGTATGCTGAGGCTGGTCAACCAGATACTTGACTTCCGCAAGATACAGAATCACAAGATGAAACTTTGTGTGGAGCAGGTAGACATCGTAGCCTTTGTACGCAAGATTATGGAGAACTTCGAGTCGGTGGCAGAGTCGAACAAGATAGACTTTATTTTCGAGAGCGAACAGGATGAACTGAAACTGTGGGTAGATGCCGATAAGGTGGAAAAAATAGTATTCAACCTCTTGTCGAACGCGTTTAAGTATACGCAGCCCGGAAAGACGATTACCGTATTTATACACGACAATGAGGGTAGCGTGACGGTAGGCGTGCAGGATCAGGGTATCGGTATTCCCGAAAGCAGGAAAAATTCTTTGTTCGTACGTTTCGAAACCCTGCTCGACAAGAATCTGTTTAATCCGAACAGTTCGGGTATCGGGCTTTCGCTGGTAAAGGAACTGGTCGAGATGCATCATGCTACCATACGGGTGGAGAGTAAGGAAGGAGAAGGAAGTTGCTTTATGGTCGACTTCCTGAAAGGAAAGGAGCACTATGGCGAAGAGGTGGAATTTGTCCTCTCGGATAATGTGCAGATAATGGATGCCATCAGCAAGCAGGAGGTTCCCGATGAAGTGGTGGCAGCGGCTGCCGGAGATTCTGTAGCCGGTGAGAAGGAGAAAAGTGAAACCGTTCCTGAAGCAACCATGCTGCTTGTCGAGGACAATCTGGAACTGAGATTTTTCCTGCGCAGCATATTCGGCTCACGCTTCCGCATCATCGAGGCTGTCAATGGGGTGGAAGGACTGGAAAAAGCCGTGAAGTTTGTTCCCGATATCATTATCAGCGACATCATGATGCCCGAAAAAGACGGTATTACGCTGGTTCGTGAACTGCGTGAGGAACTGACCACCAGCCACATTCCTATCGTGCTGCTTACGGCAAAGACCGATATGGATACCAAGCTCCAGAGCTTGAAGCTGGGTGCCGACAGTTACATTACCAAGCCTTTCAGTGCGACCTACCTCGAAGCTCGTGTCGACAATTTGCTGGCACGTCGGCAGAGGCTGCGCCAGTTCTACTGCGACCGTCTGATGAACATCAATCCCTCCGAGGTGGAGAACGAGGAAGAGGAAGTCGATATGATGTCGGATCAGGATCGTCGTTTCCTCGACCGTCTGACCGACTTTATGGAGCGTAATATCGACAACGGCGAACTGGTGGTCGACGATCTGGTACATGAAATGGCAGTGAGCCGTTCGGTCTTTTTCAAGAAGCTGAAATCGCTGACGGGGCTTGCTCCGATAGAATTTATCAAGGAAATGCGTGTGAAACGTGCTGCCCAGCTCATTGAAACGGGCGAGTTCAACATGACTCAGATATCTTACATGGTAGGTATCAACGATCCGCGCTATTTCAGCAAGTGCTTCAAGCAGCGTTTCGGCATGACTCCTACCGAATATAAGGATAAGCAAAAAAATAAGTAAGGGCTTCTCGCTCCTTGTCGTTGGTTCTTTTCCGGAAATTTGTACAAATCTTTTCGAGGTTTTGTACAAATTTCCGGATTTTTTGTACAAAAACACGCCTGTAGGTGCCGGCATTTTCTCTATAGCCTGCCGGTATTTCTGTGAAAATCTGTCGTTTTTTTTTCTTATTGCCTGACTCATTTATGCTGGTAAAAAGGCATGAAATATCGGTTTTGTATATAGATTATTAGGAAAATAATTTGTTTTTTGTGTATTTTATCGGGAAATTATTATATTTGTTGCACTTCTCTTAAGGAAAAAGATTCAAGATTCTTTGACGAGAGAAGATTTTTGGATAGGTGAGTTTTAATATAAAGTAATAGTATAATCATGGCTTTCTTTTATAAAAATGAACATATTTCCTGCACCAATTACGCAGAAGGATTCAATAAAATTTTTTTATTGAAGGAAATCCCCGAAGGCCATGTTGTGGAACGTCAGTATCTGGATACTACTTTTCTGGTCTTTATGCTGGAAGGTGATGTGGAGATACGGTATGAGGTAGACAAATATTTCTATCCTCAGGCGGGATATATGTTTTTGCTCCCTAAGAATCAGCAGATTATTGCTTATGCCCGTAAAGCTACGACTTTATTGTTGTGTTCCTTTGTTAGCGACTTGAAGTTGTGCTCACGCTTTTCTATCCAGCAGTTGTCGCATTATGTAATTGGAGAAGTTTCTCAGGAGCCCCATTGCCTGAAGCTGGACGAACGTATTCAGAATTTTCTTCCTCTGCTTGTCAGCAGTTTAAGAGAGGGACTGGGTTGCGTACATTACCATCAGATAAAGCGCGATGAGCTGTTTTTGTATCTACGTGCCGGCTATACAAAGGAAGAATTGGCATTGTTCTTCTATCCGATTTTGGGTAAGGATATGGAGTTCAAGGATTTTGTACTGATGAATAGCCGTTCGATATTCGATGTTAAGGATTTTGCCATACGTGCCAACATGAGCCTGAGCACGTTTAACCGGCGCTTCAAGGAAACTTTCAATGCTACGGCGAAGACATGGCTGCTACTGCGCAAGCAGGAGTTTGTAAGAAGCGATGTCACGCTGAGCACCCTGCCTTTCAGTGAGATTGCAGAGAAGTACCAGTTTTCCTCTACGTCGTACCTGACAACCTTTTGTAAAAAATATTTTGGAAAAACACCTAATGAATTGCGTAAGGAAGCGCTTGAAGAAAAAGCCGGACAGCTTGAATAAACAGATGTCCGCTTGCGGGCAATGCGTGTAAAGTGTAATTCTTTGACGCGAATTTGTAATTTTCAATCTTCGGTAGTGGCTTACCTTTGCAAAGAAATCAAAAAGATACTATTAATGATGCGGAAAAGTAGAAAATTGTTCTTTCTCTGCGCCTTTCTGTATTTTGGAGGTAGTGGAAATGCTCAAAATGTCGCTTTGAAGACCAACGCCCTTTACTGGGGAGCTACTACTCCAAACGCCAGCATCGAAATTGGTTTAAGCCGGAAGTTTACCACCGACTGGCAGCTGGCATACAATCCGTGGACGTTCAAGGATGACAAGAAAATGCGTTTCTGGCTGGTGCAGCCGGAGTTGAGATATTGGTTTTGTGAGAAATTCGAAGGACATTTCGTGGGAGTCCACCTGCACGGAGCACAGTATTACGGAGGTTTCAACGACAAGCGTTACGACGGTTATCTGGCCGGGGGAGGTGTCACCTATGGCTATAACTGGATATTGTCGTCGCACTGGAACCTGGAGGCACTGATTGGTGCCGGATACGCCCGTCTGTGGTATAAGGAGAGTCCCCGCATACCTTGCAGCAAGTGTCACGAAGATAAGACCAAAGATTATTGGGGGCTTACAAAATTGGCTGTATCGGTTTCTTATATCTTTTAAACGTTTGCAATATGAAATTCAGATATACATATTTGTTTTGTGCCGGATGCTTGTCGCTGGGAGTGGCTGGCTGTGCATCATCGGGTATGAGTAAGAAAGTTTCGGTCACACCGGTACGTACGCTTACCCCCGACAGCATGTCGACTGTCGACGTGGATGTCAACATCCATATCCCGAGCCATGCCTTTACCGGCAGGAGCCGCCTCATTGTCGTTCCGCAGTTGCTGCAGAAAGATTCGATGCTGGCAGAATATACTCCCATGGTGTTCGATGCTCCTATTTATAGTAAGAAGATGAACCGCCGTGTGCTTCTCGACGGCTATGTAGATACGCTGGCAAATGCCGCACGCAAGGTAAACAACCGCAAGGAATACGACGTAAACTATTCCGAGCGGGTAGCTGTTCCTGCCGATATCGACGGCGGGCGCATTGTTGCCGTCCTGTCTACCGACGGATGTGGTGAATGCAGCATTGCCGATACCGTAGATATTGCCTACATCAACAACATCCCTACCCTGATAGAACCCAAGAAATCGCTTCAGCTTAACTGGATTGAGCCGGAGTTCGTAATCCGTCCCAAGATTATGGAAGGCAGGGGAGAAGCCTTGCTGCAGTTTGTGATAAACCGTTACGACATCAATCTGTCGCTGGGCGATAACCGCAACGAGATGAACCGCATGCTTGCCACGCTGCAGAAAATCGTGACCGACTCGCTTGCCACGCTGAACAGCGTAAGCATTTACGGTATGGCGTCGGCCGACGGTTCGTATGCCTTCAATACCACGCTGGCTCGCAACCGTGCCAATTCGGCAAAGAACTGGCTGGTAGACCAGCTTCATTTCAATGCTTCGCAGGCGTCACGTTTCAGTATCGGTTCCCGTCCCGAGGGCTGGATGCCGGTGCTTCAGGCAATGACAGCCGACGGACATCCCGACTCGCTGAAAGTGAGAGAAATCATCGACAAGTATAATGCCGAGAACGACGATGTGGCAGAACGCTATATCCGCCGTCTGTCTTGCTGGAACGACATCAAGAACAAGTACCTGCAAAAAGACCGTAAGGTAGAATATGTATATACGTATACACTGAAGAGCTTCACTACCGATGCCGAACTGCTCGACATGTACGGCAAGCGTCCCGATGCCTTCAACGAAGAAGAGCTGCTGCGCGTATCGACGCTGAAGAAGACTCCCGAAGAGAAGAAGGAAGTATACCGCACCATTCTGCATTACTTCCCCCAGTCGCAGGTGGCAGCCAACAATCTGGCAGTGCTCCTGCTGCGTGAAGACAAGGCAGACGAGGCCGAGGCAGTGCTCGACGGACTGAAGGAGTATTCGCCCGAGGTACTGAATACCAAGGCAGCCGTATATGTGTACAAGGAAAACAACGAAAAGGCAATCGAACTGCTGCAGACCAATACCGAACTGCCTCAGGCACGCTACAACCTGGCATTGCTCAAGGCACAGGAAAGAAAGTTGCAGGAGGCATACACACTGATGCAGGGCTACGAAGACGTGAATGCGGCAGTCGTATCTCTGAGTGTAGGCGATACGCAGCATGCTGCTTACATTATGGAACGCTGCGAGGATAATAGTCCGCTGGCGGAATACGTACGTGCACTGATAGCTGCACGCATGCAGCTGGAGGCAGAAAAGGTAGCTGCGCCTCTGAAACAAGCACTGCCCGACAGCCGGTTGAAGGAACGAATGAAGACCGAGCCCGATTTCCTTCCTTACCTTACGACACCGGCATTTCAAGCATTGACAGGAGGAAAAGACTATGAGTAAAGGAATGAAGATCATAATATATGTATTGCCGGTGGCTATGTGCCTTTTGTGGAGCAGTTGCATACGCGATACGGTTCCTCCCTGTCCGCCGCTGCAGGTTACACTTACGGTAAAAGACAAGAACTACTTCAACATCGACGATGCCGTGAAGCTGGGACTGATGGAGCGCAAGGCAGAAAACCTGCCGTTCCGCGACTACGTGAGCACGCTGTACTACATTGTACACGATGCCGAAGGAAAAGTAGTGGCAGAGCAGAAAACTACGTCGGTAGACAACGACGACCAGACACAGCTTATCACCCTTCCCGAGTCGTTGCCGTATGGAAAATATACCCTTACCGTATGGGGGAACATGAAAAGCGACGAACCGCTGGGCGAAGATGCTACTACGGCAGAAATGGAAGCTGTGGGTGCGGCTGCAAACGATGTTTATCTGGCAAGTGCCACGTTCGACTACCGCTACGGCAACGAAAAACATTCGCTTGCCATGGAGCGTACCAAGGGCAACCTGCTTATCAAGGCTGAGGGAATCCCCGATAACATCGACTTCTCCACCAAGGATATACAGGATATTTTCAATTTTGTGGACAATGGTTTCCATTATTCCAGTCTGACCGATATACATACCGAGCTCGACTGGCAGGAAATACGCAGTGAGATAAAGAGCGAAACCCTGATGTGTCCCTCTCCGTCGTACGAAGGTTCTACGCTGAGTGTGACATTCTTCGATAAGTCGGCAGCCGGAACTCAGGGCAGGGCAACCTATTATCCTATGCTGGAACCACAGGACGTAAACATCACCATGGGGCGTAACGAGATTACCATCCTGAAGTATGTGTATGTAGACGAAGGTGGAAGCGGTGAGGGCGATTTCGAGATTTACCTTCGGGTGAACGACAACTGGGAGTTGCTGCACAATATGGAACTGGATTAATTGATAATGTTATTATTTATATTTTAAAATTTTAAGTATGAAGAAAAATTACTTATTGGGAATGGCTTTGATGGCTTCATTGTCATTCTATTCTTGCGACAAGGAAGTTGTCTATGTGCAAGACGGAAATGGTGTAGAGAGTGTGACTGACGGTGCTCAGATTATCACATTGCAGGTGGAAAATGGTGGCGACGGACTGGCTACCCGTGCTGGACGTCCGCTGTATAGTGCTGAGGCTAAACAGACTATTGAGAATGTAAAGCTGTGGATTTGTGATAATACTGGTAAGGTGGTATATGTAAAAGAAATCTCTAAGTGGAATGATAACAAAGTTTCAACAGTATATACTACCGGTGGTCATGGTCGCCAGACTACTATCGAACTGAAGGATGCAGATAAACTTGCTGCCGGTACTTATAAGATTTATGCGGTAGGTTATAGCAGTAACAGTGATTATACTTTAGATGCTGTAACAAGTGTTGCAAAAGAAGGTACTTTCAAGGAAAACATGGTGTTGCCAATTAAAGATGGCGCTGCGAATAAGATTGGTGAAGAAATCTTTGCCGGACAAATAATGGAATTGACTGTTACAGAAGGAAAAGGTTTCAAGGAGCCGATAGTACTGAACCGTCAGGTAGCAGGTGCTTTTGCTTATGTTAAGGATATTCCTTATATGGAAGGTGCTAAGTATTTGAAACTGGTTGCAAGTGCTCAGAATGAGTCATTGGTTCTTGGTCATTTCAATAGCTTTGATCTTACTGGAAATGGTTCTGGTAATGATGTTAATGTAAAATATGTAGTAAACGGTACCAATGGTAAATCTGGAAGTGAAACTTATGTAATCAGCACTATTGATTTGAATGAATGGTTTACAACTATTAAGGATGAGGACGGTGATAATTTGATTGATGCGGGTGAAAACTGGAAAAATCCACGTAGACCTAGTGACAGCCCTGCAGCCGGTACATATCCTACTTTCCAGAAAGGTTCTGCTTTTGGTGGTGAATTTGTTATCCCGTTTGCACATGTAGATGGAAAGCAGACTTTGACTTTGCAATTGACAAATGAAGGTGGAACAGTACTCAGAAGCTGGAAAGTGAATCTGGGTTCAGCGGATGAACAGTTGAAGCAAACAATTACATGCTGGAATAGTGAATCTACTGACTGGAGCACTTCTCTTTCTGGTGAATCTTCAAACACCTACAGCCTCGTACGTAACCACTTGTATGGTATTGGTACCAGAATGAATGATGAAGTAGATCCCGAACAGCCGGGTGTTGATCCAGATCCAGATCCAGAAGATCCAGATGACAAGCCAGAATCATTGAACAACAAGCAGGAGCTTGTATTGAAAGTAAACGATAACTGGGAAGTTATTCACGGAATGGAACTGGATTAATTTTCAGACCGATAAATCAAATAGTATTGCCTGGCATGCAGGCAATACTATTTTACCCTGTTTTTTTGAACTTCCGAAGGCAAGTAACAAAAAGCTCTTCTGCAAGACGCCGGCAACAGTGAGATTTTTCATGAACGATACGAATCGGAGCCGGAAGACTGCCTGTCTTTCATTATTATTCCGAAGGCAAGAGCCAGGCAGCTTTCCGTCATTATTCAGAGAAAGCATCGCGTAAAACCGCAGTCAGGTAGTACCGCTTTATGCACGACGGGGAAGTGAAGTAATATTGTAAAAACTATAAAACCAAAAGATAATGAGAGTATTTTTCCAGACATCCAGACAAAGGAGTTTTCTTTCCGCCTGTCGAATAGCCGGAAAGAAATGGTCTGCATCGGTGCCGCTGCTTCTGGCTGCACTGCTGACAGTTGTATTTTATTCATGCCGCGATGAGGATTTACTTCCCTCGGTACAGAGTGTAGAACATAACGGAACCCGCACTGAAACAGCAAGTACTTCAGGGTTAACAATATCAGAGGATATTAAAAAATTTTATGACGATAAGAATAACCTTCTCTATTCAGGTTATACGTATGCTCCTTCTCGTCGTGTCCCTTTGGTGGGTGAAGGAAGAGTAATCAACCAGATAACTAAGGGATTGATAGCTGTTGGTGCGAATAATGAAAATCAGGAGTTCCTCATTGATAAAGATTTAACCAATGGAGTAACAGTTTCCGGTTTAGCTAAAGTGGATGCTGGCATACCTATTTTTTCTGTTCGTGATGTAAATAGGGTTTATTACAACGGAGGGCAAGGTGTAAAGGTTGGTTTTGTATATGAGCCTCAGGGTGGTGTGCTGGACCTTTCTGTATTGAAATCTTTTTATGTTCAGACACTGTTAAACGGTAAAGTACAGGATTCTTCTTTATCTGAGAGTGGAGACGGATTTAAGTTGCTTGATTTGAATTTGCTGAATGTAGCTGGTGGCAAGTATGAAGTTTCTTTTGATGCTACAAAACCTTTTGATGAAGTCCGCTTGGGATATGCTGGTGTGAACGTGAATGTAAGTACTGCACAGAGCGCTAAGTTTTACTATGCGTTTGTAGGAGAGAATCCTGAAAAAATTGCGGCTAAGGGATATACTTATGAGGATGCGAAAGGAGAGGAAACTTATAGTATTCCTATACTGGGGGGGGTAACAGAAGGCTGGTGGTCATGTGATGTACTTACTGATAAATACCTTTTTTCTAATGGTGATGAATTTGGATTAATATCAGGCTTGTCATTTAAAAAATACCGGGTAAATTTTAATGCCGATATACCTGCAGGTAGTGAGATTGGTTTTAGAACTTCTACTGCAACTCTTTTAAATGTAGATTTAGGCGGTGTTACTATGCATGCTTTGGATGAAAGTAATAAATCACAACAAGATGAAAAATTGGGAACAGGTATTGGTCTTTCTGCAGTAGGAGGCGATAGTAAGAATTTTAGTTTTATTACGACAAAAGCTGCACGTGGAGTACAGATTGATTTCCCACTGAGTGTCAAATTGGAAGCAACAACCATCCATTACGCCTACTCCCGCGACCCGGTAGAGATAGATGTATCCTCTTATTTTACCATTGGCAATGATACCATTTCTACCGATTATTACAACCTCCCGACACCATCGGATGGTACTGTAAGTTATTCACCTATTAGTTATCCCGAAGGAGCTACACCTCCTAATATATCGGGCAACCACATGACCGGCATGACCGTAAATGGTGACTATGTAATACAGGCTATATATAAACGAGGTGAAGAAACTTCATGGTCGTATGCCGTGATTCATCGCAACAAAAAAGAAGTTGTGTCGGGTTGTAATACGATGATGATTAATACATCTGATAATCCAACACAGTATAGCGTGGAGGAACCTCTGGGGGGACAGGGAGGCATTTCTCTTTTCAATAAGATAAAAGACACCCAAAATCTGGTCGATGCTGAGTATAACAACTATGCGGAAGCAACCAATGTGTTGAGCTTGATTCAATTGGGAGGACTGGCAAGTGTAAAATCAACTAAGGTGATTGAACCGCAAAAAGGGAAAATCCGTGTGGGTTTTGTGATGCAGACAAATAATCAGCTGCTGGGTGCCGATGTATTGAAGTTTTTCTTTATCAGACTATATAAGGGACAGACTAAGGTATATGAGGGGCTGACTGGACAGAATAATACAGTAGGAGTCGGTTTGATAGGAAACGACGGAAGCAAATTGCGTTTTTATGTGGAAACAGATCAGACATTCAATCAGGTGGAGCTTTGGACTGCAGGTTTGCTGAATATTAATCTGAATACTTTCCGCTTGTATTATGCATTCTATGAGCCGGTAGAAGGATGTGAAAATAATACGACTACATCGGAGGCTTGTATGGAAATGATTACGGCACAGAAGCATGGAGCAACCATCAACTATGCGGAAACAAAATTTCCGTCGGCGGCAAGTGTGGGGGCTACCATGAACAATCTGTCGTACGTAATCGACAACAGTCAGCAGACAGCGGCTTCTATTGTAGCAGAAGTCAGCCTGATAAGTCGTTCTACCGTGGCTGTAAAATTTAATTCCATCAGAGGCGGACAGCCGGTAGGTGCCATACTCCGTACGCCGGGATATGTGCTGAATGCATCTGTTCTTCAGAATGTGACAATTGCGGCATACAATGGCGGACAGGCGGTAGCAAGTGAGTCTACTTCCAGCGGACTGGCTTCCATTGAGGTGATAAGCGATGCCGGGCTGGCTTATATGGAGGTGACCCCTTTACAGGATTACGATGAAGTACGTATTTCATTCCCTTCACTGGCAGATGCGCTCGAAACAGTCTGGTTGTCGGGTTTCTATATCCGTCCGGATGCCAACGGGAATGGTATTCCCGACTGTGCGGAAGAACCGGCAGACCAGGGAGGAACCGACGGTATTACATACAAGGGGATAACCGAACATGTTTGTGTGGATGGAACAACCTATTTGGGCAATGTACGTATCTCTGTCGATGCTCAGGATGATAAAACTAAACTTACATTTACCTGCTATCCGTATAACGGCAACGGACAGAAGATAGAACAGGAGGCTGAATTGCAGCATGATGATAAGGGCTATTTCTTTGAATTGTCATTGCCGGTAGGTGATTATTCTATTTCGGGATTGTCTACTTACAACGGGCTGCGTGCTCAGGTACATCCGCTGAAGACTACCTGGAAGAGAAATGCGGCAGATACCGACTGGAACAACTGGAACAACTGGACGGACGGTTCTCCTTGGGGATGTACCAATGTGGTGATTCCTACAGAAGCCACACGTTATCCGGACTTGAAAGCTTGGGGTAGTGTAGATGATTTTTATGGCGGTAACTATTGTGCGAATATTCATTTCGAACCGGGAGCAGCTGTACTTAATACACAATATCTGGAGTATGACTGTGCATACGTGGAAATGGAAGTACAAAGCGGTATGTATCATATGATTTCTACTCCGCTTCACGGCATGGTTACGGGCGATATGTTTGTTTCGCCTGAGATGCCGGCATACTTTACTCCGCTGAATGGGGATACTTATCGTGAAGTGCGACACAATCCGATAGTACGCCAGAAAATGTACAGTCGTGCGGTTACAACTGCAACTTCTGGTACTAACGGTACTGTAGTTGCTACTGCCGACTGGAGTCGTACATTCAATGCCGTGGCTCAGCCGTACGAGCAGGCACAGGGCATCAAGATGATGGTTGGAAATGATTGGGGGACTTCTTATCGTCTTCGTTTCCCGAAAGCATATACCGAGTACAATTATTATACGCTTTCCGGCGGATGGGTTAAAGAAGAAACTTTGCCGGAAAGAAATATGAATGGAAAATTTGCTTATGAAGTGAGTGGATTTAATCCGGAGAATGCAGGTAGTTCATTTACTTTTGAATTGCGGAATGATGAAAAAGAAGCTACCTATTTTGTGGCAGGTAACCCGTTTATGAGTTATTTGGATATAAAGACATTCCTAACAAAAAATAATCAGTCTGTTCGGGCTATCCGTATCATAGATTCTGAAAATGTTTTCGGAGGAGAAGAGGGATTGGTCAGAATTTCCTTAGGTGAAAACGGAGATTTAAGCTTTGAAGGATATGGAGAACAGAGCAACACCATTGCACCGTTGCAGGCATTTTATGTAGAGGTGTCAGGAGATTATGCTTCAGACAATGTTAATATAACTTATACCTCGGATATGTTTGTACAGCCTTCTGCAAGTACCGCAACCAGAAGTTCCCGCAGTGCTTCTGTTCCGGCAGCAGGCGAAATGAAAATCTCGGCTGTGTCGGGTAACTCTGTAAGTTCTTGTTCGCTGCTTCGCAGTGCCGGAGCATCGGATGCATACAATGCGAAGGAGGATGTTGTTTCACTGATTGACGAGGACTTTATGCCGAAGGTAAAGGTGTATACCGTAGCCGGCAAGCGTGCGCTCGATATCCAGAAGATAAAGAATGCTGCTCGTGTGGATTTAGGATTCATGGTAAAGGACGGTTCGCAACAGACAAAATTCACCCTGAATTATGGCAGCAACTGGAAGGGATGGACACTGGTGGACAAACAGACTGGAAATCGCTATCTGCTGGACGGTACTTCGCTTACAGTAAATGCAGGTGCGATGAAGAGTAATAACGGACGTTTCTATCTCGTAAAAGAATGAAAGGAAAGTGGGTTATGAAAATGAAACAATTCATACATGCTGTATTTTGTGCCCTGACTGTGTGTGGCTTCCTCCTGCTGGGAGCCTCATGCAGCAAGGAGAATGAACCGGTACAGACTGTTGAGGGAGTAACGGTTACCATTGCGGCTCAAAGTGACTTGCAGACCCGTACTTCCTTGCCGGTTTATGATGGCAATCTGAATCAAGATGACGGTCATGAAATTAGAGGTAAACAGCATGTTACGGATGTATATCTCTATATTTACGAAATGGACGAAGCTGGAACCAATGGTGAGTGTAAAGCCCGCTTTAATGTGGGGTGGAGAGAACACTTTAATTCGCTTCCGACTGAAACGGCAGCAATGCAGTATACATTTGCTTATCCATTTACGGTCGGAAAAACTTATCGGCTGGTAGCGGTAGGTGTAGACGGAGCGACAGAGCAAGATAAAATGCCAGACTATGACGGGATGAACTCGATAGAAACTTATGGATTGCCAGAGTCTATTCGGACAGGCAGTGAGTTGACTGATCCGATTACACTTCAAGAGGGTAAAACTCCGACTGATATGGCACATTCGGAATTCTTTACAGGCTTTGTAGATTTCACGCCAAAGTCGGAGAGTGACAAGAATATTGGTGAGATTAATTTGTGGCGCAGGGTCGCAGGTCTGCAGGTTTGCCTGAATCAGATTCCGCAGGAAGTAGAGCGCGTGAGAATTTTGCTTTATAATTCGCAGAATACGCAAGTGAAACTATTGCCCAGTGCCCCAACAGCAAGTGGAATTACAGATTACATCACCAGTCCTTATGGAGGTGATTCTTTTAACGAAGAGGGCAGGGTACTGATGGATAAGACCTTTACAAAGGATGATTTGGTTAAGCCTGAATCGGGTTCTGGAATTGCTCCAGGAGCTCCTACTTATAAATGCTCTATGACGGCATTCATGCTGCCTGTCAATATCCCAGATAGGGAGCTGTACGACTATACGCTTGTAGCGGAGTTTGTGACTACCTCCATTACTGGTATTGTGGGTACCAGCAAAAAGGTACGTCTGACGAAGCCTTGGCAAAATAGTGATGATCTTGAATTCGAAGACGAAACTGATATAGGTACCGGTATTATCGACGATCTCGACAAGTATCTTTTCCCGATTGAGGCGAATCATTTTTATTGTCTGGGAACTCCGTCAAAATCTATTAGTTGTTCTAGCGTGTTGGAATAACAATTGGCACTGTGTAAGGTAGTTACAAGGGTATGAAGTTATTTTAATTGGATAATTTATTTATGAAATTATATAGATTGACATATTTGGCGGGCATCGCCCTGATGCTTTTTTCTGCCTGCAGTGATTCTTCGTCGCCCGATGCAGAGGGGCAGAGTGGAAAGCCTCAGCAGCAGACGTTTTCGGTTGCAGTAGAAAGTGTGGGCGAGCTTTTTGAAGGTGGAGAGGGAGTGAATCCGGCTGCTGTGGCGTCACGCCGTCCTATCTCGAGTGTTACGCCTACGCAGACGTTCGACAAGCTCAGTATACTGATTGTGGAGTATCAGAGTCCGGCAAAGGTGGTGTATAAAAAGACGATTGACAACTGGAGCAATCCGGACAACAAGGCAAGCTACCCCTGGAGTACGGAAGATGGAATGGGACGCTATGCCACGATTACACTTACCGGCAGTGAGTGTCTGGAGGAAGGCAAGACTTACATGGCTTACGTAATAGGTTATCAAAGCGGTACGTATGGAGGCTATGAGCCGTTCAAGGGTGTGGAGGTAGGCGATTCTTTTAACCATACAGAGGTGGCTACCGTACCCGACGGTGGATATGCCGAAGAGGTGTTTGCCGGGGCGGAAATTTTCTGGGTGGAAAATGGCGTAATTCTTTCCAAACTGAGTGCTGAAGCGGAGGCACAGCACGGACTGATGGTGGCTCGCCGGCAGGTAGCGGGTACGTTCGGCTATTTTACCCGTGTGCCGGTGCTGGTAAACGGCAGCAGTGTGGCTAAGCTGCGGCTGGTTGCTACCAAACGGAATCAGACTGTTATTTTCGGAGGATTCAGAAGTGTGGACGATGCTTTCGATTTTCATAAGGATAATGTGATAAATGGTATGGATCCGCGTACGGACTATGATTGTGCTCTGGCAGGATCGGCTGTGAACAATGCGTTTTCTGTGTACGAGATTGACCTGTGCAAGTGGTTCCCGGGAAATACGAAGAACGGGCTGCTGCCGCTGGATATGAATGGCGACGGCTATCTGGACAGTGCCGATACGAACTGGCAGACTGACGAGGAGGCTTATCCTAAAGGCACGATTTCGCTGCCGAGGGGTACGGTGTTCGGCGACAGTTTCTGGATATCGGTGGTCATGACGCAGGAGGATGTGGATGCGGGTGTGCCTACTTTCCAGATGCAGATGCTCGACGCGGACGGAAAGGTGATAAAGTACTGGGATGTCGTCTTGCGTAATTACGAAACGGCAGGCGAGAACCGTACGCTGGTATCGCTGCCCGATGGAGAGAACGGACGTACCGTGATTACCGAACTTGACAATATTGATACGGAAACATGTTTCAGTATTGTGCGCAACCGCTTGTATACGATGGGAGAGAAGAGCCAGTCGCAGAGCTATGGTGAGGATGAGCCGATTGACCTTAGTACTGCCGGGGTGCTTGTGCTCGACGCTCGTCACGAGTGGCAGATTATGAATTCTATTATTTTCAATTAAGTTTTAGTCTGAATAGTAATTTTTGTCCGGAGGTTTGCACAAAACGTATGCAAACTTCCGGTTTTTTTGTTCTCTTTTTTAGAACGGATAGCCGATGGCGAAATGGATGCCCATGCCGTCTTTGAAACGGGGAATGTTGTAATACTTGGAAATGCCCGTTTCGTAAGGTACGTGGAGGGCGATTCCCCAGTCGAGGCGGAGCACGAGGAACGACAGGTCGTAGCGGATACCCAGACCGGTGCCCAGTGCGATGCTGTCTAAGAATTTGTTGAAGCTAAATTCGGCATCCGGACGGGCTTCGTCCTTGCGCATCAGCCATACGTTGCCGGCGTCCAGAAAGACGGCTCCGTTCAGGTTGCCGCCGAACAGGCTCGACAGGATGCGGAATCGGTACTCCAGATTGGCTTCCAGCTTGATGTCACCCGTTTCGTCGACGTACGAATAGGTGGAGCTTTCTGCCGGATGGAAGCGTCCCGGACCAATGGAACGTACCGTAAAGGCACGGATGCTGTTGGCACCTCCTACGTAGAACTGCTCGCTGTAGGGGGCGATGGTCTTGTTGCCGTATGCCCAGATTACTCCTGCCATGAAGCGGGCTGCTATCTGCTGCTTGTCGCTGATGTAATACAGCGGGCGTATTTCGCTCGAGAATTTCAGGAACTGGGCGAAGGGGGTTCCCAGGAATTTCTTGTCCCTTGCCTTCAGGCTTTTGCCGAAGGCTGCGTAAATAAGGGAGGTGACGTTTCCTGCCGAGGTGAAGGAGTTTTCCCACCACAGGCGCATCCGGCGCTGCTGCCAGGAGTTGTCGTAGGTAAAGGTGTAGGTTACCGACGGGATGAACTGGTCGTCCAGACTGTGGAACAGCATCGGGTTGGCTTCGGCTATGGAGTCGAAGGCTGCCGTGCGGTGCTGCAGGTGGTTGAATGCCAGATGGAGCGGTGTTACGGTGTGCTTCATGCTGCGTGAGGGCTGGAAGCTGTACGATACGCTTCCGCCGAAGGAGAGCATCTTGAAGTAACGGGCACGGTTTACTTGTTCGGCGTAAATCTTGAAGTTGGTCTGCGAGGGGAAGCGGAAGGGGTCGATGCGGTTGCGTACCCACGGGAGTACGATACGGGGAAACTCCAGCGACAGGGCGGCACCCAGTTCGTAGGAGTTCATGACCGACTTGTCGCCGTCGACGGTGGAGCTGGTCTGCCATTCGTACGAGCCTTTGAGTTCGAGGTTGAGCGAGGCTCCCATGCCGCGGAAGTTCTTGCGCGAGAGGTTGAAGATGGCTCCCGGTCCGGTCTGCTTGGTGCTTTTGGTCGTGACGTTCAGTTCCAGCTCGCTGTTGTAGGGCAGGTCGAACATGGCGTTTACCCGTATGTCGAGGGTATCTTTTCCGGCTCCGCTGCGGGGGGTATACTGGAAATCGCTGAACTTGAATACGTCCAGTCGTGCCAGTGCTTCCTGTGTATAGTTCTGCCGGGTTTGCGAGTAGACTTCTCCCTGACGGTACAGGAAACGCTTGCGCAGTACGCCGTACCGGATGCCGGGCTTCTTGCCGGAATAGTAGACCGTAAAGTTGCGTCGTTTCAGCGAGTCGGTGGGCTGTTCGCCGTTGTAGCCGGTGAGGTAGACCGAGGTGTGTCCGATGTAGTAGGTGCGGAGTGCCTCTTCGGGTATGCTCTGCCGTGGTACAATCTTCATGCTGACGTAGCCTTTGCGCATGATGGTGTCGGCCAGAAACGTCAGGAATTCGTTTCGGGCATAGTAATAGCCGTTGTCGCGCAGCAGGTCTATCAGGCGCTGGCGTTCCTGATTCAGCACGGTCACGTCGAAGTTGTCGCCGCTGTGTATCAGGCGTTCGTCGAAGTGGGCGCGGAGCAGGCTGTCGGTACGTGGACGGAAGCCTTCGTAGATGAGGGTATCGATGTAGTAGGGCTTACCCATGTCGATATCGTAGCTCAGCTTTACGGCACGGGGATTGCGCGTGCTGTCTACCCGGTAGGTTACCTTGCCGTCGAAGTAGCCGTAGTCGTGCAGCAGGTTGGTTGCCACCTTGACACGGGTTTCGGGATTGACGGTGGAAACATATACGGGATCGGAAGCCAGCTTCTTGAATACCCAGTGGCCGAACCCTTTTTCGTACCGTTCGAAACGGTTGTATATCCATAGTCCGAAGGGAATGGGAAAGCGTATGTTGGGCTTTATCGTGATGGCATAGTTGGGGGCAATGCTGATTGCGCCTTCCACTTCGGCCAGCGCATTCTGTCCTGCCTTGCTCTTGTCTTCGTTGTCGATGGTAACCTTTTTCAGTCCTAAGTACAGTGTTTCTCCTTCGGGCAGGTGCTTGGTGGTAGAGCACGATGCGGCAAGTAAGACCGTCAGCAGGAGGACGAGTATAGGATATGTTTTCTGTCTTTTCATGAATCTGTTTTTATGTGTCTAAAAAATCAGTTGGCTGTTTCTTGTTCCGGCTGCTTCTTCTTGCGCGAACGGAAGATGAAAAGCTCGCCCAGTTTGCTCACTTTCTTTCTCAGTACGATACCGGCACCGGTTTCTATCACTTCGCCGTCGAGGATGCTCTCGTAGTTCTTGTCGTGGAAAATCTTGATGTAGCGTGTTCCACTGTTGTCGAGGCGGTACTCCAGCGATATATTGTCGATGAACGATTCGTCTTGCTGCTGTACGTCGTTTCCGGTAGAAATCTTGCCGCCGATAATCACCTGGAAGCGGTTGTTCCAGAAACGTTTGGCAAACTGGAAGTTGTAGTCGGTACGGGTGTTGCCTGTACCTCCTTCGTCCGTCGTTTCCATACCGAAGTTGATGTCGATGGTTTTCAGCGCGCTTCCGGCTACCTTGTTGATTTCGCTTTGCAGGAAAGAGTTCAGCATGCTGTTGGTATCGAATCCTTTCGCTCCGGCATTGCTGTCGCCCATGTATACGCCGGTTACCAGCATGGTGACTGCCAGCTTGTTCTTTTCTTCTGCCGACTTGGACGCCAGTTCGTTCTGCATGGCTCCGTCGTCGGGGGCTTCGAGGGTAAAGGTGAATCCCAGGTCTTCCAGCCGGTTGGTCAGGTTGACACCCACATTGAAGTTGACCATGCGTGAGCTTTCTCCGTCGGACGAAACCGAGGCACGTACCCGTTCGGCTGCCTTGATGTTCAGGTTGGGGTTCATCAGGTTGCCCGTCCACTCGATGTAGCTGCCGTCTTGTATGTAGAAGGTCTTGAGCGGGATGATAGGCATTTCGTATTTCATTTCTCCGCTCATCAGCGAGTATCGTCCGTTCAGCAGCATGTTGCCGTCGGGCTGGTACTGGAACGAGAGGTCGCCTCCGCCTTCCAGCAGCATGTAGTTGCTGCCGTTGTCGTTCAGGTCGACACGTGCCTGTACGGCTTCATCAATGTGGAGTGTCATCAAGATATCCATTCCTCCCAGCGACATAACCGGCATGTTGGGCTTCTCTATATGGGTGGTATCGCTGAAGTCGACAAACGTTACGGTTTCGTTCAGACGGTCTTCTACGGTGAGCGGCGAATCTTTCAGTACATAGGTGAAGTCGCTGCTGCCCAGTATGTTCATGTTTCCACGCATGGTCAGGGCATCCGGTCTTCCTTTCAGCAGGGCGTCGACGTCGACATACAGCTTGCCGTGAACCAGCGATTCCTTGGTGCGCTTGGCGTTGATCAGTTCGAAATTGTGTGCCTGCATCTTCAGGTTGATATCCATGGCAGCCATGTCGGTCATATCGACATATCCGTCGATGCTGAACGGCGTTTTCCCTTTGGTGAAGATGTTGAAGCGTTCGAATATCAGCCGGCTGTTTTCTATCTTCAGCGGGCGGTTGTCGAAACGGAGGTTCAGCGAAGCCTGCGGTATGTTTACGATGACGCTGTCCATTCCCAGTTCTCCGTTTAATACGGGTTGCGACGTAGAGCCTTCTACGGAAATGGCTCCGTCGAGGTCGCCTTGCAGCTTTGCCATATTGTCGGGGATGAACGCATTGGCTATCTTCAGCGGCAGGTGATGCAGGTTCACGTCGGCTGTGATATGGTCTTTGTCGTTTTTGCCCGAAGCCGACAGGTAGCTTCCGTTCATGCTCATGATTTCTTCTCCGTTCAGCATGACAAAACCGTCGATGCTGTGTTCTCCCGTTTCCTTAGGAAGGTAGACGGCACTCATCTCCCAGTTGCCCAGTGGCTGCTTGTTGTAGGCCAGATTGCTGATACCCACATCGGTGGCTACCTGCGTACTTGCTTCGGTCTGTATATAGTGTGCCTCGGCATTGATGGAGCCGGCTATGTCGGGCATGTAAGGGATGATGCGCCGGAATTCTGCAATGTCTATCTGGTTCAGCCCCAAGGTAAGGTCTTGCAGCGCGAGAGAGTCGGGGGTAGAGTACAGCGACAGTCCCGAGTGGTTCTCGTCGTATATCTTTACGTCGGCATGGATGCGTCCCTGGTCGCTCAGGTAAATGTAGTTGTCGGAATTTACCTTGAACGGCCGGTATACCAGCGTGGGGTTGTCGGGGGTAATGTGCATGCTGATGCCGTTGGGGCGTAACTGGGCTTGCAGGCCGAGGTCTACGCCTGTTTCTCCTTTCCCGTTCAGATAGCCGATAAGCATCTGTGCATCGGTAGAGCCTATGTAGCCGTTCAGCGAGATATTGAATGCTTCCTGACGCTTGCTGGCAAGTGCCTTTACACCGCTGTCGAACTGCAGGCGGGCAGAATCCTGTGAGGCTCTGAAGTAAATGGTGTCCAGTTGTAGACTGTCGGTATGTAGACCGAACAAGTCGATAGAACCGTCCAGTCCTTTTTCGGGCGACAGGCTGAAGTTTGCTCTCAGGCGGTTGTAACTGATGTGCTGTGCCGCCAGAAAGTTGGCAACCGGATTGTCGGAACCGGAGAATATCTTCAACTGGGCTGCCGGCATCATCTCCTTGAGCAACTGCTGGTTGATATGTTTCTTTTTCCACTGGGCACTGAACTCCTGTGCTATGCGGTCGGTCTTGCTCATGAATTTCTCGAGGCTGTTGGTCGATCTGAACAGGAAGGTCAGGTCGCCGGCATTCACATATCCTCGCACCGAGTCGGGCGCCATGTTGAATCCCGCATGCAGATCCTTGGTCTTGAATGTCCGTTCGGCAGTAGCCAACTGGATACCGCTGATGGTTGTCCGTGCACTATGCCGCTGTTTCATGTCGGTCTGTGCATGTACTTCGATGTTCATGGCAGAGCGGAACGGCGTATTCATCAGTGCCAGTTCCTGCCAGTCCAACAGCCGGATGCTGGTATTCAGGTCGGCTTTTACCAGATTGGGATGCAGCAGTGCCTGCAGTTCTGCCGATACGTCGAGCGCACGGTTGTTGATGTTCAGCAGTGCCGAAGCCTGAGAACGTTGCAGTCCTGCCGTCAGCGTCACTCCCGAGAATACGAGTGACCCGTAGCGGAAGTGAGAAACTTCGGTTTTCAGCATCGCTCTTGTACGCGGAGAGAAAAAGTCTGTGCCTTCGCCTTCTGCATGAATGGTAGCCGAAAGTCCGAAGATGGAGTCATGAGGCATGAAACGGTGCAGGTTGAGGCTGTCTACGTTCAGGTCGAACAGATAGGCTTCCTTCTGCATGTCGTAGTCTGCTTTGACAGATACGTTGGCTTTCCTGCCCGGCAGGAATTGTAAGTCGGCTCCCAGCCGGCTTCCGTTGATTTGTGCTTCTCCGTTCAACTTCATGCCGTGAGGCAGCACGATACCTTCCATCATGGTTTCTACGAAAGCCAGATTGCCCGTTTCTACCTCTAGGCTCACCGAACCGTTCCGGCGTATGCTGTCCAGCGGCAGGGAGATTTTTCCCGACGCCTGTGCCTTGAGTGCTCCCTGAATGTTTGCCGAGAGTGTGGTGAGGCGTATCTCTTTCAGGTTGCCGTCCACTCCTGCCCGTATCTGCAGGGGAGCCGCCGGATATTTCTGGATGAACGCTTCAGGCATGCCGGTAACTACCTTCAGCAAGTCGTTCTTGCCGATGTCTGCCATGAGGCGGGCGTTGATTTGTCCGTCCTTATCGGCATGGGTGGCATCCCAGTCCATAGAGGCGTTGAACTCGATGAACGAGTCGGGAGTCTTTATCTGGAGCGAGGGTACCTTGAGGGTTTTCGCGTCGGAGATTAGTTTGCCTTGCGTTGAGGTGATTTCCAGTCCGGAACGTTCCTTCAGGTTGAAGTCTTTGATATTGGCATAGATGTCCTCCCCGGCATAATACACAGAGTCTAAGTCCAGGTTTATGTCGGTGATGGCGATATGTGCTACGTCCAGTCCCTGTGCGGGAGCGAGCGTATTGGTGTTGATGGAAGCCGTACCCTTGCTCAGGTTGAGTGTCTGGGCAGAGTATGCCAATTTATGCAAGTCCACCAGTCCGTTGCGCAGTGACAGCTTGCCGATGGACGCCGACATGTCGAGGGAGTCGAGAGGCATCTGCATGGCAAACGATACGTTTTCCAGATCGACATTTT
>ENA-UEYF01000295-UEYF01000295.1-human-gut-metagenome-genome-assembly--contig:-NODE-295-length-52028-cov-32.030336_pt1 | contig 52028 bp, 48 predicted proteins | sample MGYA00242902_ERZ507920 | MGnify/ENA primary metagenome ERZ507920 (study PRJEB26167, sample SAMN06115402) | human gut metagenome | host: Homo sapiens | place: China:Jiangxi | collected 2016-07-05...
TGGAGATAAAGTTCGTATTGTCGGCAATCCGGAACAAGAAACAACTCGTGAATGTATTGCTGTGACTTATCCGGGATTTGTTCATGACTTGTCGGTAGGTGCAGACGTTTTGATAGACGATGGTGAACTGGAGCTGAAGGTTGTAGAAAAGGATGATAATACATTGTTCTGTAGAGTATGTAACGATGCTACCTTGGGAAGCCGCAAGAGTGTAAATGTCCCGGGAGTACGTATCAATCTTCCTTCTTTAACAGAAAAAGACCGTAATAACATTCTTTATGCTATCGAAAAAGATATTGACTTCATTGCACACTCATTTGTACGCAATAAGCAGGATGTACTTGATATTCGTGAAATATTGGATGCGCACAATAGTGATATCAAGATCATCGCTAAGATAGAAAACCAGGAAGGTGTTGATAATATTGATGAAATACTTGAAGTAGCTGACGGTGTTATGGTTGCTCGTGGTGACTTGGGTATTGAAGTTCCGCAGGAACGTATTCCGGGTATCCAGCGCCAGCTTATCAAAAAATGTATTTTGGCAAAGAAGCCGGTTATTGTTGCAACTCAGATGTTGCATACTATGATTAATAATCCACGTCCGACTCGTGCAGAAGTAACCGATATTGCTAATGCTATTTATTATCGTACGGATGCGTTGATGTTGAGTGGTGAAACTGCATACGGAAAATATCCGGTAGAAGCTGTGAAGACAATGGCTAAGGTTGCAGCTCAGGCAGAAAAGGACAAGATGGAGGAAAACGATATCCAGATTCCTTTGACTCCGGAAAATACCGATGTCACTGCTTTCTTGGCTAAACAAGCTGTACGTGCGACTACGTTGATGCCGATTCGTGCTATCATTACTGACTGTTTCAGCGGCCTGACTGCCCGTAACTTGGCTGCCTTCCGTGGTAAATATCCGGTATTGGCTATCTGTTATAAGGAAAAGACCATGCGTCACCTTGCATTGTCTTATGGTGTAGAAGCTATTTACATGCCTGAAAAAGCAAGTGGTCAGGAATACTATTTTACTGCATTGCGTAAGTTGCTTGCCGACGGAGTCCTTTCTAATAAGGACATGGTAGCTTACTTAAGTGGCGGTAAGAAAGGTACTCATACTTCATTCCTTGAGATTAATCAGGTGGGTGATGTGCTTGATAGCGAAGATGAATATGTATTACCGAACCGCAACCGTTACTTATAATTAATAATGTATGAAGGAAACGGACGCTCTTGATGGGTATATACTTCAGCATATAGATGAAGAAGGAGAATATCTGAAAGCATTATATCGGGCGACGCATGTAAAACTCTTGCGTCCCCGTATGGCTTCCGGACACCTGCAAGGGCGTATGCTGAAAATGTTTGTGCAGATGATTCGTCCGAAACAAGTGCTTGAGATAGGTACTTACAGCGGATATTCCGCACTCTGTCTGGCAGAAGGACTGGAAGAGGGAGCTATGCTCCATACTTTCGAAATAAATGACGAACAGGAAGATTTTACTCGACCATGGCTGGAAAATTCTCCATATGCAGATAAAATTAAATTTTATATTGGTGATGCATTGAAGATTGTTCCAGATATGGATGTAGTTTTTGATCTTGCTTTCGTCGACGGTAACAAGCGTTTCTATGTGGAATATTATGAGATGATTCTGAAGAAGATGAATCCTGGTGGTTATATCATTGCCGATAATACATTATGGGACGGTCATGTACTTGAGGCTGAACCACATCATACAGATACGCAGACTATCGGAATTAAGAAGTTTAATGATTTAGTGGCATCCGATGCACGTGTAGAGAAAGTGATATTGCCTTTACGTGACGGGTTGACCATTATACGTAAAAAGTAATAATAATATGGAAACAACCAGACAAAATAAAATTGCCCGACTCATCCAGAAAGAGTTGAGCGATATTTTCTTGTTGCAGACCAAGGCGATGCACGGTGTGCTGGTATCAGTCAGCGTGGTACGTATCAGCCCTGATATGAGTTATGCTCGTGTGTATCTTAGTGTCTTCCCATCGGAGCGCAGTCAGGAAATTGTGAAAAACATTAATGATAATATGAAATCCATTCGTTTCGAACTGGGCAACCGAGTACGTCATCAGTTGCGTATTATTCCGGAACTGAAGTTCTTTGTTGACGATTCACTGGATTATGCCGCTCATATTGATGAGTTGCTGAAAAAATAAACTCTTGTTATTCACCACAGATCGTACTTAACATACTTTTGTATGATGGGGTACGGCCTGTGGTGAAAAATTATAAGCCATGAATTTTCCCTTCTATATAGCCCGAAGATATTTGTTTTCCGAGAAGTCGCACAATGCCATAAATGTGATTTCAACAATTTCTGTTTGTGGAGTTGCGCTTGCTACATTGGCATTGGTATGTACACTTTCCGTATTCAACGGCTTTCAGGATTTGGTAGAAACTTTTTTTACGGCATTCGATCCGCAACTGAAGATAACGGCAACTCATGGTAAGGTTTTTGATGGGCAGGACAGCAGAGTCCTTCAACTGAAAAAATTGCCGGAAGTAGAAGTTTATTCAGAATCATTAGAAGACAATGTGATGGTGCAGTATCAGGGAAGGCAGGCCATGGCAGTAATAAAGGGAGTCGAAGATAATTTCGATCAGCTGACACCTATAGATAGTATTCTTTTCGGAAGGGGAGATTTGTTGCTTCACGATGAAGTAGTTGATTATGCTATTCCCGGCATTCAGTTGCTTTCTACTTTAGGTTCGGGAATTCGTTTCCTTGATCCGTTGGAAATATATGCACCGCGACGTGGCGCGAAAGTAAATATGGCAAATCCTTCCACTGGTTTTGTTACAGGAAATCTATTTTCGTCGGGACTTGTATTTGCCGTAAATCAAGAGAAATATGACGCGTCGTATATCCTTACTTCCATGGATTTTGCACGCAAGTTGTTTCAGTATACTACCGAAGTGAGCGCCGTTAATCTGAAATTGAAAGATGGTGCCAGTACAGATGCTGTCAAGAAACGTATACAATCATTGCTTGGTGATGATTTTCGAGTACAAGATCGCTACGAGCAGCAAGCAGATACGTTTCGTATCATGGAAATAGAGAAACTGATATCTTATTTGTTCCTTACTTTTATTCTCATGATTGCCTGTTTCAATGTCATAGGCTCACTCTCAATGCTTATTATCGACAAGCGTGATGATGTGGTAACCTTACGTAATCTGGGCGCCAGCGATAAACAGATTGTACATATATTCTTATTCGAAGGTCGTATGATTTCTCTTTTTGGAGCTTTAGCGGGCGTGATATTGGGACTGCTGTTATGCTGGCTTCAACAGGAATATGGTCTGATTTCATTAGGCGATTCAGGAAGCTTTGTAGTTGATGCTTATCCGGTAAGCGTTCATGCTTCGGATGTTATAATAGTATTTGTAACCGTGCTGCTGGTGGGTTTCTTATCGGTCTGGTATCCGGTTCGTTTCCTGAGCAAGCGCTTGCTGAAGAAATAAGTACCATTGGGAAAGAAGTGGTAGTTTGCAAAGAAAAATATGAAAGAGGTTGTCTCAAAATAGAATTGCAAAAGTAAAATCTGATAGATTGAAATTTAGAAATAAAAAGATCTCCTACTTTTAGTCCTTTAATTGAAGAAAACAAAGACTAAAGTAGGAGATCTTTATGTCGTAACTTATAGATAAGTAAGCCTATCTCAGTTTCCCATTTTGAAACAGTCTCTTTTATTATATCAACTCAACGGATTGGTTCCTTTGAAATGTCTGCTATTCGTCGGCAAGAACGAAGTCCAGTTGTTTCTTTTCCAGATTTGTACGTGCCACTTTAATTTTTACCGGGTCACCCAGACTGAACTTGCGATGATGACGGCGTCCGATAAGGCAATAATTCTTTTCATCAAATTCATAATAATCATTGCCTAAGTCGCGCATGGAAACCATACCTTCGCATTTATTTTCATTAATTTCTACATACAGTCCCCATTCTGTTACTCCAGATATTACACCATCGTATACGTTTCCGATACGTTCACTCATAAATTCTACCTGTTTGTATTTGACGGAAGCACGTTCAGCACTTGCTGCTGTCTGCTCCATAGCAGAACTATGCTCACACAATTCCTCGTATTTGTCGGCCTGAGCACTGCGTCCTCCTGCGAGATAACGTGTCAGCAGGCGATGTACCATCAGGTCCGGATAACGACGGATTGGAGAAGTAAAGTGTGTATAATAGTCGAAGGCTAGTCCGTAGTGTCCGATGTTATAAATAGAGTACCTTGCTTTTTGCATAGCGCGCAATGAAACTGTTTCTATCAGATTCTGTTCTTTCTTGCCTTCTATATCGCTCAATAAGCGGTTGATCGATTTTGATACTTCTGCTTTACTTCCTCCTGTACGTATCTTATAACCGAAGCGGGCAATAAACTGGCTTAAGTTATCCAGTTTGTCCGGGTCAGGCAAATCGTGTATACGATAAGGGAATACTTTCGGCTTTTTGTTCTTAGGAACTTTTCCGATGTGTTCGGCAACCGTACGGTTTGCTAACAGCATAAACTCCTCAATCAGTTTATTTGCTTCTTTAGAAACTTTGAAGTATACGCTCAGCGGCTTGCCTTTCTCGTCAATTTCAAACTTAACCTCGCAGCGGTCGAAATTGATAGCTCCGGCTGCTATTCGTTTTTCACGTAAGATTTGAGCAAGTTTGTTCAGCTCCAGAATTTCTTCTTTGTAATCTCCCTCTCCTGTTTCTATAATATTTTGAGCTTCCTCATACGTAAAGCGACGGTTCGATTTTATGACAGTATGCCGGATACGATAGTCTTTTACTTCTGCCTTTTCATTCATATTGAAAATTACAGAGTAAGCCAGTTTCTCTTCATCAGGGCGCAGCGAACAGATGAAATTACAAAGACGTTCGGGCAACATAGGGATAGTACGATCTACCAGATAGACTGAAGTTGCTCGTTTTACTGCCTCCTTGTCGATAATGCTACCTTCTTTTACATAGTGTGAAACATCGGCAATGTGTACACCTACTTCCCAAAGTCCTGGCTTAAGCTGGCGAATAGAGAGTGCATCATCAAAGTCCTTAGCATCTTTCGGGTCGATAGTGAAAGTTACGACATCACGGAAATCCTCACGCTCAGCATAATCTTCAGGAGTGATCTCTGCCGAGATTTTATCGGCAGCAGCTTCCACCGACTGAGGATAAGTATAAGGTAAACCGTATTCTGCAAGAATAGCATGCATTTCAGTTGTATTTTCTCCTGCCTTACCCAGAATATCGATTACTTCACCGAATGGATTTTTAGCTTCTTCTGGCCATTCTGTAATACGGACAACTGCCTTGTCACCATCTTTGCCACCTTTCAGTTTTTCCTTTGGAATAAAAATATCGTTTGCCAGCGTATTTGTTTCTGTCAGCAGAAAGGCATAATTCTTACTTACTTTCAATGTTCCTACAAAGTTAGCATTGGCATGTTCCAGAATTTCGATAACCTGTCCTTCTACCTCATGACGGCGACGTTTGGCACACAGGGCAATTTTTACCTTATCATTATTCATGGCATGTGCCGAGTTGCGTTCTGCTACGAAAATAGGTTCACCTCCATCGTCAGGAATAAACAAGTTCTTTCCATTGCTTTTGCGCTGGAAGGTACCTGTCATGATCTGTCCCTTGTCATTCAGTTTATAATGCCCTTTCTCTGTTTCTATTAAAAAATTGTCTTCTACCATTTCCTGAACGATGTCGGCACAAAGCATTTTCAATGGATGCGTAGTCAGGTTTAATCCCGTAAACAACTGCTTCAAGCTGAAGCTTTCCATTGGCTTGATGCGGAAATAGTTGACCAGCAATTCTGCCAGTTCTTTCTTCTTCATGCGTTTTCCGCCTTTTTTCTCTTTCTTTTTCTTAGCCATAATCGTAATGTTTTATTTACTGCCGTCTTCTTTGGCGATATCTCGTATAAGTATCAGGCAGATGTTTCTTTTACAAAGTAAGCAAAATAAATGGAATAAAGATTCAATAACTCTCTATATTTTAAGGTAGAAAGATGAGAAACTATTATCTTTGCTGCATGGAGAAAAAAGTATTGGTAACCGGAGCAAGCGGCTTTATCGGAAGTTTTCTGGTAGAAGCAGGATTGGAACGTGACATGCAGGTATGGGCGGGTGTGCGTAAAAGCAGCAGCCGACGATATTTGCAAGATGCCCGTATCCGTTTTGCCGAATTAGACTTTACCGATTCAGACCGTTTGGAAGAACAATTGAAGAAACATAAGCAGGAACATGGGGGATGGGATTATATCATTCATTGTGCGGGGGTGACGAAGTGTTTGGATAAGGCTGATTTTGAAATCGGCAATTATTGGGCTACTCGTCATTTCATCGAAACACTGATGCGCCTGAATATGGTTCCTGATCAGTTTATTTACATCAGTTCGTTGAGTGTATTTGGCCCGATCCGTGAAAAAGATTATTCTCCTATTTGCGAACAAGATGTTCCTCGACCGAATACTGCTTATGGGGTAAGTAAACTGCATTCGGAAGAATATCTGCATACCTTGAAAGACTTCCCTTATGTCATCTTCCGTCCGACAGGTGTCTATGGTCCCCGTGAACGAGATTATTTTCTGATGGTAGAATCCATAGCACAGCATTTAGATTTTGCGGCAGGATTCCGTCGTCAAGACATTACGTTTGTCTATGTAAAAGATTTAGTTCAGGCTGTATATCTTGCGATTGAAAAGAAAGTTATACGGCGTGCCTATTTTGTAAGTGACGGACAAGTATACAGCAGCCGTACCTTTTCCGACTTGATTCGTAAGGAACTGGGTAATCCCTGGCTGATACGTTTTACATGTCCTCTGGCATTATTGAAAGTCATATCATTCTTTGCAGAAAACATTGCTCGCTTGTTCCATAAATCGAGTACGCTGAATTTGGATAAATATAAAATAATGAAGCAGCGCAACTGGCAATGTGACATTGCCCCACTGGAAAAAGAACTTGGCTATCGGGCAGAATACCCGTTGGAGAGAGGAGTAAAAGAGATTATTGCATGGTATAAGAAAGAAAAATGGCTATAAAACTATTTGAGCGTGTAGAAAGTGGAAGGGGACTGTTTGCTGTAGAAACAATCAGTTTGATCTACAATGCTTTAACATCCTTGCTGATATTATTGCTGTTTCCCCGTATGGATCATCCCGGTATGATGCTGCTGGAACGTTTGGGCATTGTTATCTTGACATTTGTTCTGATATTCTTATATCAGGCTTTTCCGTGTCGTCTGACTGCTTTTGTGCGTATGACTGTACAGATGAGCCTGCTTGCCTATTGGTATCCCGATACCTTTGAGTTCAATCGCTTGTTCCCTAATCTGGATTATTTGTTTGCTCATGCCGAACAGATACTGTTCGGTTGTCAGCCGGCAGTCGAGTTTAGCAAGCATTGTCCTTCCATGTGGTTCAGTGAGCCTTTTAATATGGGATATTTCTTTTATTACCCGATGATGCTGGTTGTAGTAGTATATTATTTCCTCAATCGTTTTGAATGGTTTGAGAAAATATGTTTTGTACTGGTTACTTCGTTTTTTATTTATTATTTTGTTTACATAATGTTGCCTGTAGCAGGTCCTCAGTTCTATTTCCCCGCTATCGGTATGGACAAAGTGAATGCTTGTGTTTTCCCCGCTATCGGCGATTATTTCAATACAAACGATTATCTTCTTCCCGGTCCGGGCTTTGAACATGGATTCTTTTACCAGTTAGTAGAAGCTTCTCAGGAAGTAGGGGAGCGTCCCACAGCAGCTTTTCCAAGTTCACATGTCGGAATTTCTACCATTGTGATGATAATGGCATGGCGTGTAAACAAGAAGCTTGCCTATGTACTGGCTCCTTTCTATATCCTTCTTTGCTGTGCTACTGTATATATTCAGGCACACTACCTGATAGATGCTATCGTAGGTTTCGTATCAGCGTTCTTTGTTTACCAGCTCGCTACGCTGATGTATAAAAGATGGTTTATCTCACCAGTCTTTAAGTTGATGGGATAAACACACTTATTCTCCAAACGTTTCTTCTATGTGGTCGAGTATACCGTTCAGGTCGGCCAGTGTTTCTGCACGGAGCATAGCAATACGTGTATCTTTAAAGTTGGGAATGCCTTTAAATAAAGGAGAAGCTGCCAGATGACGGCGGACATGCAAGATACCCCTGCGTTCATCAAGCAGATTAACACTGTCTTGCACTTCACGGCGCAACACATCCATTTTCCACTTGAACGATAAAGGAGGAAGTTCCTCACCGGTTTGCAGGAAGTGTTTTACTTCCTTGAATATCCATGGTCGTCCGAAGCTGGCGCGGCCTATCATGATAGCATCTACTCCGTAACGGTCGAAACATTCCTTTGCCCGTTGTGGAGTAGTGACATCACCGTTTCCTATAATCGGAATATGCATACGTGGATTATTTTTGACTTCACCTATCAGCGTCCAGTCGGCTTCGCCGGTATACATTTGTGCCCGCGTACGGCCGTGAATAGTCAGTGCTTCAATTCCACAGTCCTGTAGCTGCTCTGCCAGTTCGACGATAATTTTGTGTTCGGCGTCCCAGCCCAGACGAGTTTTTACCGTTACCGGAATTTTTACAGCATCTACAACAGCCTTGGTTATTTCCAGCATTTTCGGAACATTCTGCAACATTCCGGAACCGGCACCTTTACCTGCAACACGTTTTACCGGACAGCCGAAATTCAAGTCCAGAATATCAGGATTGGCCTGTTCTACGATACGTGCGGCTTCTACCATCGTATCAGTATCTTTTCCGTATATCTGGATAGCGACAGGGCGCTCTGCATCGCTGATATTCAGTTTCAGCATCGTTTTTCCTACCGAGCGGATTAAGGCATCGCTCGACACGAATTCGGTATATACCATATCGGCTCCGAACTCTTTACATAGTAAACGGAATGCAGGATCGGTCACATCCTCCATAGGAGCAAGCAGTACGGGTTTGTCGCCTAAGTCAATGTTTCTTATCTTCATTATAATATAATGTTCTATAGTGTTTTACTGCCAAAAGTAAATGACAGTTTGCATAAAATATTAACAGACTGTTGAAATCGCTGCAAAATTAATAAATAAAAGAAATCCTCCCAAACGGGAAGGGTTACCTTTCGTCTGGGAGGATTCTGTATTGTGAGAGTTATGGCTTATCGATAAATACTCAATTTAGGATGGTCATTGTACAAATTCTTGTTCTGGAGTTCTTCTTTTTCTGTGATACGGAACAGGTAATATTTGCTGTTCACTTCGAAATCAGAACCGTCAGGGAACTTCAATGTAGGATGTCCGCTGATAAGCATACAATTTTTTTCTTTATACTCGTCACTTGCATCTTCCGGAGCTAATATTACATCACCGTTTTCATCCAGTTTTGGAGTTCTTATTTCCTGGCCTTTGCTGTCGTGTGTAATATCTGCCATTGCGTACTTCTCAAATTTCTTACGTTCTACTGATTGCTGGTTGCGGATGATATCGGTCAGTGAGAAACCTTCTCCCCACAGCTCTTTACGGCGTTCCAGCCAGATTTCTTTCAACAGTTCATCACCAGTAGCGGTAACGGCTGGCGATTCGAATCCCTCTTTCATGCGGGCATCACGAAGTTCTTTCAGAAGTGTCTGTGCTTCACCAGTTTTTCCACTGATATGTGCAGCTGCTTCTGCCTTGATCAGGTACATTTCTGCCACACGCATCATGATGACATCTCCTAACATATTATTGATATCAGCGAACAGGAATTTATAGTTAAGCATGGCACACTCGCCATAACCTGTATTCAAGCCCCATTTAAACAGATCTCTACGGTAGTCATTTTTATCAAACAGTTCCTTGAAGTAAGGGTCTGTGTTGAAGTTTGTATAACCACCACCTGGAGTTGTTGTATCTTTATAATAGAAGTTATAAGCTGGAAGGTTATCATCCAACGTACAAGAGTATCCCCACATCCATTCTTTGTTCAGTGCGTTGTTGAAACCTGACTTATATTCCGCTTCGCTCATCAGGTAGCTATTTTTCAGCTTCATAGCCTCATCTGCATATTTGTATGCATCTTCCCACTTACGTGCATATAAGCTTGCACGTGCTCTCAGACCGGTTACAACAGTATGGTCGATTTTGTACTGATCTGTTGCATTCGAACCGCGATTGTAATCTTCCGGAATCAGGTCGTAACCCCATTTCAAATCGTTTAATGCCTGTTCGTATACTTCCGATACACTTGCAGCCGGCTTTCCGGTTGTCGCCATATCGTAGTCGGTTGGTTCTGTATAGATAGGTACACAAACAGCATCCGGATCTTTATCGATAGCGAAAGAATAATGGCTTGCCAGTAACATGTACAAGAAACCACGAGTAGCATAAGCTTGTCCCTTGATGCGATTCTTTTCTGTCTGATCTCCTGAAATACCGTCGATATTTTTGATAACAGCATTACAGTTGTTAATCGGGTCGTAAACCATGTCCCACATTACATCGTTTATTTCTCCACGTCCGTAACCATTGGTCAGATTATAACTGGAAGAATAACCATAGCTGGTTGTTCTTACGACATCCGAACCTGCAAAATCATCATTGATCATGATAGCTCCATATCCGATAGATGCGTAAGTAGAACCGGAATTAAAGATATAGTTCCAGGATCCTCTGATTACACGGTCAGCGTTTTCCAGATTTTTGAATACAGCATTTGCTTCAAGTGAAGTTGTAGGAGCTGTATCTAGGTCACAGGCTGTTACAGAGCAAGCAGCCAGTGCGGCAAGGCATATATTTTTATAATTGAATTTCATATCTAGTCTATTTATTAAAGGGTTACATTAATACCAAATGAGAATGTTTTCATTGCCGGATAGCGGTATGATACGACACCGCTGATAGGCTGTTCAGGATCAAGACCTTGCTGGTGACTGAATGTCAACAGGTTCTCTCCCTGAACGAAGATGCTGGCATCTTTCAGTGTGGCAAAATGTATCCAGTTTTTAGGCAAAGTATAGCTTAATGTAACAGTTTTCAAACGCAGGAATGAGCGGTTTACCAACCAGCGGCTTGAACTGCTTGTGAAATAGCTTGTCTGGTTGTACGACAGACGTGGGATGTCTGTGTATCGGTTTTCCGGTGTCCAGCGGTTCAGCATATCTTCACTCATAGAGCTACCGTTTCCACCTTTTACGCTCATCATGCTAATCTTGTCGTTGTTATACAGCTTACCTCCGATTGCATAAGAGAACAGCATAGATAATGACAGGTTTTTCCAGCTAAGATCTGACTGGAAACCACCACTCAACTTAGGCAGTGAGCTGCCTACCTTCACCTTATCGTCTGGTGTCAGGCTAGAGTAGTCTTCGGTTACCTGACGGCTGCCATCTTCTGCGGTGTAATACCACTGTGGTTTACCGTTTTCCGGATTTACACCAGCCCATTCATACAACCAGAAGTCGTACAACGAACCGCCTTTTACCCATTTCTTGGAACTCTGCCACATAACTTCAGTCGGCAGTTCAACAATTTTGTTTTTATACGTAGTGGCATTTACACTCAGTTTCCAAGTCCAGTCTTTTGTCATAACTGGAGTACCACTGATTGTAAATTCCCAACCGTAGTTTTTCAGTTTACCGATGTTGGCATCGATACTTGAGAATCCGCTTGAAGGAACCAGGTCGCGGGCAAACAACAAATCTTTAGAAGAACGTTGGAAGAATTCGATAGTACCGTTCAAACGGTTGCTCCAGAATCCAAAGTCCAGACCTACGTTCAAGTTCAAGTTTGTTTCCCAGCTCAATTCCGGAGTTTCCAAACGTGATGCGTGCAGAGTAGACTCACCCAGTGAGCTGCCGATTGAATAGAGAGCCTTATATGCATAGTAACCTACATTGTCATTACCTTGTGCACCGTAACTTGCACGAAGGGTCAGGTTGCTCAGCCAGTTATTGCTTGCTTCTTCCAGGAATTTCTCACGTGAGATTTTCCATGAACCTCCGAATGACCAGAAAGTACCCCAGCGATGATCCGGATGGAAACGTGAAGAACCGTCGGTACGAACTGAAGCCGATACAAAATATTTGCTCTTATAAGAATATTCGGCACTTCCGAAGAAACTCAGCAATTTGTACTGGTCGCTGTTTCCACCGAAGCTGCTCAATGTAGAAGCTACATCTGGTTCAAAATAACCGTCAGTAATGACACCCGTTCTTGATCCGCTGAAATTTGATGTGTTAAATTCGTAATATTCCTGACCTGCCATCAGACGAACATCATGATCTTCTTTGAAAGTATGGTTCCAGTTGATAACGTTGTTGTATGTCATACCGGTAGTACGGTCGTTTCCTTTTTCTACACTACCTGTCAACGGTTGTTTACCGTAGGTTGGGTTGTTGTAGTTGTGAGTAAACTTGCTATCATAGTCAATGTTCAAAGACATTTTGTAGCTTAAACCTTCGATCGGAGTAATTTGCAAGTAACCACGTATAGATGCAGCATCACGTTTGTACTCTTTCTTGTCGTACAGCATAGACTGTGCGAAGTTGTAACCGTTGTATGAACCTTTACGGTAAGTACCATAATCGTAAACACGGTTTCCATTTTCATCCAGGATATATTCTCCTGTTGTCATATCACGTTCATAAACAGGATAGAAAGAAGGAATGTTGCGTGCCGCCAATACAATATTGCCGATAGCTGTATCATTCTGCTTCGGGTAATTTTGTATAGAATGGCTGGCTGCTACATTCAGTCCGACCTGTAACCATTTACGCAGATCGGTTGTGATGTTAGAACGCAAGTTGTAACGTTTGAATCCTGAACAGATGTAAGCACCCTGATCGTCCAGGTAGCCTAAAGAAAAATAATATTTAGTTTTTTCACTACCTCCTGAAACACTTGCATTCAAGTCTGTATAGTGAGCGTCTTGTGTCAGGGCATCTTCCCAACTGTCGTTCCACAGAGGAGTTGCGCCGGCTACAATTTTTCCATCCGTTCCTACAGGTTGTGGATAACTTGTACCATAAGGATTGATACCCAGACCGCCTGTTTGTGTAGTAGCAACGATAGAAGAAGCTTTTTGTGCTGCTTCAACAGGGTCTGATCCGTTGTCAATATAGCTGTTGCGCAAAGCTTCCCATTGCAGCATAAAATAATCGTTTGTACTCAACTGGTCGTAATCGCGTACGGCACGGCTTGAGAAACCATATTTTGCTGATAACTGAATTGTCGGAGCAGAACCGTTCTGTCCTTGCTTCGTTGTAATCATGATAACACCGTTTGCTGCACGAGAACCGTAAAGAGAGGCAGCAGCGGCATCCTTCAGAACTGTAACTGAAGCGATATCCTGTGAAGAAATAGAAGACAATTTACCATCATACGGAACACCATCGACTACATATAACGGTGTCTGAGATGCATTGGCAGAACCTACACCACGAATGTAAATGTTAGCATCTTCTCCCGGCTGTCCGCTTGTAGAGAATGACTGCAAACCTGCTACTGTTCCCTGTAATGCTTTTGATACACTTGAAACCTGTGAAGCTGCTACAATTTTCTTGTCGATAACGCTGGCAGAACCTGTAAAAGTAGATTTTTTGGCAGTACCATATGGCACGGCAATAACTACTTCTTCCATGGCTATAGAAGATTCCTTCAAATCAACGTTGATGACTTTTTGTCCTTTTACCGGCATTTCTACGGTTTCATATCCGATGAATGAGAACACCAGTGTGCTTTTTGCTTCAACTTGTAGTGAATAACTACCGTCTATGGAGGTAATTGTACCATGTGTTCCTCCTTTGACTGCCACTGTTACTCCCGGCATCTCTTCGCCGTTGGCCGTAACTTTTCCGTTCACAGTAATTTCCTGTGCGTAAGTCGCTACACAGATTAGCAAGCTGCATAGCAGTGATAAGAATTTACTCATAAATCTCTCTCTTAATAATTTTGGGTTAATATAATTTTTCGATTTTCTCTCTTAAACCTATGCCATAAAATCTGGCCTCAATTTAGCCCTGCTGTTACGGACTCTTTTTTACCTTTTTTGTATATTTTATTTTGTAATTTAGTGTCTGGCGGCAAAAATATAAAATTTTTTGTAGAGAATATAATAAAAGTAAATTATTCTGCATGTTTCTGCTTTTTCTGTATACGATTGTCATATATATGCTTTATTTATGTATAGTCAGAAAGGGCAAATCGTTTGGTTTCTGTCAGCTTGTTCGTCTGTTTGCTGGAAAATAATTAACTTTGCAGCCGAAACCAATAAGAAAAGATGAATTACTCAATAAAGGACTTCGAAATTATGGCACCGGTCGGCTCCCGAGAGTCACTGGCTGCGGCTATTCATGCAGGGGCAGATTCAATCTATTTCGGCATCGAAAGCCTGAACATGCGTGCCCGTTCGGCAAACACTTTTACCGTAGACGATTTGCGCGAGATTGCCAAGGTCTGTGATGAAAACGGTGTAAAGAGTTACCTGACCGTGAATACTATTATCTACGATGAGGATATTGCTCTGATGCGGAAAATCGTGGATGCAGCAAAGGAAGCAGGCATCAGCGCAGTAATTGCTGCCGATGTAGCTGTCATGGCTTATTGTAACCAGATTGGGCAAGAAGTACATTTGTCTACTCAGTTGAATATCAGCAATGCAGAAGCTCTGAAGTTTTATTCGCAGTTTGCCGATGTCGTTGTGCTGGCACGTGAGCTGAACTTGAAGCAAGTGCGCAAGATTTACGATGCTATTCAGGAACAGCATATCACGGGACCTATGGGACAGCCGGTACGTATCGAGATGTTCTGCCATGGGGCTTTGTGTATGGCCGTGTCGGGTAAATGTTATTTGAGCCTGAATGAACTGAATGCTTCGGCAAACCGTGGAGCCTGCATGCAGGTGTGCCGCCGTGCATATATCGTGAAAGATAAGGAAAGTGATATCGAACTGGAAATCGATAACCAGTATATCATGTCGCCCAAGGACTTGAAGACCATTCATTTTATGGACGAGATGATAGAAGCCGGCGTTCGGGTATTCAAGATTGAAGGACGTGCGCGCGGACCTGAGTATGTACGTACTGTGGTAGAATGTTATAAGGAGGCTATTCGTTCGTATCTGGAAGGTACCTTTACGGAAGAAAAGAAGGCCGATTGGGATACTCGTCTTAAAACAGTATTCAACCGGGGCTTCTGGAATGGTTATTACCTGGGACAGCGCTTGGGAGAATGGAGCAAGAATTATGGCTCGGAGGCTACAGAGCGTAAGGTATATGCCGGACGCGGTATCAAGTATTTCTCGAATATCGGTGTGGCAGAATTCCTGATCGAAGCTTCTGAAATCAAGGTGGGCGACAAGCTCCTGATTACAGGACCTACAACAGGGGCAATGTATGTTACGCTGGACGAAGCGCGTGTTGACCTGAAACCGGTAGATGTAGTAAAGAAAGGAGTACATGTTTCGTTCAAGGTGCCCGACCGGATTCGTCCGAGCGACAAACTTTACCGCATTGTTCCTGCCGATGAACTGAAAAAGAAATAATCTTTATCGCTTATATAAGATATACCCCTTTGGCGTCTGTTTCCTCTTGTTTAAAAATCAAGTTTCCGGGAATGGGCGTGAAAGGGGTATTCTGTTTATGGAAACTTGCAGGGAGTTGAAAAAGATGTGGTGCTGTCTGGTAAAAAACGTCTTGACGTTTTTTTATTTTTTGTACAAAAAAATCGAAAGTTTGTACAAAAAAAGATGAACTCATGCCGATACCTTGAGAAAAGCCGGTATCGTGTGTCCGAGTTCATCTGTATCTTTGCTGGAAAGTGAGAGATAGTCAGTGTCAGAGTTCTCCCTTTCGGATAGCTTCCATGATATTGGCTGGCGGGCGCTGTGCCAGCAATTCTTTTTTCATGAAATCCATGTAAGGCGCTACATGGTCGAAGTACTGGTAGTATCCCTTGCACAGATAATTCAGTCCGGGCTCTCCGGAAGCAGTCTTGCAGAAACGGTTCTTCGGACATTCGCCGTTGCAGGCAAACAGATACTGGCATTCCTTGCACTGCGTAGGCAGCTTTTCCGATTTATCGCGACCGAATTGCAGTTGTTTTTCGCTGTACATCATTTCTACCAGCGATTTTGAATAGATATTGCCCAGCTTATATTGTGGAAAAACAAAATGGTCGCAAGCATATACGTCACCGTTAAATTCCATGACTCCCGCATGCCCACAGTTCTTTGCCAGTGTACAAATGCCGGGCTGTTCGCCTACCCAGTTGGCAAGGGTTGAGTCGAATAGCTGGATAAAATATTCGCCTACGTCATTTCGTACCCATTCATCGAATATGGTGCAGAGAAAGTTTCCCCATTGCTCGGGAGTAACCGAGAAGTCGGTTAGCGTTTCTTCAGCTCCTTCTTCTACCGAGGCAAGATAGCGTCCGTCGGCATGTCGGAAGATACGTTCCACAATCGGAGTAAACTGAATATACCGGCAACCTATTTCCTTAAAGAAATGATAAAAATCGAGCGGATAGTCGGCATTGAAATCGTTTACGACAGCCAGTGCATTCCATTCTACCTGATGTTTGTTCAGCAGATTGATTCCTTGCATGACCTTGACAAACGAAGGCTTTCCCTGTTTGTTTTTCCGGTATTCGTCGTGGAACTCCTGTGGCCCGTCGATGGAAACCCCTACCAGCCAGTGGTTATCGTGAAAAAAACGGCACCAGTCGTCGGTCAGTAAAGTACCATTTGTCTGGATGCAATTGTCTATGCTTCTGCCTCTGCCATATTTCTTTTGTAACATTATCACCTTTTTATAGAAATCGAGGGGACGCATCAAGGTTTCTCCGCCATGCCATGTAAAAAGAACCTGTGGCATGGTCTGACTCTCTATGTATTCTTTGATGAACTTTTCCAGCAGCTCGTCACTCATGATTTGCTTGGGAGTGTCCTGATAAAGTTTGGCCTTTTCCAGATAGTAGCAGTAGTGGCAGGCCAGATTGCATAGTGAACCGGCTGGCTTTGCCATGATATACATCGGGCGTGCAAACGGGGCGAATGTAGTCATAGTATGATGGTTTAGTGTGATGTTAGCTGAATGGTAATTATATGTGTGAAGATTATTCTAAAGTAATGCTTCGTACGTGTACTTGCTGGTGCAGGAAAATAGATGCAGCTTCCTGAAATTTTTCGACCGATTCGGTCGTGAGAAACTCGCAGCTTCCCCCTGCCGTACAGCGGGTCCTTATTTCGGGATGACGGCGAAGGTAATCTTTCAGGCTATGTGCTACGTATTCTCCCTGAGCAATGAGGCGAATATGTGGCGGAGTAAACTGACGTATCTTGTCCATCAGCAGGGGATAGTGTGTACAACCTAATATAATGGTATCTATTTCCGGATCTTGTTCCAGCAATTGGTTGATGTACTTACGTACAAAGTAGTCGGCTCCCGGCGAATTGAACTCGTTGTTTTCTACCAGTGGAACCCAGAGCGGGCATGCTACTCCGGTGAGTTGTACGTCGGGATACAGCTTCCGTACTTCCAGCGGATAGGACTGAGATTTTACTGTTCCAGCTGTAGCAAGAAGTCCGACGTGGCGTGTAACAGTCAGCTCGCCTATACATTCGGCTGTAGGACGAATTACTCCCAGTACTCGCCGGCTTGAGTCGATATGCGGCAAGTCGTTTTGCTGGATGCTTCTTAAGGCTTTTGCCGAAGCCGTATTGCAGGCCAAGATAACCAGCGGGCAGCCTAACTCGAACAGTTTACGTACGGCTTGCAGGGTGAATTCGTAAACGACTTCGAAAGAACGTGTGCCGTATGGGGTACGGGCATTATCTCCCAGATAGATATAATCGTACTGAGGCAGTAATTCACGGATCTTGTCGAGGATAGTCAGTCCTCCGTATCCAGAATCGAATACTCCGATAGGTCCAGTAGTGGAAAACATGGGGAAATTTGATTAAGAGGTGAAAAAAAGAATTGTCATTGACCTTATCCGTTTCTGGGATAAAGCCAATGACAACTTTATTTTTGTTACGTTGAAAACACGTTTTTACTGAGCAGGAGTTGCTGCCGGTGCTGCAGCCGGAACAGCTGTCAGGCTGATACCTAACTTCGTCTTGATGTCGTTTGTTACATCTTTCGACATTGTTTCGTTTACGTAAGGGATGTCAGTACGGTTCAGGTCGAATACATAAGTATAGCCACCTGCAGTACCAATAGCTTTTACAGCATCTTCCAGTTTCTTATAGATTGGTTCCATCATATCGCTGTAAGCTTTCTGCAGTTGCTGCTGTGCATCCTGCTGGAACTGCATACCTTTATCAGAAAGTTCCTGAAGTTCTTTCTGACGACGTTCCTGAATATTTTGTGGAAGAGTTTTCTGTTCTTGCTGATATTCGGCAAATTTCTTGTTGAACTCATCAGATGCACGTTTGATTTCGTCTTCATACTGTTTCTGCAATGCCTGAATGTCAGTTTGAGCTTTTGCATATTCCGGCATAACCGGGATGATGTCCATAGACTTGAAGTGTGCGAACTTCTGTGCAAATACACTCATCGGAGCGATGAGTAAAAGTAATAAAGCAATTTTTTTCAACATAATCTTATTTGTTTCTATTGTGTTATTAATTTATTTTTGGTTTTACATGTTGTTTATCTTAGACTTTGCAAAAGTATAAAATTAATTTGAATATCCTAATTTGGCAAGGACTTCGTTGCTTATGTCTATACGTGGAGAGGCAAAAATCATGCTTTGTGCCGATGCTCGGTCTATTACTGCATCATAGCTCTTTTGTGTTGCGATTTCCTTTATGGCATTGTATATCGCATCCTGAATAGGGTTGATTAGTTCCTGACGCTTTTTCATGCCTTCACCTTCAGGACCAAAGTATTTTTTGCGCAAGTCGGCTGCTTCTTTCTCCTTTGCAATGATGGCGTTTTCTCGTTCTGTCTTTTGGGTAGCCGACAGCGTAGAAGCACTTTTCTGATAATTATCATACAGTGTCTTGGCTTCTTGAGTCTTTGCTTCTATTTCACTTTGCCACTGTTTTGAAAGGTTCTCCATTTGCTGGTTTGCTTGTTCGTAGGCCGGAATCTGCTTCAAAATGTATTCCATGTCTACCAAGGCAAATCGTTGTGCTTGTGTGGCGATGCTGCACACGAGCAATGCTGCTAAAAAGATGACTTTTTTCATAAGCGATGTTTTTAATATAATGAAGAATGATAAATGAAAAATCTGTCAGCCAAGCCGGCCTCTTGTTTTCAATTTTCATTTCTCATTCTTCAGTTCTTCATTAATTGGTCTTTCTTTTTTAGAATTCTTGTCCGATGATGAAGTGGAACTGACTTCCGCTGTACTGAGTAGAACCATTGATCTTGTCGAAACCATAGGCCCAGTCAATACCCATCATACCAATCATCGGCAGGAAGATACGTACACCTACACCGGCAGAACGCTTCAACTGGAACGGATTGAACTTGCTTACATCGTTCCATGCATTACCAGCTTCTACAAATCCCAGTGCATAGATACTGGTTGAATTTTCCAGCATCAACGGGTAACGTAATTCGGCTCCTAAGCGGATGTAAGCATAACCTTCACTTCCGTACGGAGTCAGAGAACCGTTTTCGTAACCACGCAGTGCAATGGTTTCAGAAGCATAGTTGTAACTGTATCCTGTCATACCATCACCTCCTACGTAGAAGGTTTCAAACGGTGAACGTTTATATTTGTTGAAGTGTCCCAAAATACCAAATTCGGTACGTGTCATAATAACCGGACATTTCTGGATATCCATCAGGGCTGTATAAGTTTTTGCTTTGAATTTCCATTTGTGGTATTCAATCCACTTATACATGCTGGCTGCTTCTTCGTAGTTGTCTTTTCCGTAAGTAGAATAATCTTTCTTACTGAACAGTGAGTAAGGCGGAGTAATCTGTAAAGAAGCGCTGAATTCTGAACCGTAACGCGGGAAGATCGGGTTATCGGTTGAATTACGAGATAATGTTAAATTCAAGCTTAAGCTGTTACAGTTACCGGTATTCATATACTGTCCGTTGTTCAGCATGATGTACAAATAACTCCAGTCTTTCAACATGAATCGCTGGTATGACAATTCGGCTGTTAACGTGAAGTAGTCATCCGGCCAGCGAAGACGTTTACCCCAACCTAATGAAAGTCCGAACATCTTGATTGACTTGTCCGGGTCGTAGTAAGACTCGTAGTTATCATAATAACCACCATAGTAGTTTCCGTAACCGCTCAGATAGTTGTAATAGTTGTTCATGTAAGCAGAGTTATAATACTGACTGCTGACATCGGTCTGTACAGAGTAGAATGCTGATACAGATAATGAATTCGGACGTTTACCTCCGAACCATGGGTCAAGGAATGAAATACTATATGACTGGTAGTACTGACCGTTGGTCTGACCACTGATGGTTAATGTCTGACCATCACCTTGTGGTAGGAACCCACGGAAATTATCGTTTTTGCGGAAGAGGTTAGCAAACGAGAAGTTGGTAAATTTTAAGCTCAACTTACCGATGATACCTGTTTGTCCCCAACCGGCAGAAAACTCTACTTGGTCATTCGCTTTAGATTCCAGTCCCCAGTTGATATCAACTGTTCCATTTTCGTAGTTGGGCTGTACATCCGGTTTGATATTTTCTGGGTTGAAATGTCCCATCTGTGCAATTTCACGATAGGAACGTTCCAGTGCTTCTTTACTGAATAAGTCGCCCGGACGAGTACGGAGCTCACGACGAACTACGTTTTCATACAAGCGGTCATTACCATTGATGCGTACATGGCTAATACTTGCCTGTGGCCCCTCGACGATACGCATTTCCAAATCGATAGAGTCGCCGTCGATATTAACTTCTACAGGGTCGAGGTGATAGAATACATAACCTCGGTTATAATAGTTGTTACCGATAGCATCTTCATCGTTACTGATACGGTCATTCAAAAGTTTCTGGTTGTATACATCGCCTCGCTTCATACGTAACTGTTCGTTCAGCAGGTCGGAAGGATATACCGTATTACCTACCCATGTAATATCTCTCAGGTAATACTTGTTACCTTCGTATATTTTCATGTATACATCTACGGTCTTTTCATCGTATGGAGAAACACTATCTAATTCGATAATAGCATCACGATATCCCAACTCATTATATTTATCGATAATCTTCTGTTTATCTTCTTCATATCTTTCGTTGATAAACTTCTTGGCTCGGAACAAGTTAATCAGTTTACCTTTTTCGTTGGTCTTCTTCATGACACGCTTCAACTTCTTGTCACTCAGTACACTGTTACCATCGATTGTAATTTTGTGAACTTTTACCTTGTCCTTTTTGTCGATGTTTACGTCTACATATACTTGTTCTTTGTTTGCAGGATCTTCACGTTCTACGATATTGATTTCAGCATTCTTGAATCCTTTGTCGTCAAAGTGTCTTTTGATAATAATCTTTGCACGGTCTATCAGGTTAGGAGTAATCTGACTGCCTTTAGCCATACCCAGCTTAGCCTGCAAATCTTCGCGTTCACTCTTCTTTACTCCATTGAAGCGGATATCAGTGATACGTGGACGTAATGACAGATGGATGAACAAATAAATTTTGTTACCTTCTATTTTCTCTGCTGTGATTTTGACATCAGAAAACAGTCCATGACGCCAATAGCGCTTGATTGCACTTGTAATATCATCACCCGGTACAGTAATTGTCTGACCTACTGCCAGTCCTGATATACCAATCAAGACATAGTCTTCATAGTTCTCAATATCTGTAACCTTGATATCGGCTATTTCATACTTTTTGGGAGTGCCATTGTATAAAATTACCGGCTGGTCATTTTCTGTATTGTTGTTTTCTTGTGCATGTGCCGTTGAAAAACTGAATACACAAGCCAGAGTCAATAGAATGAGGTAAAAACAGTATCGCATTTCTTATTTCAATATTTGTTCACTTGTTTTGCCGAATCGGCGTTCTCTTCGTTGATAATCACAGATCGCTTTACATAGCTCTTCTTCCTTAAAGTCGGGCCAAAATGTATCGCAAAAATAAAGTTCGGAATAAGCACATTGCCATAACAGGTAATTGCTCAAGCGTATTTCGCCTCCCGTTCGTATCAGTAAATCCGGATCGGGCATGAAATTAGTCGCCAGATACTGGTCGATGGTGTGGTCGGTTATAGTGTCTATATCCAGTTCACCATTGGCAACTTTGCCGGCAATTTGCTTGACAGCCTGGGTTATTTCCCATTTGGAAGAATAACTCAAAGCCAGAACCAGACACATGCCTGTATTTTTTGAAGTACGTTCTATGCATTGATTCAGCCGCTTTAATACGTCGGTAGGTAGTTTTTCAGTTTCTCCGATGATTCGGAAACTGATATTGTTTTTCATAAATGTTTCTTCCTCGATGGAATCCATCAGGAGGCTCATCAAAGCTGCAACTTCATCTGCAGGGCGGTTCCAGTTTTCGGTAGAAAAGGTATAGAGAGTTAAATATTTTACTCCTAAGCGTGCCGCTTCTTCTGCAATGACATGAACTGTTTCCGCACCCGCTTGATGGCCAAACGAGCGGGCTTGTCCCCGTTGCTTAGCCCATCGTCCGTTGCCATCCATGATGATAGCAATGTGGGCGGGTATTCGTGTCTTGTCCACTTGGTCTTTATATAGCATAGCTTTTGAATTTAGATTTATTCCCATTTAGGAAGGAAGCCAAAATGATTTACACGACCTCTGCTCATATAGCCATCGTTCCAGATGATCCAGATAAAGTTGTTCTGGTCTACTACACATGAGTAGCTTCCTTCACCTTTGCTTTTTCCTCTATTATACAAGTCGACGAACGATGTACCTTCTGTAGCAAATGTCATATCTTCCTTTACAGGCTCCCATGTCAGTCCGTTATCTGTAGAATAGAATAATGCGCTAAATGGTGATTTATAATCGGTATAATCTTTACTTGTGATTTCACCACCGAATACATATAAATTCTTGTTATAATAAATGATAGATGGATCTACGATATTCGGACATCTGAATGTGTCTGCTTGTTCGTAGTTGTATGTACTCCACATCCTATCGTTTGTCATTCGTGTGGAAACGAAGCCGGAACCGTCTGCTTTGTCTGGATTATATCCCATAAGGACAGCACGGGTTAAGCTGCTATTATAAGATACAGGCAGGTTGGCAGAGAGGATTTTTTGTCCTTTGTCGGGAAAATCGGTAAGATTGAAATTCTCTGCAGCTCCTGTATTATTTTGTACATCGTATATGAATGATTCATTGTTGGCAGTACGGGCATAAAGTGAATTGTCTATACTTGCTAAAAGTTGGTCGAGGCCTACCGTTGTGTTGTGAGATTCATATCCACTTTCTGTCAGTTTATACAATGTCTGATTAGCAAGGAAGTAAATATTTCCCTGGCATAATGTAGCCGAATAAGTATCAGTTTGCTGCGGTAATTCGATGGCAGTCCATGTACTTCCCGGGTTGCCGTTTGATACAGTGGTATATTCGGCAACAGCTTTTCCTGCTGATGTTTTTCCGAATACATATATCTTATTATTTGTATAAATGGCTTTTTGTTTAATTAACGAGCCTGAAGTAAATTCACTGCCCATTGGCTCTTTGCTCCATTGTAATGAGTCTGGCTCCTGTTTGTGTACGTTGATTTTTACATGATAGGCTCTTCCTTTAACTCCGCTGTAAGCCCAAACTGTGAAAGCCAATCCTTCAGCAGGAGCAACTGCGAAGTTGATAGAATCGGTTGAAGTCCAAAGTGTATCGTGTGGCTCTGCTCCTTCCGAATCAATCTTACCATATAAAATATAGTTTGTGTCAGCAGTGAGATTCGTTATTACCCTTGATATATCTGTTCCTACCGGGAGAGAGTCTTTGTTCTCTATCGTTCTCATTGTCTGATCGATAGTAAACGGATAATTCGCCATGGAAATAGTATCGGTATACGTAGAATCTTCTCCTTTAGAATCTTTTCCTACTCGTTGAACGTGTAACGTTCCGAGTGAAAATGATGTAATACTGGTTTCCGAACTATAAGTAACTTGCTCAATATCACTGTCAAGACAAGAAGTCATAGTCGACATTGCTGTCAATAAACTAACCAGTAGTATAGGTAAAAACTTTATTTTCATTTATAAAATGGTCTTTGATTACAAGTTGCAAAAGTAGAAAGTTTTTTTTCGAATAGGAACTTTTATGTCAAGTTTTATATAAAATTATGGATAAGCGTAACTTTTTTATCTACGAACTGGCATATTTTTTTGCTTATCTCTCATAATGAGTTACTGTAACACCATCACGTAACAGAAAGTCTTTCTTATATCCGTTGGGTATGACAGGGCTTTTTATGCCATCTCCGAGGATTTTGACAGCGTGTTCTACGTAAATTTCATCCCAAAGTTCTTCGTCTATGAAAGATTGTAACAGTTGGCTGCCTCCTTCTACAAGTAATGCTTGCAACTTGTTTTCGTAAAGCTTTTGTAGAATTTGCGGAAGGATACTCTGGCTAAAGTCCAGTTTAAAATAAGTAACTTGTGGTGTAGAGGCTTTGTCGAGGGCTGTAAATACCCATGTCGGTGTACTTCCGTCGAAGAGTTTCAGTGATGCAGGAAGAGTAAGCTCCTTGTCTATTACCAGACGAACCGGATTTTTTCCATACCAGTTGCGTGTTGTTAGTGAAGGGTTATCCAATAATGCAGTTTTTCGGCCTACCAGAATTGCATGATGTTCTGCCCGCTGTTTGTGTACATACATCGATGTGATGGGGGTAGACAGGACAACAGGCTGGCCTTCTTTTCGGTTTATATCAATGAAACCATCTGCCGACTCGGCCCATTTTAAGGTGATGTATGGACGTTGTTGAGTGTTGAATGTTATGAAGCGCTTGATCAACTTACGGCATTCATCTTCCAGTATCCCTACTTTTACGTCGATTCCTGCATCTTTTAACTTTTGGATGCCTCTGCCTGAAACAAGCGAAAAGGGATCGACGCATCCCACTACTACACGAGGAATTCCTTTTCTTATAATTAAATCGGCGCAGGGTGGTGTCTTCCCATAGTGAGAACACGGTTCGAGACTGACATAAATGGTTGATTCCCGGAGCAGACTTTCGTCTTTTACCGAACGAATGGCATTAACTTCGGCATGCCCTTCTCCACAGCGTGCATGATAACCTTCGCCGATAATGCGGTCGTTATGAACAATTACAGCTCCTACCATGGGATTAGGGGCAGCATTACACATTCCGTTGCGTGCCAGTTGAATGCAACGCCGGATATATTTTTCGTCTTTTGTCATAGTCCGTTTCTTTTTTATTCTTACATTTGTACCTATGCATCCTACATATACTTATATCAAGCAATCGCTCGCAGGCATATATTCCGATTCGGAAGCATCGGCATTGGCAAAGTGGATATTGACAGATGTGTTCTGTCTTTCCACAATAGACCTCTATGCGGGCAAAGATATGAATTTTTCTACGAAAGAGTGTGCCAAGCTGGAAGATATTCTCTCTCGCCTTAAAAGGTATGAACCATTACAATATATATTAGGTAAAACTACTTTTTGTGGCTTATCTTTTGAGGTTGCTCCTGGCGTGTTGATACCTCGTCCGGAAACGGAGGAGCTGGTAGACTGGATTGTGTCAGATTATGCGGATGAATCAGCAGTTCGGATACTTGATGTAGGAACAGGCAGTGGATGTATTCCTGTTGCACTGGCTAAACGTTTGACTAATAGTAGAGTGACATCATGGGATGTGTCGTCTGAAGCCTTGGCGATAGCAGAGCGGAATAAACGTTTGAATGGAGCTGAAATAACATTGGCTCAAGTTGATATACTCAGCACTACGCTTCCTGAAATTTATACTGACATTTTGGTTAGTAATCCACCTTATATTACAGAAAAAGAACGGAGCGATATGGAACGTAACGTTTTGGACTGGGAACCTGAGCTGGCATTGTTTGTTCCAGATAACGATCCTTTGCTGTTTTATAGAAGAATAGCGGAAGTGGGATGCAATATTTTATCTCCGAAAGGTGTATTATATTACGAAATAAACCGAGCTTATGGTAGAGAAACAGTTGAGCTATTGCAGCAGATGGGATATAAATCTGTCGAATTGCGGAAGGACCAGTATGGTAATGATCGTATGATAAAAGCATCCAGACCATGAAAGAATATACAGAAGACGAGTTGAAATATAAGGCTGAAGCATATTGTTCTACTACAGAACATTGTCCTGCTGAAGTAATGGCTAAGCTTATTCAATGGGGAGCTGATGGAGAAATGTCGGAGCGTATATTGGAGCATTTACAAAAAGAACGCTATGTAGATTCAGTTCGTTTTTGTCGAGCTTTCGTGCGCGACAAATACCGTTTCGCGCGCTGGGGAAGAGTAAAAATTGTTCAGGCATTACGTATGAAACACTTGTCTTCAGAAGAGATTGAAGCTGGAGTGGCTGAAATTGATGAGGAAGAATATGCAAAAGGCCTACGCGATTTGTTGCGTCAGAAAAGTAAGTCGGTCTCGGGGAAAAATGAATATGAGCGTAATACCAAGCTGATTCGTTTTGCAGTCGGTAGAGGATTTACGATGGGTGAAGTGTTACGTTACGTAAAGCAGATAGATCCCGATGAGTTTATGGACTGACATACGAGATTTTTTCTTTCCACGTTTGTGCTTGTCGTGTGGAAGAAAACTGTTAGTGGGAGAAGAAGGACTTTGCATATCCTGCTTTTCGTCATTGCCTTATACTAATTTAGGTAATACCCCCGGTAATGAAATGGAAAAATGTTTTTGGGGACGCTTTCCTATTGTTCGTGCCTCTTCACTCTTTTATTACGCCAAAGGAGGAGATGTAGCTTTGATTCTGTATGCTATGAAGTATCATGGACGTAAAACTCTTTGTTGCAAGATGGGAGAGTTGATGGCAGGTGAGCTGCTTGCTTCCGGCTTTTTTGAAGGAGTGGATTGTTTGTTGCCTGTTCCATTGTATCGTGCTCGTTTACGTCAGCGTGGATATAATCAGAGTGAGCTTCTTGCCAGTGGAATATCAAAGGTTACAGGTATACCTCTTGTTACGGATGCAATAATCCGTTCACGTAATAATGCTACACAAACCCATAAAAGCGGATATGCGCGTTGGAAGAATGTAGAAGGTTTGTTTCAGGCAACTGTAACAGCATCTTGTTTAGAGGGAAAGCATGTTTTATTAGTAGATGATGTGCTGACGACAGGTGCTACGTTGATAGCTTGTGCTGATGCTTTATTTGAACTGAAAAATATAAGAATAAGTGTGCTAACTTTGGCATGGGCAAGATAAATAATATGCTTTCTTTAACTAAAAAATGTACACATATATTTCATATTCACGTAGGATTTACATAATTTTGCACCAACGTTTATCAGATATATTAAGGTTATGAAAGCTTTGGAAAGATTATTTGCAGAGAAATTATTAAAAGTAAAAGCCGTAAAGATTCAGCCAGCTAACCCGTTTACTTGGGCTTCAGGTTGGAAATCGCCTATTTATTGTGACAACCGTAAGACATTGTCTTATCCTACTTTGCGTAATTTTGTAAAGTTGGAATTGTGTCGCGTAATTCTTGAAAAGTTTGGTGAGGTAGATGCTATTGCCGGTGTTGCAACAGGAGCAATTGCTCAGGGTGCTTTGGTGGCAGAAGAGTTGAACCTTCCGTTTGTATATGTACGTTCAAGCCCTAAAGATCATGGATTGGAAAATCTGATTGAAGGTGAGCTTCGTCCAGGTATGAAAGTGGTTGTTGTAGAAGATTTGATTTCTACAGGTGGAAGTAGTTTGAAGGCAGTTGATGCTATCCGTCGTAATGGATGCGAAGTTATCGGTATGGTTGCTTCTTTCACTTATGGATTCGATGTTTCAGTAGAAGCTTTCAAAGAAGCAAAGGTAGAATTGGTAACACTGACCAATTACAATGCTGTTTTGGATGCAGCTTTGAAAACTGATTATATCGACGAACAGGATATTCCGGTTCTTCAGGCTTGGAGAAAAGACCCTGCACATTGGACAGGAAAATAATTCAACGTTAAATATATTGGAGCACGGATTACACGGAGTGCACGGTTTCTCAGCAAATCGTGTTATCCATGCAATCCGTGTTCTTTTTTATGTAAAAACAGCTTATGGTACAATTTGAAAGCACTGTAAAGCATGTTCCTTATAGCCAGGAACGAGTATATACTAAGTTGTCCGACCTGAGTAACTTGGAATCAGTACGTGAACGTCTGGACATGATGAAGGAAAAATTGCAAGGAAAGGTGGAAGATTTGTCTTTCGATCGAGATTCTTTGACCGTGAAGGTACAAGGAATCAGCCTGACTTTGCGTATCATCGAGCGTGAACCGATGAAGTGTGTCAAATTCGAGGGAGATAAGACTCCTGTTCCTTTGAATTTGTGGATACAGATACTTCCGGTTACAGACGAAGAGGCTAAGATGAAAGTTACTATTCGTGCCGAAGTAAACATGTTTATGAAGGCGATGATTTCGAAACCGCTTCAGGAAGGAGTTGAGAAACTGGCTGATATGCTGGCTATGATACCGTATTAATATTAATCAATAAAAACTATGGCTCAGAAACTTTGGGAAAAGAGTGTTCAGGTAAACGAGGAAATAGACCGCTTTACCGTTGGGAGAGATCGTGAACTGGATCTTTATCTGGCAAAACACGATGTATTGGGTTCGATGGCTCATATCACGATGCTGGAGAGTATCGGGCTGTTGACTGCTGATGAATTACAAGTCTTGCTGAATGAATTGAAAAATATTTATGCATCTGCCGAACGCGGAGAGTTTATTATTGAGGATGGTATAGAAGATGTGCATTCTCAGGTAGAGCTGATGCTGACGCGTAAACTGGGAGATATCGGTAAAAAAATACATAGCGGACGTTCTCGAAATGATCAGGTGCTGGTTGATTTGAAACTTTTCACTCGTGAGCAGCTTAAGCAGATAGTTGAAGCTGTAGCAGACTTGTTTCATGTGCTGATTTCCCAAAGTAATAAATATAAGGATGTCTTGATGCCTGGATATACTCATTTGCAGATAGCTATGCCTTCCTCATTTGGTTTGTGGTTTGGGGCATATGCCGAGAGTCTGGTTGATGATATGATGTTCCTTCAGGCTGCATATAAGATGTGTAATCGCAATCCTCTGGGCTCAGCCGCTGGCTATGGTTCTTCATTTCCCCTCGATCGTGAAATGACAACTCGTTTGTTGGGATTTGACTCAATGAACTATAATGTGGTTTATGCTCAGATGGGGCGTGGAAAGATGGAGCGTAATGTAGCTTTTGCTTTGGCTTCTGTTGCGGGGACTGTTTCTAAGATGGCTTTCGATGCTTGTATGTTCAGTTGTCAGAACTTTGGTTTTGTGAAGCTTCCGGACGAATGTACTACGGGCTCCAGTATCATGCCGCATAAGAAAAATCCTGATGTATTCGAATTGACTCGTGCAAAATGCAATAAATTACAATCACTTCCTCAGCAGATTATGATGATAATGAACAATTTGCCGTCAGGATATTTCCGCGATTTGCAAATTATTAAAGAAGTATTTCTGCCTGCATTCGATGAGTTGAAGGACTGCTTGCGCATGTCTGCTTATATCATGGATAAAATTAAGGTAAACGAACATATATTGGATGATGATAAATACATCTATATGTTTAGTGTAGAGGAAGTGAATCGTCTGGCAGCAGAGGGTATGCCTTTCCGCGATGCTTATAAGAAAGTAGGGCTGGATATTGAAGCCGGCAACTTTACACATAGCAAAGAAGTACATCATACTCACGCCGGAAGCATTGGCAATTTGTGTAATGATAAAATTACCGAGTTGATGGAAAAAGTTTTGAAAGACTTTAATTTTGCAGCTGTTGAGCAGGCAGAAAAGCAACTTTTAGGTCGTTAAAAAAGTTTTTTTGATAAGAAAACGGGAGAAATGTTTGGAGCTTATTATAAAACTCCCTACATTTGCACCCGTAAACGCGGAAATAGCTCAGTTGGTAGAGCATAACCTTGCCAAGGTTAGGGTCGCGAGTTCGAGTCTCGTTTTCCGCTCTTTCTTTGAAAGGATGCTCGAATGGTGGAATCGGTAGACACGAGGGACTTAAAATCCCTTGGCCATTGCGGCTGTGCGGGTTCAAGTCCCGCTTCGAGTACGATAAACGCTAACTGCTTGATGATGAGTAGTTGGCGTTTTTCTTTTATCTTTTGACCTGATGCTTTTGGCGTTGTTATTATGATGTTATTACCTTTGGAGAAACTATCTTTCTCATGATCGGATAAATCAGAATCTGTATTAAAACGCATTTGGGTAATCAGGCTTTGGCGTTCCTCATAGCTTAAAATAGATGTACCCTACTTCTCTTTAGCTGTTTCATGCATGGTAGTCGTCAAAGATGGTGAAAGAATTAATGCCCTATCAAGTGATAGCCACAAGCTTTGCGGCTATCACTTGATAGGGCACTGCATTATTGAAATGCTTATCTATGAGGTTTTTACTTTTTTGTCAAACTGACATTTGTTAGCGTATCTAATTGTAATTTGCAACACAGTTTGTTGTCCCCATTGTTATATATTTGCGTATGATTATGAATTGTTTTTAAAAATTAGGCAGTGTAACCTTAAACAATTCGCTGGGCTGATGTTCACGCTGGATAATACCTAACATGGTCTTTACAATCGATGGATTTTGTGCTGCTACATCATGGTCTTCGTGAATGTCTTCTTTCAGATTGTACAATGAAGGAACCCCTTTCTTGACAAGGAGTTTCCAGTCGCCCATACGTACTGCCATCTGATCGGTTTCATGGAACTCCCAGTATAGGAATTCATGTTCTTTCTGTTTTTTATCATTTCCAAGAAGCGTCGGGGCAAAGGAAATTCCGTCGAATTCATCTTTTTTATTTTTTTCGATGAACTTCTTGTCGCCAATCAATTCGCAGAATGTAGGCAGAATGTCGTAGAAAGCAAGCTGGTGGTCATTGGTGGTTCCGCTTGTAATATGTCCGGGCCAGCGTACGATAAATGGAATTCGGATTCCTCCTTCATAACATTGACGCTTAAGTCCTCTCAGTTTTCCGTCACGTCCGAAAAATGCCGGATCGGCTCCACCTTCTTCGTGAGGTCCGTTGTCGCTACTGAAGAATACGATAGTATTTTCATCCAAACCTTTTTCTTTGAGTTTTTTAAGTATTTCTCCGACATAACTATCCAGACGAGTAATCATTCCGGCGAAGTGGGCATGTGTATGATCTGAAGGATTATATCGTGATCCTTCTTCACCGCCCCACGTTTTGTCGGTAAAGAATTTCTTTTTATAATCGTTGAATATGGAATCGTGAGGCTGAGCCAGTTCGGCATGGGGAAGAGTATATGTAAAGATTCCACAGAACGGCTGATCTCCTGTTTGTGCATCCAGCCATTTCAGAGTTTCCTGATGGATGAGATCTGCCGAATATTGCGGACGCTTGAAATAGTCATCACCAAACATCGGATACTTGATATTTTCTTCCAGTACGATTCGTTTCACTTCCTTGTCACCTTTCGAGCGACTATAGCGGTTCAAGAAATTAGGATAGTATAAGTGTGCCTGAAACTGGCAAATATATCCGTAAAATTCGTCTACACCTCGTTTGTCGGGAGTAGACCAGGAACCTTCGTAGCCTCCTGCCCATTTACCGAACATTCCGGTTGTATAGCCATGCTTTTTCATGACCTCGGGCAGGATGACATGGGTAGAGTCATACGGCTCCTGACCAACGACAGCGTAATCTTTGTTCTCACCATAGGTTACGACAGCCGACTGTGTCCAGTATTCCTTGTTGCCTCTTACATGAGTATGTCCGCTGTGCTGGCCGGTCATCAGAGTTGCGCGTGAGGGAGCACTTACCGGACTTCCCGCATATGCTTGCGTAAAAAGCATTCCCTCTGCTGCCATTTGGTCAATATTAGGAGTGTTTATAAATTTTTGACCATAGCAACCTAAGTCGCCATATCCCATGTCGTCGCATAATATGAAGATAATGTTTGGAGCCTTATTATGCTGGGCGAAAGCTCCCGAAGCGACCATTAAAGCCGATAAAATCAGACCTTCTTTTTTCATAATATTTATATTCTTAGGGGTTATTTGCTTCTGTCCGATAAAAGTCCGGATTGTGTTTTCTTTTCGTGCTTCTTGTCGAAGCATATAATTTACAAATTTAGAAAAATATTATTGTAGTTCATTGCTCTGCTTTGAGATATATTATCCGACCGCAGGTTTGACAGGTGGAAATATGAAGCAAAAAGCCAGCCTGATTATGTATCGGGCTGGCTTTTTGCTACAGTTACTACTATGTGAAAAGGTGAAAAATCATTTATAAAATGACATTCTGTTGCTTTCCTTCCATCCAGGTTTTAATATTCTGGAAAACGATTTCGGCACGGGCTTCCATCGATTCGGCTGAAGCGAACGCAACATGTGGAGTCACAATTGTATTTTTACTGTGCAGTAACGGGTGATTGGTATCGAGGGGAGGTTCATTTTCGAAAACATCAATACCTGCCCCACGCAGGCGGTCTTCGTTCAACGCTTGAGCCAGTGCTTCAGAGTCGACTACTCCTCCTCGGGAAGTATTGATCAGATAAGCTCCCGGTTTCATGTGGCTGATACGTTCTGCATTCATTAAATGATGTGTTTCGGGAGTAAGCGGGCAGTGGAGCGATACGATATCTGATTTTTCCAACAGCTCATTTAGCGCAACGAAATGAATGAAGGAAGGTTCATTGCCCGTTACATGGCGTTTGTTGCCTAAGACCGTACATCCGAACGCATGACACAGTTCGGCTGTGCGAGTTCCTATAGCTCCTGCTCCTACGATACCGACTGTTTTCCCTCTCAGTTCACATCCTACTAAACCATCTTTTGTTTTTCCTTTCCTGCAGCGTTCTGATACCTGAGGGACATTTCGCAGCAAGGAGATCATCATGCAGAGTGCAAGTTCTGCTACCGATTGTGTAGAGTATCCTGCAGCATTGCTTACCTGAATTCCTTTAGCACGGGCGGCTTCGAGGGCTACATGATCTACCCCTGTGAAGGCTACGTCAATATATTTAAGTTTTGAACAGCTGTTGATAACTTCTGCGCTAAGTGGCATATTGGCTATCATGATAATGTCGGCGTCCTTAGCTTCTTCTATTTGAACAGCCGGATCTGTGTTTTTAGGATATGCCTTAAACTCGTGTCCGGCCTCTGTCAGCGGAGCTACATGACGTTGCAAAGAAGCTTCGCTAATTCCCAGCGATTCTAATAATACGATTTTCATTATTCTATTATTGTTTAATGTAGATGAATTTTCGGAATATGTGTATTATCAAATGGTCATCAGAACCATTTTATTCTTCGGAAAATGACAAATGCCATAGCCGAAAGGAAGATTGAAGAGAATACAATGATAGAAAAAGCATGAGGAAGCTCTTCTATATGTATGTCGACATTCATTCCGTAAAAACTGGCTATCAGTGTGGGTACCATCAAGATAATGGACAAACTTGTCATGCGTTTCATGATTGTATTCACATTATTCGATATGATGGAAGCAAAGGCATCCATGGTTCCGGTCAGAATATCACTGTAAATGTTTACCATGTTGTGTGCCTGTTTTAGTTCAATCAGTACGTCGTCTGTCAGTTCCGGGTTCTGATAATCTTTTTCATTAAAAATGTTTTGCAGCTTGCCAACCATAACTTCATTGCCACGAATAGAAGTATTAAAATATACCAATGTCTTTTGTAAGTTCATCAGGCGGAGCAAATCCTCGTTTCTGATACTTCGTTCAAGCTCTTTCTCGGCTGTACTTACTTCATTGTTTATCTGCTTCAGGTATTTCAGAAACCATACGGCCGAGGAATAAATGATACGTAAAATCAGTTCGTGCTTGTTGGGTACATTGATTGCCTTGCGGCGGGTATGCTGAATGAAATCAGGAATCATTTCGGTAGAATAATAGCAAATAGATACAATAATCTCGTTGTTGGTTATAATGCCGATGGGAACAGTTGTATAAGGTACTTTCTGGTTGCGTGTCTGTATAGGAATACGTAAGATCGTGAGCAACCAGTTCCCTTCCGTATCGGTACGGGGACGTTCATCGGTATCTGCTATATCGTTTAAAAAAGAAGTTGGGACTTTCAGTTCTTCCTGAAGAAATTTGAAATCATCGTCGGTAGGGCATTCTACGTTAACCCAGCAGTTGGGTTGCCAGTTGGGGATTTCCACAAATCCGGCTTCGCTGTAAAGATACTTTCTCATTGCATTGCTCCTTTCTTGTTTTGTGTCCGCCGGCAGCAGGCAAGGCAATGAAAGACAGATTCAAGCCTCGGCTTACTCCCGTAGGAGAAGGTTAATACTACATGTACACGTTCGCGAGTTTGAATCGTCCATAAATCGTTTTTTTTATTTTAGGTTACAAAAAAAGCTCGCCTTCTGACGAACTTTCTTGCTCTTCAGGTTGGACTTGAACCAACGACCCTCTGATTAACAGTCAGATGCTCTAACCGACTGAGCTACTGAAGAAGATTCAAACATGTTTCAAAAAAAGGAGCTCTTCAGGTTGGACTTGAACCAACGACCCTCTGATTAACAGTCAGATGCTCTAACCGACTGAGCTACTGAAGAAGGTTTTCCTTTAATTGCGATGCAAAGGTAGTAGGATATTTTGAATTATGCAATATCTTTGCAAAAAAAATGAAGTAAAATGGATAAAATTATAGGAATGGGCAATGCATTGGTCGATGTACTGGTAAGAATTGATGATGGAATGCTTGAGGACCTGCATTTGCCTAAAGGGAGCATGCAGTTGATAGACGAAAAAACATTATTGGAAATACGGGAAAAGACAGCCGGACAACGGTTGCATCGGGCAACAGGTGGCGCTGCTGCCAATACTATATGTGCCCTTGCCGGTCTGGATGCTCAGGCAGGCTTTATCGGGAAAGTCGGAACCGATGAGTTTGGAAAGTTTTTTGAGCAGACATTGAAGAAAAGGGGAGTGGAAACTTCCTTGTTGAAATGTGATTGCCCTTCGGGGGTTGCTTCCACATTCGTGTCTGCTTGTGGTGAGCGTACGTTTGGAACATTTTTAGGAGCCTCGGCTACGTTGTGTGCCGATGATTTGACACGTTCTATGTTCGAAGGGTATTCTTATTTATATATAGAAGGGTATCTTTTGCAGGATCATGACCTTATTGTCAAGGCACTGCGTCTGGCAAAAGAAGTCGGTTTGCAGATTTGTCTTGACATGGCGAGCTTCAATGTCGTTGAGGCTGAACGCGATTTTTTCGATATGCTGATAACAAAATATGTTGATATTGTTTTTGCCAATGAAAGTGAAGCGCGTGCTTATACCGGAAAAGAGCCGGAAGAGGCTTTGGGAGAGATTGCTTCGAAATGCAGTATTGTAGTTATCAAGACAGGGGAAAAAGGGTCGCTGATAAAAAAAGGTACGGAAGAAATTCAAGTAAAGCCCTTGCCGGTAAAGAAAGTTGTCGATACGACTGGAGCAGGTGATTTTTATGCAGCAGGATTCCTTTATGGATTGACGTGTGGTTATTCGCTTGAAAAATGTGCTCAGATAAGTACTATTCTGGCGGGATATGTCATTCAGACTGTAGGAACGGCTCTTACAAAGAAGAAATGGAACGAAATAAAGTTAAATATTGAAGCTGTTCTGCAAGCCTGAACGGAATAATGTGTTTATTTGTACGTTAAAATCATTGACTATGAATAAGAAAAGAACGTTGGTGGGAGCATTCGTCGTTTTATTGGGGCTGGGGTTGTCCAGCTTTAAGGACGATGACCGTAATTTTCAGATAGCAAAGAATCTGGATATCTTTAATTCTATTTTCAAGGAGCTTGACTTGTTTTATGTTGATACAATCAATCCTGAGAAAATGATTCAGAACGGAGTGAACGGTATGTTGGCTCTGACCGATCCGTATACCGAGTATTATCCTGAAGAGGGCGTCAGCAGTCTGAAGGAAATGATTACCGGAAAATATGGAGGTATAGGGGCTGCTATCCGATATTATAAGAAGAAAGACCGTATAGCCATTGTGGAACCTACGGAAGGTATGCCGGCGGCAGAAGCAGGACTGAAGGCTGGAGATATCATTCTTTCGGTGGGTGGAAAAGAAATGGTACGTGGCGATATGAAGCCTCAGGACTTTTCGTCGAAGGTAAGCGAAGCTTTGCGCGGAGAGCCGGGTACATCTTTTATTCTGAAAGTGCTCCGTCCGCTGAAGAACGACAGTACGGTGATGGAATTTAAGATAACCCGTAAGAATATTCGCAACAATCCGGTTCCGTATTATGGTATTCTGAAAGATAGCATAGGCTATTTGTCGCTGACAGGATTTACGGATAACTGTGCAAAGGATGTGAAGAAGGCATTCATCGAATTGAAACAACGTGGAGCTAAATCACTGGTAATCGACTTGCGGGATAATGGAGGTGGTTCGTTGCAGGAAGCTGTCGACATCATAAACTTCTTCGTTCCGAAAGGTAAGGAAATTGTGGTGACGAAAGGAAAGATTCGTCAGGCGGCGGGTTCGTTCAAGACGCAAAACGAGCCGATTGATACAGAAATGCCTCTGGCTGTACTGGTAAACGGCAACACGGCTTCGGCTTCCGAAATTTTGAGTGGCTCGATGCAGGATATGGACCGTGCAGTAATTATCGGTACGCGTACGTATGGTAAGGGGCTGGTGCAAACTACTCGTCCGTTGCCGTATAATGGTACGCTGAAGGTGACCACGTCTAAGTATTATATTCCAAGCGGCCGTTGTATTCAGGCTATCGACTATGCAAAAAAGAATGCGGATGGTTCGGTGGCACGAATCCCCGATAGTTTGACAACTGTTTTCCATACGGCTGCCGGACGTGAGGTTCGCGACGGCGGAGGTATTCGTCCGGATATTGAAGTGAAGGGAGATAAGTTCCCGAATATCTTGTTCTATCTGCTGAACGACGATTTGATATTCGATTATGCTACCCAATATTGTCTGACACATCCGGCAATTACTTCGGTCGATTCGATACAAATTACCGATGCCGATTACGCTGAGTTTAAGAAACAAGTCAAGGCTGCCAATTTTACTTACGACCGTCAGAGTGAGAAAATGCTGAAAACACTAAAGGAGGTGGCCGAGTTTGAAGGATATATGGAGGGTGCCGCAGATGAATTTAAGGCTTTGGAACAGAAATTGAACCATAATCTGGATCGTGATCTTGATTATTTTGCTAAACCGATAAAGGAGCAAATTGCCGAAGAAATTGCAACCCGTTACTTTTATCAGCGTGGAGCGGTTATGCAGCGTCTGAAGGATGATGAGGATCTGGATAAGGCTATTGAAGTCCTGAACTCTCCAGAAAAATACAAAGAGATATTGTCGGCTCCTGTAAAAGTTGCAGACAAGCAATAATTAATCGTTCTCAAGGTTTTCTAACCTGAGGAAAAAGCCCTGTTATTCTTCAGAAAATGAAGATTAAGAGGGCTTTTTTAGGTTCATCCTCCAAGGTATATAACTTTTTAGAGTTGCTGGCTTACATTCGGACCATTCTTTTTCCTATGTTAGCTTTGAGTATCACACAAAGAACAGTATCTATTATTTAATCGGTGAAATCATTTTTGTGAATGTCTCTTGATGTCTTTTTTATTTTTGTACAAAAACAAAAATCTTTTGTACAAATTTTGAAAAAAGAAGCCGAGGCTTTTTCTGAGGTTTTCAGGAATGTTAAATTAATTGATATGATCCTCTATCGATATGGAGATTTCTCCAACGTAAGATTACCTGATTTATTGGCTGATGGTGGTTGAGATGAGGATTGAAAAATTTCGGAAGAGAAAAATAGTTATTTCTAGTGGTAATATTCTTTTTCATAAATGAAGAGGAATTGGAACGAAAATTTTCAAAGAATTGATAGTGTAACGTAAATATGAGGGGGGCCAAAACTGAAACGATTGCTTCGAAGTATAATCATAGCGTACAAAATGGTCATATCACATTCTATTTTGAGAGTGATATGACCATTTATTGTTTCTTTTAGAATGTTCAGATTTCAAATTATGAGTTCATAATCTCAAAAATTGAACATTGACACACATCCCATTTGGTCAAATTGTAAATCGAAAAAAATTTCGATTATTTTTCCTTGTAATCTCCGTTTGCCTTAATTAGTTCAATCAACTTTTCTACGGCCTGTTCTTCTGGAATATTTTTTTCGATACACTCCTTTTTCTTGTATAGGCTGATTTTACCTCGTCCGGCTCCTACATAGCCGTAGTCTGCGTCGGCCATTTCACCAGGACCATTGACAATGCATCCCATGATACCGATTTTCAGTCCTTTCAGATGAGAGGTTGCAGCTTTGATACGTGCAATGGTAGCTTCCAGATCGTAGAGAGTACGTCCGCAACCAGGGCAAGAAATATATTCTGTTTTTGAAGTACGTGCTCTACCTGCCTGTAAAATACCGAAGGCTGTTTCGTCAACTTTTGTGTCGGCGATGGCTTTCCCGTGATTATACAGCAAGATACCGTCGCAGAAACCATCGAATATAAGAGCTCCCATGTCGGCAGCCGATTTGATTTGTAAATCTTCGGTATTGTCTTCCTGATAGAATTGGAAAAATACCAGTGGGTTGGTCAGACCTTGATTCATCAACTGGTGTGCGATGCCTCGAAATTCACCAAGCCGGTTGGGGTGATTGCTTTGAGCAATGATGATAACTTCCGGATGCAGGCGTAAGCAGGCTGTCGCTTCTTCGTTCAGTCCCATATATGGAGTGAATAAAAACTTGACTTCCGCATTGCAGTGATGTAGTTCGACTAACTGTTGGTAATTAAAAGCAGGATAAGTACCTTTTTCTCCATCCCAGATATTAGCATCTACGATATAACCGATATCAGTGCGGCGTGCCTCTGGAAGATGCTGTCCGCAATAAATGTAATCCGGGCGGAATTGCTCTTCAATTTGCATATTACCGTCAAGACGGGCAGAAATGACAACTGGCACTTGCTCGCCTCCTATGTTCCTGACAGCTGTTGTTTTGCGTCGGCTCGGATTGGTATAATTGAATTCAGGTGCTTCTGCTCCGGGAATATAGGGATGGTTTTCCCGTTGAAGTATATAGTTTACTAACTTACGGGCTACCGGAATCTCTGCCTCGGGTGCTTCACTCAGTGATACACGGATAGTATCTCCCAGTCCGTCGCATAACAACGCTCCGATACCTAATGCCGATTTGATACGCCCGTCTTCTCCATCACCTGCTTCGGTTACTCCCAGATGAAGCGGAAATGCCATGTCTTCCTTTTCCATTTGTTCTACCAAAAGCCGGACTGTCTTAACCATTATGACGGTATTGGATGCTTTGATAGAAATAACGACATCCATAAACTGTTCGTCTACGCAGATACGCAGGAACTCCATGCACGATTCTACCATGCCTTCGGGAGTATCACCGTAGCGTGACATGATACGATCGGACAGCGATCCGTGATTTACTCCAATACGAATAGCTGTATGGTTTTCTTTGCAGATGTTCAGAAAGGGAATGAAGCGGTCACGTATCTTCTGAATTTCCTGAGCATATTCTTCATCTGTATATTCCAGTTTCTTGAATGTACGTGCGGCATCTACATAGTTTCCCGGATTGATTCGTACGCCTTCGGCATACAATGCTGCAACTTCGGCTACTTTGGGATTGAAGTGTACATCGGCTATCAATGGAGTGTTATACCCTTGTGAGCGCAGCCCGATGTTGATGTTTTTTAAATTCTCGGCTTCGCGTACTCCCTGAGTAGTAAGGCGTACATATTCACCACCCGCTTCGATGATGCGTTTGGCCTGCTCTACACATGCCTCGGTATCCATGGTTACCGTATTGGTCATACTTTGTATACGGATAGGATTAGTGCCACCCATAGGAGTGGCACCAACGTATACCTCATTTGCCTCTCGGCGTGAATAGTTGAAGTAATCCATTAATTTGTTTTATAAGCGTATTTTACTTCTTTCAGTTCTTCGTTTGCTTTGACAATCTTGTTTTTCAGTCCTTCCTTGTAAGCTGCAAATTTAGCTGCAAGCTCTTCGTCGGACAGTGACAACATCTGTACGGCAAGGATAGCTGCATTCATGGCACCGTTGATGGCAACAGTTGCTACAGGTATGCCGGGAGGCATCTGAATAATAGAATAAAGTGCATCTACTCCATCCAAAACAGAGCCTTTTACTGGAACTCCGATAACTGGGAGGGTAGTATTTGCTGCAATAACGCCGGGCAGTGCTGCTGCCATTCCAGCTGCTGCGATAATAACTTTAAGTCCTCGTCCCGCAGCTTCTTTCGCAAATTTTTCAACCTCGGCAGGTGTACGGTGTGCCGAAAGAGCATTCATTTCGAAAGGAACTTGCATTTCGTCGAGCAGTTTTGCCGCTTTCTCCATAACGGGAAGGTCGGATGTACTACCCATGATGATACTTACAATTGGTTTCATGTCTGTTATTTAGTTTTACTCATTAATGATCTGTTTGTATGCTTCGGCATCCAGCAGTTCATCCATTTCGGCGGTGTCTGTCGGCTTTATTTTAATAAGCCAGCCTTCACCATACGGATCTTTGTTGACCAGTTCCGGATGTTCTTCCAGTGCCGGGTTTATTTCAAGTACCTCTCCACCGATGGGGAGGAAAAGGTCGGATACCGTTTTTACAACTTCTATTGTACCGAATACTTCACCTTTATCTAATGTTTCACCTTCGGTTGTTACATCAACAAAAACGATGTCCCCCAATTGGTCTTGTGCATAATCAGTAATACCTACATAAGCTTCGTCACCTTCCAGGCGAATCCATTCGTGTTCGTTCGTGTACTTTACGTTAGTTGGGAAATTCATAATCTTAGTATTTTAGAGGTTAATGTTTAATTATTATTTCTGTTTCAAATAAACAAAATTCCGATGATACCGCAAAACAAACCGACCAAAAAACCGCCCCCTACTTCGTTTAAAGTATGTTGCCGGACGATGATTCGTGCCGATCCTAACATCCCTGCCAGCAAGATAAAACCACATAGCCACCAGATAGGATTAAACTGGAAGATGAAACTGTACGAAAGTAAGCCACCGATAATCATGCCGCAACTCGCCATGTGGGTACTGATTTTCCATTTCAGGTTGATGCTGGTACAAATAACCATGCAAAGCAGTGTCGCAATAATAATACCGCTCATATAGCGTGGAAGATGAATGCGGTACATTGTCAGGAAGCATCCGGTATAGCTCATGATCGTAATCAGGTAAGGAATGAAACGTTTCTTTCTGTTCCCCAGTTCCTGAAGGGTCCATCCGTTGATTTTCTGAAGCAGATAGATGCCGAGCATCGGAAGCAGGATGGTGAAACAATATACCATAATCAGAACAGTCAACTTATACTGCAAGGGGAGAACTCGCAGGTAAGTAAAGAAAAAGAGAAGCAGAAACGCGACAAAAGGAACCATGAAAGGGGTGAAAATGGCAGATATGATACGTGCCGCCATAAATAATGTGTCCCTCTGTTCTTCCTGGTTCCTGGGGGCAGGATCATGATATGTCAGTTGGTCGGGAATATTTGTTTCTTCCATTCTTGTGATTATATTTGTTGTCGTTTCATTTATCTTCTTAAGCGCGCAACAGGGATATTCAGCTGTTGGCGATATTTGGCGACAGTTCGTCGTGCTATCGGGTAACCTTTTTCTTTTAGCATGTCGGCCAGTTCATCGTCTGTATAAGGCTTTTCCTTATTTTCTTTATCAATACATTCTTTCAGGAACTGTTTGATTTCTCGTACAGAAAGCTCTTCTCCATTTTCGGTCACATATCCGTCGCTGAAAAAGAATTTAAGTGGATAGATACCGAAGTTGGTTTGTACATACTTGCTGTTACTTACTCGTGAGATAGTCGAAATGTCCAACTTTGCACGTTCTGCAACATCTTTCAAAATCATCGGGCGTAATGAGGATTCATCGCCGTCTTGAAAAAACGGGCGTTGCAAGTCGATAATAGCTTGCATGGTACTGAGCAAGGTTTGCTGCCGTTGCTTAACCGCATTGATAAATCCTTGAGCAGCGTCGACCTTTTGTTTCAGGAACATCATTGCATTTTTTGAATCCTTGCTTTGGTTAGCCTTATTGCGTGTATGCTCGTCCAGCATTTCTGTAAATTCACGGCTTAGGCGCAATTCGGGAATATTCCGGTTGTTGAGGCTCAGATTGATTGTGCCGTCCTCTTCCGTTTCGACAATGAAATCGGGAATAATCTGCTGTAAGTTCTTTCCGATTGCTTCTCCCATTGAACTTCCCGGGCGAGGGTTTAATTTTGTCAGTTCTGCTACGGCTGCATTATACTGTTCTTCAGTTATGCCTAATTTTTGCAGAATTTTATCTTTATTCTTTTTCGTAAAATCGTCACAGCACTTGCTGATGATGTCATACTCAATTTGTTTCAACGGGGAATTCTCTTTCCGTTTGATTTGCAATAGCAAGCACTCTTGCAGACTACGTGCACCGATTCCTGCCGGATCAAAATCCTGAATGATAGATAAGACATGCTCCAACTGTTCGGGAGTGGTGGAAATACCCTGGTAAATGGCAAGTTCGTCAATTAAGGCGTCTGTCGTTTTTCGCAGCAGTCCGTCATCGTCCAATGATCCGATGAGATATTCTCCCAATTGCTTTTCTTCGGGAGTAAGTTCCTGCATGTCGAGCTGTTCCTTTAATGTTTCGTAAAACGATACGTTGTCCGAAAAAGGGATCTCTTCGGGGGTTTCTCCTTTAGAACGATTGTTCTCCTGAAGTTTATAATCGGGTATGTCATCTTCAGTGCGGTAATCACCTAATGATAAATCTTCTTCATATTCGCCGGAAGTCTGTTCTCCGTCCTCATTGTTGGTATAATCGTCCTCATGGTCTTCCGCTTGTTCGGAAGGCTCTTTGCCTTCTTCTAAAGCCGGATTATCCAAAAGTTCAGAGTGAATACGTTCTTCCAGTTCCACTGTAGGAAGCTCCAGTAATTTGACAGCCAGAATCTGCTGCGGAGATAAAGTCTGCACTTGCTGCTGAGCCTGTGTTTGTACCTGACGTGAATTTATAGCCATAAAGATGAATTTGATTTATCGCTGCAAAAATAACAAAATTAGGTACGGATTACATGAGTTGGAGCGAATTTTATTTATGCGCCACCATGTAATCCGTACCAGAAGAATTTATCAATATCTGAAACTGCTTCCTCCCAAAAACTCACGTAACAGTGAAGTAGGAGGCAATTCCTTATCTTGTACCGATACAAAGTAAGCCAGGAAACGCAAGAGGCGATGTGCTTCTGAATAGGCTGGACAATTGTTAGGTACCTTGCGTAAGATAGGTTCTGCATAATCCTTCAATACGGCAAGTTCGAAAAGTAGAGCCGAATTGAACATTGCATCAGCATATTCCTGATAGGGGAATATCCATTTATCTTCGCCAGCACGTACACTTTCCCAGCGCTCGATGGTTGCCTCTGCCGAGTAATTACGATACCTGTAGTCGCGTATAATACGGCGGATCAGACGATTGTCGGTAGTCGGTATGTAATTGTGATTGTCAAGCTGGATAGTTGTCAGTGCCGATACGTATATTTTGTATTTATTTTCTGCCGGAATATTCGGAGTAAGTGCAGGGTTCAGGGCATGAATGCCTTCCAGAATCAATATCATATTGTCGTCGATACGCAACTTTGTTCCACTGTTTTCTCGTTTTCCTGTGGTAAAGTTGAATCGGGGAAGTTCTATTTCTTTGCCCTCCAGAAGTTCTTTTAACTGTGCTTCGAAGAAAGGTAAATCTAATGCATACAACGATTCGAAGTCATGTTGTCCGTTTTCGTCCAGCGGAGTATCTTCTCTGTTTACAAAATAATCATCCAGTGAAATGGGATAAGGTTTCATTCCGTTTGTCATCAGTTGAATACTTAAGCGTTTGCTGAATGTTGTTTTTCCAGATGATGACGGACCGGAAATTAGGACAAGCTTTACCCGTTTTCCATTCTGGTTCCGGTGAGTGATTTCATCTGCTATACGAGCTATTTTCTTTTCTTGCAGAGCTTCCGAAACCTTTATTAAGTCGGTGGCATGTCCTTCGTTGCATGCAATGTTAAAGTCGCCTACCGTACTGATACCTAAAATCTGATTCCAGCGATGATATTCCTGAAATACTTCCAGCATCTTTTCTTGCTTTACAAGTTCTTCCAGTTTTCTGGGATCCTTTCGGTTGGGGATACGAAGCAGTAAGCCATCGTAATATTTTACGATATCGAACAACTTGATGTAACCGGTGCTCGGAACCAGACTACCGTAATAGTAATCGATTGTATCGCCCAGTCTGTAATAGAACGTATACAACTGTCCGGAAGTTTTTAATAATTTGGCTTTATCGAGCATGCTTCTTTGACTGAATAATTCTACAGCCTGTTCTGTGTGACATTCGATGCGCTGGAAAGGAATATCGGCTTCAATAAGCTCCTGCATTTTTTGCTTAATGCGAGTTACATCGTCCAGTCCGATTGAACGGTCTAAATGTAATGTACAGTAATACCCCTTTGAAACAGGGTGCTCCAATGAGATGCTTCCTTGTGGATAAAGTTCTTCAACTGCTTTTACTAATATGAAGCAAAGCGAACGGAAGTAAGTGCGCATGCCTGAAGGGTTTGTAATATCGAGGAACTCTACATCTTTATTGTAGTAAACTTTAAAGTTGAGTCCTTCTACTTTGTTGTTAACTTTTGCACTGACAGGCCCGTAAGGCATGGATAGATTAAAACCATTATAAATATCCAAAAGCGTGCTCCCTTCAGGGAAATCTTTTGTTAAATTATTATTTTTGCAATATATTTGTAGCATAATTGTAATATGTGTTACTAACGTGGTGATTTGGCAATTAATTTACACATTAAACAATTAAAAGCCTACCCCCGACTTAATTAATTACAAATGGAATATACTTTTTATGATTTTTTAGCGTTACTCGGCTCGTTGGCGCTTTTCCTTTATGGAATGAAAATCATGAGTGAGGGGCTTCAGAAGTTTGCCGGTGACAGACTTCGTAGTATCCTGACTGCAATGACGACAAACAGAGTAACCGGTGTTCTGACGGGTGTGCTTATTACAGCCTTGATTCAATCTTCTTCTGCAACGACAGTAATGGTAGTCAGCTTTGTCAATGCAGGATTACTGACTCTTTCGCAATCTATAGGTGTAATTATGGGCGCCAATATCGGTACTACAGTTACAGCCTGGATTATTTCCGCTCTCGGCTTTAAAGTCGATATTTCCATGTTCTCATTGCCTCTTCTGGCGTTTGGTATTCCGTTTTTATTCTCTCAAAAGAGTTCCCGTAAGTCTATCGGTGAATTTATTTTTGGCTTTGCATTTCTATTTATGGGGCTTAATCTCTTGAAAACTAATGCTCCCGATTTGAGTGCAAATCCTGATATGTTGGCTTTTGTGCAGAATTATACGGATATGGGATTCATTTCTGTACTCTTGTTTGTTTTTATCGGTACTATTCTGACCATGATTGTGCAGGCTTCTGCAGCGACAATGGCAATTACACTTATTATGTGTGCCAATGGCTGGATTAGTTTTGAGCTGGGAGCTGCATTGGTTTTAGGAGAAAATATTGGAACAACCATTACGGCAAATCTTGCTGCTCTGACAGCCAATACGCAAGCACGGCGTGCAGCTATGGCTCACTTGATGTTTAATATATTTGGTGTTGTTTGGGTCTTGATTTTGTTCAAGCCATTCTTGTCAATGGTGGATTGGATTATTTCTGATTTAATGCATATCAGTGAAGCCGACGGAGTTGCGGTTTCGTTTAAACTTTCGGCTTTCCATACTTGCTTTAATGTGTGCAATGTGTTGATTTTGATATGGTTTGTCAAACTGATAGAAAAGACGGTTTGCAAATTGATTCCTCAAAAGGAGCAGGAGGAAGAGTATCGTTTGCAGTTTATTACGGGAGGTATGCTGTCTACAGCCGAATTGTCAGTATTGCAGGCTCGTAAAGAAATCAATTTGTTTGCAGAACGTATTCAGCGTATGTTCCGTATGGTACGCGACTTATTGCATACGGAAAACGAAAATGAATTTAACAAATTGTTTAGCCGTATCGAAAAATACGAGAACATCAGCGATAATATGGAAGTGGAAATAGCCAATTATCTGAATCAGGTATCCGAAGGTCGCTTAAGCTCTGAAAGTAAATTGCAAATACGCGAGATGCTTCGTGAGGTAACTGAGATAGAAAGTATCGGAGATAGTTGCTATAATTTGGCACGAACCATCAATCGCAAGCGTCGTGGTAGCATTGATTTTACAGAAAAGCAGTATGAACATATTCATCAGATGTTCGGGCTGACAGATAGCGCACTGACGCAGATGATCGCTTTGGTAGAAGATGTACATCATACGGTGGATGTGAATAAATCGTTCAACATCGAGAATGAGATAAATAATTATCGGAGTCAGCTGAAGAATCAAAATATAATTGATGTAAACAATAAGGAATATAGTTATCAGATGGGTATTCACTACATGGATATTATTGCCGAATGTGAAAAATTGGGTGACTATGTAGTAAATGTTGTGGAAGCACATTCTGATGTGAAAGAGAAAAAGGCATGAGTTCTTTCTGATAATTGTAGTGCCAAAACGTCGCCATGTTTTTTTTAAACGTGGCGACGTTTTTTTTATCCTTGGTGAGGAGTTGATAAAAACATCGGCTCGTTTTATTGGGGGCTTGGAGTGTTGTTTTGTTCAGAGTTGTGGGAAAATATGTGTCTATTGCTGATTCGGAGTCATTGGTATAATGATTTAACCGCATATTTTGCGGCTTATTATCCGCAAAATTATCATTGTTGCAGAAGAAGGGGGGGTAGTAATCTTATTTGCTTGTCAAGACAAGTTGGAAAGTCTTTGTTTGGGATTGCTGAAAACAAAAAATCCCGATTCAAAAAGAATCAGGATTTTGAGTGGTGCCACCAGGAATCGAACCGGGGACACAAGGATTTTCAGTCCTTTGCTCTACCAACTGAGCTATGGCACCATCGTTTTGCGGTTGCAAAGATAGAGTAAAATCTTTAATCTCCAAAATAAATGAGATGAAAATGAGAAAAAATATTTTTTATGAAAAAAACTCGTTTTTCTTTTGTCAGTATTGAAAATATGTCTACCTTTGCAGCGCAAACGAAAAAACAAACGTTGCAATCGGAATGTAGCGCAGTTGGTAGCGCACTACGTTCGGGACGTAGGGGTCGGGCGTTCGAGTCGCCTCATTCCGACAGAAAAGGTTTAACTCTTCTCTCTGAGTTAAACCTTTTTTTGTGTCTGTTTGCAAACTGCTGTGCCGGTATGTAATCGGGATGAGAGCAGAGGCTGGGGTTTTATTAAGCGTGTGGAAGATGGAGTTTGCTTGAATTGAAAGGGTTGATGGTGCTTGTGAAGTCTTTTGTAGGTATGGATGGTGTTATTTTAAGCTTTGAAGGCGATTGTTTGTTTTTAGAAAAAGCGAATCTGTAGTTGAAGGTATTTGGGGTGATTGAGTTATGAAAGTGCGGGGTTGTATGTGTGAAAACAAAAAATCCCGATTCGGAAAGAATCAGGATTTTGAGTGGTGCCACCAGCACTATTAAAGTTAAACTTATATCAAGTATCTTAAAATCAAATTACATCTAATACACTGTGTTTCAATTACTATTAAGTGTATTAAATATAGAGTCGTTAAATCTGCGATAGATTTTATAGGTAACTTTTGGAAATAAATGTTACCTTTGCCATTGTAATAATAGCCTCTATTAAACGATTGTGCTATGGCAAAAACACTTTCCAGATTCTATTTCCTCAAAAAGGACGAGTATAAAGAGAAGGCTACACTATTTGTGAGGGTACAAGATCCAAGTAGAAAAATAGATGTACATTTACCACACGTATTCAAACAAGTGTGGTAGAATGGAAGGGTGCTGTAGCTGACGAGGATTCTTTGGCACGTCATCGAAAGCAGAACCCTAAGCTGCATGATAAGTTAGGTAGGATTGAAGTCATGTTAGAGCGTGAAATGTCAGCTCCAATATTTAATCGACAAAACATCAAATCAGAAATTCTCGCTATTGCAGATCCGGATAAGTTTGAAATCTTGCGTGTACAAAACGAAACAGAACAGAATGCGAAGCTGGAGGAAGAGCGAGCACGCAAGGAACAAGAAAAACTAATACAGGCCGGCATTGAAGCCGAACGTGCCAAGATTTGGAATTTCCTTTCTCAATTCTGTGCAGACATCAAGTCTGGTAAACGCTTAAATGGTAACGACAGATATTCTGCAGGAACGGTTAAGGCTTGGCATAGCTTTATGAGATTGTATGGCAACTTTGATAAGAAGCACCAATATACTTGGGAGATGGTTAATCGTGAGTTCGTAGCTAAGTTTCTTGCCTATATGGAGAAACAGAATTATATGGTCACGGCTCAAAACAAGTATCTGGTTACGCTCCGGGCATTGGTAGGCTACGCTTATACGGATGGCATACATAATAATGATAGAGCCACGTAGTGCTTTTCAAAAAAGAAAATAGAAGAAAAGGACAAGGCTGCTGAGATTTATTTGACCTCGGCAGAACTTCAAGCGTTGTATGAAATACCACTAACAGGGTGGCAAGACCAGGTACGTGATGTCTTCTTGGTTGGTTGTTATACTTGTCAGCGTGTTAGCGATTACAATAATATTTCCTCTGAAAGTTTCACAACGACAGCCAAAGGGACACCTATCATTAGGCTTGTCCAGCAAAAGATACGTAAAGAAGTGAAAATTCCTATAATGAATCCCAATTTGCAAGCAATCTGTGAGAAGTATAATTATAATCTTCCATCTGTGGTGGACGTTATCCTCAATCGCTACATTAAGGAAATATTGAAAGACCTTTCAGAGAAAGTGCCTTCACTTGCAGAACAAGTGCCGACCAAATTAACTATAAAGCAGAAGAAACAGGAAGAGGATGGCAGACTTTTGGTAGAACGTAACAGTAAGGGAGAGGTGATGATGCCACGTTATAATTGTGTCACCACGCATACGGCACGTCGTAGTGGGATAACGAATATGTATCTTTCCCACAAATACACTATACTCCAGATGATGCACGTTAGTGGTCATAAGACACAAAAGACATTTATGGATTACATCAAACTATCCTCCGATGAGATAGCAGATGAGATTGATGCTATTGCCAATGGTGCGAAAGCGGATGTGTTTTAGTGTTGATTAGAAGCAGGAAGTGTCGTATTTTCAAAACTTTATCATAACTTTGCTTTATGAATGCTCAGAATGAAATAGTAATTTATCAGATGCCCAATGGCGAGATGCAATTGGACGTGACTGTTAGTGGAGAGACAATATGGTTGACTCAGCGTCAAATAGCAGAATTGTTCGGCACGAAAGTTCCAGCTATCTCTAAACATCTAAAGAATATATTTGCCTCTGGTGAATTAGACCGAGATGCGACTATTTCCAAAATGGAAACAGTCGTGAACAGAGGATTTAGAGGAGCATCCATAGAGATAGTTGACCATTACAATCTTGATGCAATCCTTTCGGTTGGTTATCGTGTAAATTCAAAAAATGCTACAGCATTCCGCATTTGGGCAAACAAAATCCTAAAACAATACCTGCTCCAAGGCTATGCCATCAATGAACGTATTGCGGTGCAGAAATTTGATGAACTAAGCCAGTTGGTTAAGGTTCTTGGTCGTACTATTCAGAATCAGGAGAAGCTGACAGAGGATAGTCGCTCGCTGTTGAACGTAGTGGTGGATTACACATACGCCCTTGATACACTTGACCGATACGACTATCAAGAACTGAAGATTGAAAAAACGACAGAGAAGGTCGCATTTCACGCCACATACGAAAGTGCCATGGAGGTTATTCATGGACTGCATGAGAAATTTGGCGGCAGCGCATGGTTCGGTAATGAAAAAGATGATTCATTCAAAAGCTCCATCGGGCAGATATACCAGACCTTTGGTGGCATTGACCTCTATCCGTCTGTTGAGGAGAAAGCTGCCATGTTGCTGTATCTTGTTACAAAGAACCACTCATTCAGCGATGGCAACAAGCGTATTGCCGCTACACTCTTTCTGTGGTTTCTCAATGGCAACGGTATTCTTTACAATGAGGATGGAAGTAAACGCATTGCCGATAATACCTTGGTGGCGCTGACATTGATGATAGCAGAAAGTCGCACCGAAGAAAAGGACACTATGCTGAAAGTCATTGTAAACCTCATCAATCAGAACAACTAAGAGGGAAAATAATGCTTATGTAGCAGAATTTTGTTGTGCATTTCGTTCAGAAGTATGAATGGGCATAACTTTGTCATTTTCAAATCTCATATAGATAAGTTTATGAACAAAAATGACAAAGCGTTCAAAGAACGTATGGACGAAATCAAAACATGGATGGAGACACATCCACAAGAGTATTCGCAATTTGCGGAAAAAATGAGCCAAGAAGGGATTGGAGGAATATTAAAATTGGGAGAGGTTGCTCTTTCATCTTCGTCAAAGTTCAAGAAAGAAGTGGAGAAAATGATGGAAAGCGACTCGTTTGATAGCATTTCTCTTTTGGAGAGTCTTTCGATGTCCGACTTTGCTGCCGATTATTTCAGTGAAAAGAGTGATGACAGAATGGCTATGGCTGCCTGGATTAAGTATGGTGAGTCACCTGAACTGATTCTTGACGAGTTGGATAATGCAGTTGTACAACAGGAAAAGCAGAAATATAGAGAGATGCTATCCAACTTGGGTAGAATGCTTTTCGGCAGATTCTTCTATCGGAAAGAGCAACCAAACCGCGAATTCTACTATCAAAGACACCAGGCTCCGAGCAATAGCCCCTTTCTGGCATTACTTGCTTCCCACGATGAAGACCTCATAAAACGAATTGGAGAATGGGGTATTTATGGGGGTTATAGCGGAATGAACATAGCGCACTAGTATATCGCTCTTGTAGAAGCAGGAGAGATAAGCACCAAGTTACCATTAACGAAATTCTTGGATGCCATGAAAGAAACTTATCCTAAGCATCCCACTATTGGTGTACGTCAACTACAGAAAAGCGTATGCTACCTGCAAAACCTATCGCCCAACAAGAAACAGTATGGCAAGGATGAACTTGAACACCGCTATGCAATAGACCTGATAAAGTCGGAAGTCATTCTTGTAAACACCTAATCGGTAGCGTGAAATAGATTCGTTTCTATTCGTTTGCTTCGTTTTGAGGTTCGCGAACTAAACGAACTCTTATTTCTTTTTATTTCAATGGATTGCACTTTATATTTGCGTCATCGTTCCATGTCGGAGCGATGGCGTTTTCTGTTTCAGTCCGTCTGCAGAAACGTTCTTACAAAGACGGTATTGATTGTTATGGACAAATTATTCAATATTCTCAGTGACGGTAAAGCCCATGTGAAAGTGGAAATGAGTGCGGAAGACCTGAAAGCGTTTTCAGACGAGCTTATCCACCGTGCAAAGGATGAACTTGGCTTAATGGTTGAAGAAGCCCGGAAAGAACGGATGCTTTCCAAAACGGAAGTCAAGGAATTGTTCGGTGTGTGCGATGCTACACTTTGGCATTGGGCGAACAAGGGCATATTAAAACCTATAAAGACGGGCAATAAAGTGCTCTACCCAGAATATGAAGTACGAAAGGCTCTCGGATAGCGCAACGTAAAACTCTGAAGACACTGTCCAAAATTTTGTGTAAATGGAAACAGGATTCAGTTGTAAGTTTCTTCTTATATCTGGATTCTGTTT
>ENA-UEYF01000312-UEYF01000312.1-human-gut-metagenome-genome-assembly--contig:-NODE-312-length-51093-cov-34.411890_pt1 | contig 51093 bp, 46 predicted proteins | sample MGYA00242902_ERZ507920 | MGnify/ENA primary metagenome ERZ507920 (study PRJEB26167, sample SAMN06115402) | human gut metagenome | host: Homo sapiens | place: China:Jiangxi | collected 2016-07-05...
TGGTGCGTTAGTTCAGTTGGTTAGAATACATGCCTGTCACGCATGGGGTCACGGGTTCGAGTCCCGTACGCACCGCTCTTTTAGAAAGCAACATTTAGAAAGCTCTGATTCTTTTATGAATTAGAGCTTTTTTATTTATATATTCTTCTGTTCTTCCGATAGCACATACCTTCTGCATGGCATAATAAGTATAGCGTTGGATTGGCTGTTTACACATAACAAGTAACTTTTTCAACAGGATAAAAGTTTTTTTGTTAATAAGCATTTCTGTCTGAGAAAATCAGGTTCAAAAAACATTTTTCCTTGCTGTTGTTGCCTTTTTCGGTAAATCTGTATTGTTGCTAAAATAAAGTCACCTCGCCTATCGTGTATTTCAACTGTCATTTTGGGCGTTTCATCGGCAAAAGGTGGTAATAATGCTGTATAGATATTAACTTTGTAATAATTATAAATTTAGTATTTACCACTTATGTTTGCAAAAATCGTACATTTTTCAATCCGAAAGAAGCTATTTGTGGTCCTGACCACCCTGTTGCTTCTGGCTGGCGGCATATATTCCATGCTGACACTGCCTATTGATGCCGTACCCGACATTACCAACAACCAGGTGCAGATTGTTACCGTGTCGCCCACGCTGGCTCCGCAAGAAGTGGAACAGCTTATTACTTTTCCTATTGAAATAGCCATGAGCAACGTAATGAATGTCGAAGAAATACGCTCAGTATCACGCTTTGGCCTGTCGCTTGTGACTGTTGTTTTTAAAGAGAATGTTCCTACCTTGGATGCCCGTCAGTTGGTGAACGAACAGATACAGATGGTTTCAGGTGAAATTCCGCCGGAGCTGGGTACTCCTGAACTGATGCCTATTACTACCGGTTTGGGTGAAATTTACCAGTATGTACTGAAAGTAGCTCCGGGATATGAAGATCGTTACGATGCCATGGAACTGCGTACGATACAGGACTGGATTGTAAAAAGACAGCTTTCGGGTATTCCCGGTATTGTCGAAATCAACAGTTTTGGCGGTTATCTGAAGCAATACGAAGTGGCTGTCGATCCCGATGCACTGTATTCGCTGAATATTACTATCGGTGAAGTGTTCGAAGCCTTGAGCCGTAATAATCAGAATACAGGCGGCAGTTATATAGAAAAGGTGAATCGTGCCTATTACATCCGTTCGGAAGGTATGATTAACGATCTGCACGATGTGGAACAGATTGTCGTAACTAACCGTGGTGGTATACCGGTGCACATTGGAGATATCGGACGTGTACAGTTTGGTGCTCCCAAGCGTTTTGGAGCTATGACCAAGGACGGCGAGGGAGAATGTGTGGGCGGCATCGCCATGATGTTGAAAGGTGCCAATGCCAATGTGGTGACTAAAGAGCTGGAAAAGCGGGTTGCCAAAGTGCAGCAGATGTTGCCCGAAGGAATATCAGTAGAGCCTTATCTGAATCGTTCGGAACTGGTGAATAGAAATATCTCGACGGTTGTACGTAACCTGGTGGAAGGAGCTATTATTGTATTTCTGGTACTGATTGTTTTCCTGGGTAACGTACGTGCCGGTCTGATTGTGGCTTCAGTCATTCCGCTGGCTATGCTTTTTGCTTTTATCTTGATGCGTATCTTTAATGTGTCGGCCAATCTGATGAGTCTGGGTGCCATCGACTTCGGTATTGTGGTGGATGGCTCTATCGTTATTCTGGAAGGTATTCTGGCTCACCTGTACGGACGGGGATTGAGAGGACGTACCTTGAGTCGTGAGGAAATGGATCGTGAAGTGGAAAAAGGTGCCGGACATGTAGTGAGAAGTGCTACATTTGCCGTACTTATCATTTTGATTGTATTCTTCCCTATCCTGACGCTGACCGGCATTGAAGGAAAATACTTTACGCCGATGGCCAAGACACTGGTGTTCTGTATCATTGGAGCACTTCTTCTGTCTATTACTTATGTGCCAATGATGGCTTCTCTTTTCCTGAAACGTACCGTAACAGTGAAACCTACACTGGCCGACCGCTTCTTCAACTCCTTGAATAAAGTTTATCAGCGGGTACTTCGTTTCAGTCTGGCTCATGTATGGGGAACTATTTCTGTGTCTTTCGTAGCCTTGTTGCTTTCGCTGTTGCTGTTTACGAAGCTGGGAGCCGAGTTTATTCCGACCTTGGACGAAGGTGACTTTGCTATGCAGATGACTCTTCCGGCAGGCAGTTCGCTGAGCAAAAGTATCGAGGTTTCACTCGAAGCGGAAAAGAAACTGAAAGAGCGCTTTCCGGAAATCAAGCATGTTGTAGCCAAGATTGGTACGGCGGAAGTACCGACCGATCCGATGGCTGTAGAAGATGCCGATGTGATGATTGTGATGAAACCTTTCAATGAATGGACATCTGCTTCGAGCCGTGCAGAGATGGTGGAGAAAATGAAAGCATGTCTGGATTCCATCAAAGGGGCGGAATTTAATTTTAGTCAGCCTATCCAGCTTCGTTTCAATGAATTGATGACTGGTGCCAAGGCTGATATTGCAATCAAACTTTACGGAGAAGATATGACTGAATTATATAATAAGGCTCGTGAGGCAGCTCGTTATGTAGAACAAGTGCCGGGAGCAGCCGATGTTTTGGTGGAACAGGCTATGGGATTGCCGCAGCTTCTTGTCCGCTTCGACCGTGCCAAGATTGCCCGTTACGGCATCGACATAGAAGAACTGAATACTGTGATCCGTACTGCCTATGCAGGCGAAACGGCAGGAGTAGTCTTCGAGAATGAACGACGTTTTGATCTTGTAGTGCGTCTGGATAAGGAAAAGGTCAGTGATTTGAATATTGACAAGCTGTTTGTCCGTACAAAAGACAATATCCAGCTTCCAGTGAGTGAAGTAGCCAGCATCGAACTGGTAAACGGTCCGCTCCAGATTAACCGTGACGCTACCAAGCGTCGTGTCGTTATTGGTGTGAACGTACGCGATGCTGACATCCAGCAAGTAGTAAGTCAAATCAGTGAATCACTCGACAAGAACGTAAAACTTAAGCCGGGGTATTACTTTGAATACGGTGGACAGTTCGAGAACTTGCAGAATGCTATCAGTACACTGACGGTAGTTATCCCCATCGCTTTGATGCTGATCCTGTTGTTGCTGTTCTTTGCATTCCGGAGTGTAATTTATTCACTGGTTGTATTCTCTACCGTGCCTCTTTCTCTTATCGGCGGTATCGTCGCTTTGTGGCTGCGTGGCTTGCCGTTTAGTATTTCGGCTGGCGTGGGTTTCATCGCGCTCTTCGGTGTGGCCGTGCTGAACGGTATTTTGATGATCAATCATTTTAACGACATACGCAAAAGAAGTCAGTATCATTTGTGTACCGATCGTATTATTTCCGAGGGTTGTCCGCATTTGCTTCGTCCTGTTTTCCTGACCGGACTGGTTGCTTCACTGGGCTTTGTTCCGATGGCTATTGCTACTTCGGCCGGTGCTGAGGTACAACGTCCGCTGGCTACCGTAGTGATAGGTGGACTGATTGTATCTACTATACTGACATTGATTATCATTCCTGTTTTCTATCGTCTGGTGAACAGTATAGCTGTCAGACAGATGAGAAGAAAAAATCGCTTTTCGGTCCGTAAAGCATCTTTGCTGATTGTTTTACTTGCTGCTTTCACTCCTGCAGCTATTCAAGCGCAGCAAAGTGTGACTCTGAAGCAAGCTGTCGAAACAGCTATGACCAATCATCCGCGTCTGAAAATGGCCGAATCCGAGATTGAGCGGGCACGAGCTTCGAAAGGAGAAGCGTGGGATGGAGGAAATACTTCTTTCAGTTATTCTTGGGGACAGTTGAATGGTGCCGACCGGAATGATAATGAATTGTCTGTAGAACAGTCGCTTGGGTCTTTACTTACTCCTTTTTATAAAAATGCCTTGGCTAATACTCAAATAAGTAAAGGAGAAAGTTATCGTGATATGGTGAAGAAAGAAGTAACGGCAGAGGTGAAACGAGCATGGGCTTATTATCAATATGCTTTTCATATCAATGCCATGTATCGCGGACAGAGGGAATTAGCAGAACAGTTGAAGAAAAGTGGTGAACAACGTTATCTTCAGGGGGATATTGATCTGGCTGAACGGAATATGATTACAGCATTGGCTGCCGATTTATATACACGCTGGTTGGAGTCTTCCGAGGAGCTGACACTGGCTGGACGCCGGTTTACTTGGTCTTGCTACAGCAATCAGCCTCTGTTGCCTGCCGATACGTCGCTGGCAGTCATGCCGATACAGACAGACGGCTTGTCGTTGTCTTCCCGTCACTTGAACTATTTTGATGCTCAGGTACAGGAGAAAAAAAATCTGTTGAAAATAGAACGTAGCCGTTTCTTTCCGGAGTTGTCTGTGGGGTATGTACGGCAAAAGATTGCGCCACTTACCGGATTGAACTCATGGATGGTGGGAGTTTCTTTCCCTGTACTGTTCTTTCCCCAGCGAAGCCGTGCCAAACAGGCACGTATCAACTTGCGGATAGCCACATGGGAAGCAGAGGATAACCGCCGTCAGTTATCCAATAAGGTAAGTGAGTTGCAGAGTCAACTTGTCCGCCAGCGTGAACGGCTGACTTATTACCAGCAGGCTGCTATCAAGGAAGCAGAAGCTTTGCAGAATAGTGCACTGAAGAAATTCCAGGAAAATGAAACAGATATCAGTGAATTTATCCAGAGCCTGAATGCTGTCCGTGAAATTAAACGAGGATATATCGAAACGGTTTATGCTTATAACATTACCGTACTCGAACTGGAACTCTATACCGAGTGAACTATCCCTTACTAACAATCTCAAAAACTCAAAGAAAAATGAATAAAATGAATCTGATGAAACAACGAATGATTTACTTGATGTTTGTCTTACTGACAGTATCATGTTCAAGCCGCTCGGGCGAACAGACTGAGTCGGCCGGTACATCGGAGGCAGTACAAGCCAATGAAGACAGTACACAAATGCCCGAAGTGGACGGAGTGAGTGGAGCTACTAACGTGTCCAATCCGCCATCGTTCAACGGCGTCATCGTGATGCCTCCACAAAACCATGTTACAGTAACATTAGGCATGGGAGGCTCTGTACGAGATATACGTGTCTTGCCGGGTGAATATGTTCGTAAAGGAGAAATTATTCTTACGTTAGCCAATCCGGCTTTTATCGAACTTCAGCAGTCTTATCTTGATGCTGCTGCCCAGACTGAATATCTGAAAAAAGAATATGACCGTCAGCGGAAACTGGTTTCCGGGGAATCGGCCTCGCTGAAGCGTATGCAGCAAAGTAAAGCCGACTATCTTTCCATGAAAAGCCGGATGGAGGCTGCTGCGGCACAACTTACTCTGCTTGGAACTGATACTACGGCTTTGAACCGGAATGGTATTCGTACTTATCTGGATATACGGGCTCCACGCAACGGTTATGTAACCAATATGGATGTTAATGCCGGGAAATATTTTGCAGCGGGCGATCCGGTTTGTGATGTGATTGATAAAAGCAAGCCTATGTTGCAGTTGACTGCTTATGAAAAAGACTTGGATAAGCTACAGCCTAATACACATTTTACATTTAAAGTCAACGGTATGCCTGATACAACGTTTACAGCCGAACTGATTTCTGTCGATCAAATGGTAGACAATGCAAATCGTTCCATTAAAGTCTATGCACGTATTCTGCAAGCCTATCCGAATTTTCGGCCGGGCATGTATGTAGCTGCCAAGATTACGGATAAAAAACACTAACTTTGTTGCATGAAGTTGTTTCACATCCATAAGAGATTTTTTCTGATGCTGAACGCCATCTCTATTTTGGTGGCGTTCCTTATGCATCTGCCCGAACTGATTGCACTTTCCGATCCTGTGGCAGACGGCCGTCTGTTTCCGGATATTTATTGGGTTAATGTCAGTTCCGAAATATTGTTTACTTATATTTCTATTCTGTTACTCTTTTTTCTGAACATCAAGCTGATGATGCCCAGTCATCCGGCTGCCGAGTTAAGTTGGAAAAGAATTGTTGTAACGTTTATCATTACATTGGTTGTATGTAATTTGTTGGGAAAAGGATTCGTTTATATCCACCAACATTTCGATGTTCCTGCTATTACTGCCATGTTACATCACTATCTTCATCCTTTAAGAGATATTCTGATTGCCTGTATCGTGACCGGTACTTGTTATTTAGACTACCAGAATCAGCGTAGTCGTCGAATGTTACTTGAGAATGAACAATTACGTACGGAAAATCTCGTCAATCAGTACGAAACCTTGAAAAGCCAGCTTAATCCGCACATGCTTTTTAATTCTCTTAATACCTTATATTCACTTATACGGGAGTCGCCCGATAAGGCGCAGAACTATCTTCAGGAATTATCACGGGTGATGCGTTATACGCTGCACGACAATCTGTCGCCTACCGTATCCTTGAATGAAGAAATGAGTTTTGTACGTTCGTATATTTATCTGTTGCAGATGCGCTACGAAGACAATTTGAAGTTCGATATTCATATTCCGCAAGAGTTATTGCAACGGCAAGTACCTCCGATGGCAGTGCAAATGCTGGTGGAGAATGCGGTGAAGCACAACGAAATCAGCAACCGTAATCCGCTTACGGTATATATCTGTACAGAAGGAAATTCACTTTGTGTCAGTAATCGTATTCAACCTAAGCTGTCGGACAGCAGCAGTACTTGCATCGGGTTGGCAAATCTGTCCAAGCGTTATCAACTACTCCTCGGTCGGGATATCACGATTGAGGAAAACAATAAAAACTTTAAAGTAACCTTGCCGCTGATATGAAAACCTTAATTATAGAAGATGAAAAGGCTGCTCTCCGCAACCTGAAAGCAGCCATGAAAGAAGTAGAGGCTGAATTTGAAATTGTCGGTGAAACAGACAGTGTAACCGGAACATTGGAATGGTTCGCTTCTCATTCCATGCCTGAATTGGTCTTCATGGATATTCATCTGGCCGATGGTTCTGCTTTCGGCATTTTCGAACAGATTGATATAACCTGCCCCATCATCTTTACAACTGCTTACGATGAGTATGCTTTGCAAGCATTTCGAGTAAATAGCATTGCCTACTTGCTGAAACCTATCAGTAGTTCCGATTTACAAAAAGCTGTCGATAAATTAAAAATGTTTGGAAGTGCTGTTCAGCCAAATATTGATTTTCAGGCTGTCATGCACGCTTTAAAACGGGAAGAAAGCTACAAGACACATTTTCTGATACCTGTGAAAGGCGATCGTTTTGTCCCTGTGTGTGTCGATCAGATTTCCTATTTTTATATTGATGAAGGGGCAGTCAAGGCCGTAACACAGTCTGCTGAGATATTCGATTTCCAGCAAACTCTTGATGAACTGGCTGAGTTGCTTAATCCTCGTCTGTTTTTTAGGGCCAATCGTCAGTATATTATTGCCCATAAGGCAGTCACAGGAGTAAGTTTATGGTTTGGCGGACGTATGGTTTTGCAACTTACCCCTCCTACCGGAGAAAAGGTCATTATCAGCAAAGCCCGTGTACCGGCCTTCAAGGACTGGTTCTAAACATTCGGTGAAAACAAAAAAATCGCCACTGATTGAGTCAGAAAACAGAGATAACTTCTGTTCTATTCTGGTAATCAGTAGCGATTTTTAGGCAAGCAAGTCCGGTTACGACTTGTTTTCTTTTTTATTTATAAAATTCCGACATCGGATAAATTCCGATAGGATAACTGGTCTTGTTCACTATGTTATTAACAAGTTTGGGAGTTTCTCCACTGCAATCGTATACCAGCAAGTTGCCGTTCGAAATAGTTGTTTCGTAATATTCATCCGAAACAGCTACATAAATATATTGTTTTTTAGGGTCGGCCACCACATTACAGTTAAGATACTTTGCATTAGGCGCATCCTTTGTTACATCTATCACGTTTTCTTCTACTTTCCATGTCTTCAGTGAAACGCGGCTGATGCTTGTCTTTCCTGCGCTGAAGTAGACATAATCGCCAGCCATTGAAATGCCGGAGTTGTTTGAAAACTCAGCCGAGATATCGGCAGCAATCTGTTTTTCCTTGACAATTTCCCATGTATCGAGATTTATAAATATAAAGTAACTTTTTGTAGTTCCAGCACGTCCACATGTAGCCAGAAGAAGTTCCCGTTCTCCGGTACGGCATATACCGCTGATAAACTCTCCTTTCAGGTTTTCCAAAATGCGGGTTGCCTTGTTTTCTCCTTTTTTGAACTCCAGCAATCGTGTGCTTGCCCAGAAGCCTCCCCCTCCAGAATAAACACAATCGCCTATAACTACCATGCCACGGGTAGAGGCAAGTGTTTCAATTGTATTTCCTTGATTACCGAAATGATAAGAATCTTCTACGATATTCAGCTCACCGGTAGTACTGTCGAAACGGAGAAGGGTTTTCTGGTCGGAGAAGAATATATTCTTTTCATCGACAACGACAATGTTTCTTAAAGGAGTGATCAGCGGAAGATATTCGTTTTCGTCCAGCGAACCTTCAGGTTTATGGTATGTCAAATCACTGAACTGGAATGCTTTTTCCCGTTTCAATGTTACAGCATCGGCGATAACCAAAGTTCCGTCGCCTACCGATCCGTTATAGTCGTCATTATTGTTGCTGATAATGTAAAGCTTTCCGTTGTACATATACATATCCTGAGCCTGATGTCCGAAAGCCGAACCGTTGACAGTCTGATAAACCTTTTCTTCCACATTTCCGTCGGGATTAATGTATGTCAGTGAACTGTTTTCGGTACGTGCTCCCTGGTTCAAGATAAATACTCCGTCGGGATTGGCATATCCTCCCAGTTCTGCGGGAGGATTAGGATTTGTTGAAGGAGGTTGTGTACCCGGGTCGTCCGATTTGCTGGAACATCCGGAAAAAAACAGGAGTCCGCATAACGCCGGAATTATCAAGTGATTCAAATGTTTCATTGTTCTATGTTTAAAAGTTATTTTTTATTTTTGGGGAGCAAAGAAAAATCCAGCCGGGAAGTTTGTATAGTTCTCGTATTTGGCCACAGGTGTTTCTGCACTGTTGTTGAAGTCGAAAGACCAGATGGTGTTTTGTGTATACAAGGCGAACGACTTAATTGTATTGATATATACGTTTTTGGTAACCGGATGCACTCCCAGTCCGTTATAAAGCAGTCCGGCGTTATCGTCCAGCGTAGAGATGTCAGTCAGGTTTTCTTCAGCTTCCAGTCCCGATTCTGCTTTAAGCGATTCGTCGGCATTGAACTTAAGGCGGTAGATTGTTGTGCCGTTAGTATAATAAATATCCGAACCATTGGCAACGAACGCTACCCCGGCACTTCCAACGGAAGGTTTGACACTGACCTGACGCTGGATAATCTTTTTGCTTTCAAGATTGAACTTTCCTATAGCCGACTTGCCAAATCCGAAAGTCATAACCCAGATATCCCCGTCATCGGCAGGCTGGATGCCGAAAACCTCATTAATGCTTACCTCGGCTCTATAAGGAAATTCCGTAGTTTTTGCCGTATCACTATCGGGAGATATTTCGATAATACCTCCGATGAGTCCGCTTTTATACGTATACACCTTTCCATTCATCGTCACAAACTGGCTTTTGGGAGCCTTGTCTGTACCGTTTATGAAAGTAAGTTCCTTAGTCTTTGTGTTAAGGCGGTAAATACCTTTATTATCGCGAATGTAGACATGTTCATCATCGATCGCGGCAACATGTGTCGGCCAGTCGAGTGTGGAAAGTTCGCTTTTGGTGAAAGCCATTTCCTTTTGAAGTGTCTTTGCATTGACAACGATAAGCATACCGTCGTTTTCGAATTTGGTTCCTACCGCGTTTTCATCTCCATTTTGAGAGATGATGTAAATTTTATCGCCGCAGAAAGCCATATCCTGCGCCACATTTCCCAGTTCCGAACCATTGACAGTCTTGTAAGCATCGTCAAATACATAGCCGTCGGCAGTGATATACGTAAGCGAACCGTTTTCGGTTGTCATGTTTCCTTCATTCAATACGAAAGTACCGTTCACGTCGTCGAAGAAGTTCAGACAGCAAAGAGTTACTTCTTTCGAAACCTTCTGCGTATCTTCTCCTGTGGCAGTAATCGTCAGCTTTACCTTCGAAGTAGCGCTGGCCGCTGCTTTTACGTTGATACATGATCCGCTTTCGTCTATTTCGGCAGTCCATCCTTCCGGCAGCATGTTCGTTGCAACCGACTTGATGTTTTTCGCATTATATTCGATTTTGAAATTTTTGTCGGGCGAGATAAAAACAGGATTCGTTGCATCTATTTCAGTTACCAGTTCAAATTCCGGAGCCGGTGCAACGGTTTCTTTATTATCATTGCTACAGCTGCCTGCAAACAGACTGATAGTGAGCAGAAGTAGCCCCCAGAGGAAGTGTGCCTTCATAAATTCGGTCTTTTTCATTTCTTAAAAGTTTTTAGTAGGTTGATTATTTGTTTTTGATGTTTTTGCTTTCTATGGTAACATTGGTCAGATGCAAGTCGACCACTCCCATGACTTCTGTAGAGCATTCGCCCAGCCATCCGTTTTCCTGATTTACTCCTGTATGGATACGGACGAAATCTATTCCGGGCAGATTGGCTGCCTTACCTTGGGAGTCGACAGCCCAGTCAATATCGACAGCCGATGCATCCTTATCGTTCAGTTCATTGTCTGCATAGCCGTAGGCAAAGCGGTAAAGAGCGAAATACGTACCCTTTCCACTCTGGTCTATTCCGTTCTGAGGAAGGCGTGTCCCCGTAAATGTTATTTTATCCTCTTTCACCCATTGTGGAAAATAAGATTGCAAGTGAGTAGCATTCATCGCCTTGTAGCCGCTTCCTCCCTGATTGTCTTCCCAGCGGATATACTGTTCGGTAGGCGCTCCCGGTTCCTTTGAGGGACGGTAATAGGTTATTTCATAGTTCAGTACGGTTTTCGTATCGTTGCCAGCCTGAGCCGACAGGTCAAGCCACGATTCCTTTCCGTCGGGATAAGAGCTTCCGGCTATTTCGTACCATCCGTCGTCAGGCAGCCCGTTGCGGTTTTCGTCGTAGCATACCTGAATGACACCGGGTTCACAGCTTCCGTATTCCGATGCCCCGTTGGCATAAAACGCATTACCCAGTACACGGAAGTCACACAGTCCGGCCTTGTTTTCGATGGTATGGTCGAAGCCCACCACGATGTATCCGCCGAAACCTCCCAGCGAAACCATTCCCATTTTATTATTTCCGATAGCTTCCAGTGCCTTACGGTTCATATCTTCCTGCGTATCTCCTTCCTTATATTCGGGGAGCTGATTGGTAAACTGCCCTACAGCCGGACGGTAGTCGAGGACACGCGTCACGTAAGGCGTTTTTTCGCCTGTGGTAACAGGCATTTCCGGTTCGTTTTTGTCACTGCTGCACGATGTGAAGCCACCGGCAGCCAGTGCGACAAGCAAGGCGCCCGTCAGCTGAACCTGATGTAATGTGAACTTTTTCATTTTTTGAAACGGTTTAAGTATTGGTTAATAAAATCTTTCTGTCGAAAAGGCAATATGCGCGGGAATATCGCCGGTACGGACTTTCCACTGGAGCTTGCCTGCCGGTGAAAAACAGTATAAATACCCCGGAGTGACATAGTTTGTGGCGTCGCATACATATATTTCCTTGGTTTCCGGATTAACGGCAATTCCGTAAGGTAATGTGATTTCCTTTTCCGTTCCGTCGGTTATGAAGTTGCGTGAAATAATTTCCTGCTTCTCCGTATCGTAAACGGCGTACGAAACCTGATTCTTTCCCGTATTGTAGTTCCATTCGGTACTGATTGTATACAGCAGATTCTCGTCCATGCACATTTCACTGGCGGCAATACCCAGTCTGCCGGTTACTTTTTCCGTGTGGGAGTCGACGACATAAATGTCGGAGCCGATACCGTAATAGTCTCCGCGCGAACTGACATAAATGCGTCCCTGCTTATCCATTTCCATGCGATGCAGGTTGATGGCCACATCAATCGTGTTGACTACCTGAAACGACTGGAGGTCGACTACCGAAACGGTACGGTCGTAATTGGGAAAACGATACCCGCCGGAATTGGCCACATACAGCCGTCCGTTGTTGATAACCATTTCCTCCGGTTGATAACCTACTACTACCTCCCGCGTTATCTGGAGCGTTTCAAGATCGATTTCCACCACCTTTCCCGGACGCGCGTTCGGGTCAATCTGTACCGGACCGGCGTACGAACTGACATACGCCTTGTCGCCGTTGAAAACAATGTAGCGGCAGTTGGGAATACTCACACTGCCGATATGCTCTGCCGTGTGCACATTCATCACCTCCACAAAGTTGGAACAGTTCACTACCACATACAGCCGGTTGCCGTAAATGCCGATGTCGTTGCCCACATCGCCAAGTTCTTTCACTACATTGGGGTTCCGTTCCGGATAAATGTTGCGGAAATAGCTTCCCGTACGTGCGTCAAAATGATCGATCGTACACTTGTTGCTTCCCATGTTCCCCTCATTGACGAGAAAGAATCCCTCGACAGACTGCGGGTCCGAAGGCAGGGTGACATATTCCACTTCCGAACGAATCATCGGAAGTTCCTGACGGCATCCGCTCAGGAAGCACAAAATCAGGCAGGCTGTCAGGTAAAAATAATATCTGTTCATGGTCCGAATGATTAAAAGTTATATTGAGCAATCAGCTTGAAGTTGGTGCCGGGCATCGGATAGCAGGCTACCACCTCGTACTGCTGGTTCAATAAATTGTTTACTTCCAGCGTCAGCTTCAGGTCCCCCTTCCACACTTTCAGTCCTTTGGAAACCGAAAAGTCGCTGGTATACCACGGCAACTGGTAATTATAAGGGATATTGGCCTGCGAAGAATAACGCTCTCCGGTATAGATAAAGCTGTAATTTGCCTCCCACGAGCGCCATTGCAGGTTCACCACGGCCGAACCGCTGTGCCAGGGGATGTACGGAATCTGTCCTCCGTAAAACTCACTTTTGGGGTCGGTAAAGTCTTGTGCCCGCTGGTACGTATAATTGATTCGGTTGCTTACCGTCAGGTCACGTCCGATCTTCCAGCCGGTCTGAAGCGCAACATCTACCCCTCTGATTTCCACATTTCCCAGATTGACCATCGTCCAGCGGAAGAAATTCGACGTAGGAGTGGCCACGATTTTATTTTCCACCTCGTTGTAGTACACATCCGTTTGTACTTCCAGCGAGCGCAGCCACGTATTGTTGAAGGTACGGCTGTACGTAAATCCTAAGTCGTACTGCGTAGTGAACTCAGGTTCCAGGTTGATATTTCCGATGAACGTATAATACAGGTCGTTCAGTGTAGGCATGCGGAAGATCCGTTTGTAAAAACCTCTCAGGTTGAGGCCGCTTTGCGGGAAAGGCCGCCACGACACGAAAAACGAAGGAGTAAGCTTCTGCTTGTCGGGAGCAGGCGTGCCCGAGCTCGTATCGTGTACAAACGTTTCGAGCAGACTTGCCTGAAGTTCCACCTGCTTGAAGCGCATGGCCGTAGCGATGGATGCCAGCAGCGTATGCCGGCGCGGATAAACAAAGTCGCGCAAGTCGGCATTCAGCAGGTTAAACTGATAATCTGCCGAAAAGCTTGCCTCCCACCACGAAAACAGATTAAATCGGTTGGCTACCGATGTGTATACTTCCTGCTGGTAATAATGGTTGTTGACATACATCAGCGACTCGTCTTTGTTAGGATCGGCCAGGTAATGCAGGTAGTCGTATGCATATTTCGCATTGGCAAGCAGGCTGTACCACTGTGTAAAGTCCTTCTTGAATGTACCCTGAGTAAAGAAATTCGTATCCCACTGGCGATCCTCGTGCGAGAACTTGTTGCGGACGATTGCCCCCGGATATCCACGTTCCGAGTTGTACAGGTAAGCCTTCGCCTTCCAGTATCCCTGCTTGAGCTGTCCGAACAGCCCTCCTTCCACACGCAAGGCATTCAGGTCACCGTTCTGCCGCACCGCCGTCGTATCATATCCCTCCTGCATGCGGTAAGTAAACTTGTATTTTCCCGACGAGTGAAGATACTCGGCACTGAACGAACTGCTGATTCGTTGTCCGAGCTTTTGTTCCCACAGTATGGATGGATTTACCACACCAAACGAGCCCGTCTTGAACGAAGCCCTTACGTTATACTTCTTTCCTTCCTCGAACTGAGGCGTCCGTGTCTGCAAATAGATGGAGCCCGACGAGCCGAAATCCTTTGCCGGCTGGAAAATGGCACTCTTCTGTCCGTTGTACAGCGTGACAGACTCCATGTTGTCGAGCGAGAATCTTCCCAAATCGACCGTACCGTTTTGTGCGTTTCCCAGCTCGATTCCGTCGTAGAATACACCTACATGGTTGGTTCCCATACTCCGGATATTCACCGTTTTCAGTCCCCCTACTCCTCCGTAGTCCTTGATCTGTATGCCGGAAAAATAGCGCAAGGCATCGGCCACGTTGTGCGAGCTGAGCTGATGGAGCTGCTTGCCCGATAATTCCTGTACCGGAAAAATCTCTTTCTGTACGGCACGCGCCGTCACAACAACCTCGTTCAGATGTTGAAGGCTGTCCAACTTGTTTTGTGCATGTACCGGTACACAAATGTTTATACCCCACACCAGTAGGGTAAACATTACCGCATAGTAAAGTTTATTAAGCATTATGTAAAACGTTCAACCGTCCTATCCCACGAGTTCGGTTAATTAATAAAAACGATGGCAGGTCTTCTGACTGACTCACACGCTTTGACACCTTCCCGGTTTTATCCAGTGGCAATGAGTAATTGTCAACGTGCTTGATGAGCTTCACAGCAGCGGGACTGTTCGGGACTTTCACCCGATTCCCTTTTAATCCGTCGGGTCGAAACAACCTTCCGGAACCAATCGGTGGCAAAGATAGTTTATTTTTTCTGAATTTTAATACAGTTTTGCTATTTAAGAAATGGTTTTTGTATACTCCTTTCGTTCAGGAGTTTCGTGAAATATCAAAAAAAACAGGGGAAAGAGGAGGTTCGGGCAGGAAGATGCAGGGAGCCTGTCTGATTCGTGCTGATGTTTTTTTATTTTTTGTACAAAAAATAAAAATGTTTGTACAAATTTTCAGTGACTTCTGAAAGCGTTTTTCTCAGGGTACCGATAATTTTAGTAGTTTTGCCCTGATGAACCATTAAATATATGCATGTATGAAAGAAATAAATGTATCGGAACTGAAAGATAACATGTTCGACGCTATCAGTAAGGAATGGATGCTGGTAACGGCCGGAACACAGGAAAAGTTTAACATGATGACGGCAAGCTGGGGCGGAACCGGTGTTTTGTGGGCAAAGCCCGTAGCCTTTATTTTCATCCGTCCCGAGCGTTATACCTACCAGTTTATTGAAGAGGGAGAAACGCTTACCCTGTCTTTCTTAGGCGAAGAGCATAAAGATATACATAAAATCTGCGGTTCCAAGTCGGGACGCGACATCGACAAGGTAGCGGCTACCGGACTGAAACCTTTTGCCACTCCCGAAGGAAACATTGCCTACGAGCAGGCACGTATGGTACTGGAATGCAGAAAACTGTATACCGATATGATAAAGCCCGAGCAGTTTATCGATGCTTCACTGGTAAGCCGCTGGTACGGCGAAGGACACGGCGGATTCCATAAAATGTATGTCGTAGAGATAGAACATGTATGGGTGAAAGAGTGAGCATAATGCTCGTCAGAATCCCATGATAAACTCATCCAGCGAATCGTTTTCGTCCATACCCATCTTGTCGTGTTTGAGGCGGTTTTTCCGTTTCTTCAAGGCGACCTTGCTGGTGTCGAGCAGGTAAAGCATGTTGCTGTTTGAGATGCCGATTTTGATAAGGCAGCAAAGCGAGATGTCCGCCTTTGTCAGCGTCGGGAACTTTTTCCAAAGCCGGTCTGTAAAGTTGTTGTAGCAGATGTTTATAACTTCCGCCAGATTGTCCTGTTCCTCGTCGGAGAGCACTACCGACCGGCTTTGTATTTTATCCTGCTGGCTCATTTTATTGAGCTGTTCCATTTTTCTGATGATCTCGCTGTGGCGCAGGATTTCCTTTCTCATGGCAGCTTCCTTTGAAGAGTATTCGCTCCTCATCTTTTCCCTCTGTGAAAGTTCTTTGTCCAGAGCCATTTCCTTTTCGATGATTTTTTCCTGTGCAGCATGCAGGTCGATAGTCTTTTCTTGCAGTTGCAGCCTCATTTCCTTCATCAGGTCGTCTTTTGATCGCATCTGTTCTGCCAGTTTGCGTTTTTCTTCCCTATATATATAAGAAAGTATGATAGTAGCAATAAGTACTGCTATACAAATTCCGAATAATGAGATATAAAGACGTTGTTGTTTTATTTTCAGTAAAGTGTTTTCATCTTGAATCGAGGCGTATTTAAGTTGGAGGTCTGCTACTTTAGATTCTAACCGTATGGATGGGATGTGTCTGGTAGTTTGGTGTACCGTTTGCTGTATTTCATCGTTTTGTACAGGTTGTATATTCAATGTACTGTCAGAACTTTCATGCTTCAGTTGTTCTATCTGTAGCAATGGAGTATTTATTTCATGTGTTTTTTTCAGATAAATGATAAGTGAAAGTGAAGCAGCTGCTGCTATGATAATTATGATGACGAGGATGATATTTTTCATAATAAACATTTGTAAAGCTATTACAAATATAGCTCAAAAAGTGACATGTCTCCTTGTTCTTTTCCTCTTGTCTACCTTTCTCTTTTAAATATTTTCTTATTTCTTTGATAATCAGCGTGCTGATATTCTATAAATGTCTACTTTGCGTCACCCTCTTTTCCTTGTATGATGCCTGATTTTATTCTATCTTCGTAGTGATGAAAAGTAAGATAGATATGGTTTTATACAAATGTTTTTACTTACCATAATCGAATACAGATATTTTGAATTCGATTTTTATTAACTTGTTTACCCTATTAAAATTAGTCATTATGCAAAGCAGTAACACGTATTTCAAAATCAGGATGGTATGTTCCTTATTATTAGGTCTGGCTGTTGTTTATGGACTTGTGGAAAGTATTGGAAAAAATGCTTTGTGGCTTGCTCTTCTTATGGGACTATTTATAATTTCTATTCTTTTCGATTTGTTGGTACTATATAAGAAGAAGGCAGCTTGTCCCGATAAAGGGAAGTATCTTTATTTGGATGCCGGAGCCATGTGTGTATGGTGGATTTTATTTTTTGCAGTAGATGGATATTTCTCGTTGGGAGTTGTATGCGCATTGGTAACAATCACGTTGGTTAACGATGTATTATATCATCTGTATTCCCGTTGATAGTATCTCTTTATTACCCTTTCAATAGGCATTCCCTGTGTTGCCGGAGTATCATTTTCCGGCAGTACAGGGAATCATAATATGCGGGTAGAGGGTATTATTTCCCCCTTACTATCTTCTTTATTTCGTTCAGCTTGTTCAGCGCCTCCAGCGGAGTCAGGTTATTCACGTCCAGATTCAGTATTTCGTCACGTATCTGGCACAGCACAGGGTCGTCGAGCTGGAAGAAACTCAGCTGCACTCCGTCCTGATGCACGGTCTTAGGCTCTACCTTATGGTGTGAAGAGATACCTTCCTGACGGTTTTCCTTTTCCAACTGATGCAGAATCTCGTCGGCACGCTTAACGATGGTCTTGGGCATACCTGCCATCTTTGCCACATGAATACCGAACGAGTGTTCGCTTCCTCCCCGTTCCAGCTTACGCAGGAAGATGACCTTGTTGTCGACTTCCTTCACCGAAACGTTGTAATTCTTGATACGCGGGAAGCTTTCTTCCATATCGTTCAGCTCGTGATAGTGTGTGGCGAAGAGCGTACGGGCACGGGCTCGCTTGTGCTCGTGTATATGTTCCACGATGGCCCAGGCGATGGAAATACCATCGTAAGTAGAGGTACCACGTCCCAGTTCGTCGAACAATACCAGGCTGCGGGGCGAAAGGTTGTTCAGAATATCTGCCGCTTCGTTCATTTCTACCATGAAGGTTGATTCGCCCACCGAGATATTGTCGCTGGCTCCCACACGGGTAAAAATCTTGTCCACCAGTCCGATGTGCGCACTTTCGGCAGGTACGAAACAGCCTATCTGCGCCATGAGGGTGATCAGTGCTGTCTGTCGGAGCAAGGCAGACTTACCTGCCATGTTCGGTCCGGTGATGATAATGATCTGCTGCGTTTCCGTATCGAGGTACACATCGTTGGCAATGTATTTTTCTCCTGCCGGAAGCTGTTTCTCGATGACCGGATGACGTCCTTGCTTGATGTCGAGAATATCGTCGTCGGCAACCACCGGACGGATATATTTGTTGGCCCGGGCTGCGTTGGCAAACGACAGCAGGCAGTCCAGACGGGCTATCTGTGTCGCATTGATCTGGATGGCAGGGATAAACTCGGCAAGTTCTGCCACCAGTTCGTTGTACAGTTGGGTTTCCAGAATCAGAATCTTGTCTTCCGCTCCCAGAATCTTTTCTTCGTACTCTTTCAGTTCCTGCGTGATGTATCGTTCCGCGTTGACCAGTGTCTGCTTGCGTATCCAGTCGGCTGGAACCTTGTCTTTATGTGTATTTCTTACCTCGATGTAATAGCCGAACACGTTGTTGTAGGCTATTTTCAGGCTGGGGATGCCCGTCAGCTCACTTTCGCGCTGCTGTACTTGCAGCAGGTAATCCTTGCCCGAGTAAGCAATGTGGCGCAGTTCGTCCAGCTCCTGATTGACTCCGTCGGCAATCACTCCTCCCTTGTTGACCAGTAGCGGGGGATCGTTGTTTATTTCCTTGGCAATCTTGTCGCGGATGGAAGCACAGAGATTCAACTGCTCTCCTATCTTCCGCAGGCTTTCGTTGTCGGCATTCAGACAGGCATTCTTGATAGGCTCTATTGCTTGAAGGGCTACTTTCAACTGAACGACTTCACGCGGAGAGATACGTCCTACGGCAGCTTTCGAAACAATACGTTCCAAATCGCCTATCAGATGCAATTTCTCTTCGATAAAATCCTTGAAATCCGGTTCGCGGAAGAAATATTCCACTACGTCCAGTCGTTCGTTGATGGGCTTCACGTCTTTCAGCGGGAAGACAATCCACCGCTTCAGCAGACGGGCTCCCATCGGGCTGATGGTATGGTCGATGACATCGAGTAGGCTGGTTCCGCCTTCATTCATGCTGCCTATCAGTTCCAGGCTGCGTATCGTGAACTTGTCGAGGCGTACATATTTATCCTCTTCGATGCGTGCCAGCGAAGTGATGTGCCCGATCTGGTAATGCTGTGTCATATCCAGATATTGCAGAATGGCTCCGGAAGCAATGATACCATTCTTCAGATGTTCCACTCCGAAACCTTTCAGGTTCTTGGTTTCGAAATGTTTCAGCAGCTTTTCGCGGGCAGACGCTTCGGTAAACACCCAGTCGTCCAGCTCGAAGGTAAAGAACTTGTTGCCGAAATTACCTTCGAACATCGGTTTCTTTCCCCGTTCGAACAAGACTTCTTTCGGGGCAAAATTATTCAGTAATTTGTCGATATAGTCGAAAGGGCCTTCAGCGGTAAGAAATTCTCCCGTCGAAATATCCAGGAAAGCGACACCGCAAGCTGTCTTGCCGAAATGTACGGCAGCCAGGAAGTTGTTTTCCTTATAAGATAATACATTATCGCTGATGGCAACACCCGGCGTAACCAGTTCGGTGATGCCTCTTTTTACCAGCTTCTTTGTGGTTTTCGGGTCTTCCAGTTGGTCGCAGATAGCCACACGTCGTCCTGCCCGAATCAGTTTCGGCAGGTACGTATCGAGTGCGTGGTGCGGAAATCCCGCCATCTCCACCGTCTTACCCTGTCCGTTGGCACGTTTGGTCAGCGTGATTCCCAGAATTTCGGAAGCTGTTACGGCATCTTCCGAATACGTTTCATAAAAGTCGCCACACCTGAAGAGCATGATTGCATCGGGATGTTTCGCCTTTAAGTCGAAATACTGCTTCATCATGGGGGTTAATACCACGTCATTGTCCTTAGCCACGGTTATTCCTTTCTTTTTAAGATTATGTTTAGGGACAGCAAAGATACTTCAAAAGCGTGAATACTTGATATAAGAAAATGGAAAAATCTTTTTTCGAGGGTTCAAGGATGAAATAGATGCAACATCTTTTTAATAAAGTTTACAGCTTTTGAAATGTTTTTAGAACCATAACGTCATTGTTCTGTCGTTTGCTTGTAATTAGGGTCGGATACTTTTGCACCAGTTTTTAATGGGATTTGTTTATGAGGTATTTAGCTTTAACAGGAATCATGTGCTTATTGCCTTTTTCGGCATCTGCAAATTTATTAAAAGGAAAAGTAATAGACCAAAGTACGAAGGAGGCTTTGATTGGAGTGTCTGTAGCATTAAAAGGTAATCCCAGTATTGGGACTATTACAGACGTAGATGGTAATTTTTCTCTTGATGTTGATGCAACGAAAGCAACATTGGAGCTGACTTATGTAGGGTATGTGACAAAGGAAATCAGTTTATCGGAAGATAAGCAAGGGGTGGTTGTTGAAATGAATGAAGACAATTTCAAATTGGATGAAGTGGTGGTGACCGGACAAGGTGCTGAAATCAAAAAGAGACGTTTGTCATCGAATGTTTCGACGGTAAGTGAAAAAGATTTGGTGAAAATGCCACAAGGGCGTATTGATCAGATGTTACAAAATGCACTTCCGAATGTGCAGATAAACTTGTCAAATGGACAGCCGGGTACGACGTCTTTGATTAAGGCTCGTGGTCTTTCTTCTGCTTTTTCAAATTCTACTCCTGTTATTTATGTTGATGGAGTACGTGTGGATAACATGAATACGGGAGCAACATTGAATAACTCTTTGAGTGGAAATGCTGCTGCTACAGGTTCTATTGGGGATATTCCGATGGAAAATATAGAACGTATAGAATATGTGACCGGAGGTGCTGCTACTACATTATACGGTTCGGATGCTGCAAACGGAGTGATTCAGATATTCACTAAAAAAGGAGGTGAAGGACGTTTTAATGCTTCTGTAGAGGCTGAGTTAGGAGCAGATGTCGCATCTTCTCAGTTTTATCATTTTAAGCGTACGAAAGAATTGTTGCATCAGACTGGTTTCTCACAGAAATATCGTGTAGCTTTCGATGGCGGAAATGAAAAATATGGTTATAGTTTAGGAGCGAGCATGAGTAATAGTACCGGAACTTTGATACATAACGGGAATGAAGATAAGAAGTACGATTTGCGTTTCGGTTCTCGTCTGAAAATTAATAAAGCATTAGAATATCAGAACTCATTTGGTATGGTAGTGGAAGACTTCCGCCGTAGCCGTAATGGTAATCAGGGAGGATATACGGGATTGTGGTTTACGGAAGGTTCTGCTGCTGCTAATTTTGATTATGTAGATGAAAATGGGAATTCCGTTGGCTACAATCCGGATATTGATGCTGCAAGTGATTATGAATTTGCCCAGATGAAGGCTTTCGTCGATAAAGCTGAAGCTTTGCAGAATAATAAAGAATCTGTACGTCGTTTTCAGACATCTCAGTCACTTTCATTTAAACCTCTTCAGAATCTTACTTTTAAAGGGACTTTTGGATTGGATTATCGTTTGAATACGAATAAGAATATTACGACAAACGAGTATTTGATTCATACTCAGCAAAAGCCGGAAGGAACTTCGGATGCGGGTAGTATCAATAACTTCGACCGTAACTATTTAGGGCTTACCATTGAATTGAACGGACAATATAATTATCATTTCCGTGATATTCTGAGTCTGGTTACAACTGCTGGTTTTCAGTATTTCAGCACTTATGACCATCAGTCTGTGTATAATGGAACGAATGTCAGAGATGGTGCGCTGATTATGACTGGAGCTGGTACACAGAGTGCCGATGAATGGTTGAGCTATCTATATAATTATGGTGTATTTGTACAAGAGAACATTGGTATAAAAGATAAATATTATTTGGACTTAGGTTTGCGTGCAGACTATAACACTGCATTTGGTGATAATGTGGGTTGGCAATATTATCCTAAAATTGGATTGTCTTATCAGTTGTCGGACGAAGCGTTTATGAAATCCATTGTAAACAGTGGTATGCTGAATTCCTTCAGACTATTTGCCAATTATGGTATTGCAGGTAGTTATCCACCTGCTTTCGAGTATCAGAAAACAATCGCTGTGAATTCGTTCTTAGGTCAGCAGGCTGCTTCGTTCGGTAAGTATGGTAATCCGGATTTGGGACCGGAAAAGAAACATTCGTATGAAGTCGGCTTTAATACTGTATTGTTTAACCATTTTTTGAATGTCGGGTTAACTTATTATTATGCTCGTACCAAAGATGCACTCTTTAGTGTTCCTTCGCTGCCTTCTTCCGGACAGTCTGCAAGTTATCTGGCAAATGTGGGTGAAATTGAAAATAAAGGTATTGAGCTGACGGTAGGTATGCAACTGGTCAATACGAAAGATTGGAATGTGCGTCTGAATGCGTCGGCTAATACAAATCACAATGTTGTTTTGAGTACGGGTGGAACAGTTCCTTTTGCAATCGGTGGATTCTCTTCACGTACGGTACAGACCGTAGTGGAAGAAGGAAAGCCTGTCGGTTTTATTCGTGGTTCGAAGGCGGTTTTGAATGAAGACGGTTCACTGAAAGAAGTTCTGGAGTTGCAAGATTTAGGAACAACGATACCTACTCTGTATGGAAACTTCTCATTGAATGTCGATTATAAAAATCTTTCATTCTTTGTAAGCGGTGATTATCAGGCTGGGTCGTACGTACATTCTTTCGACCGTCAGTTCCGTTTTGCAAAAGGTTTAAAGGATCCCAGCATACCGGATAAAGCACTTGAAGGAACAACACAAGGTGCGGCTTGGTTGAATTTTACAAACTTCTTCGTTGAAAAAGCTGATTATTTAAAGATTAGAAACATCGGGGCTTATTATACGGTTAAGCCGAAGAGGTATCTGAAGGAAATCTGTTTCGGTTTCAATGTATATAATCCATTCTCTTTTACGGCTGCTTCTGTCGATCCTGAAGCATTGTTGTCGGGCGCTCGTTCTCAAGGAGCTGTAGCTACCGGAGGATTGAACTATTCTTCCTATTCTACTCCTCGTCAATATATAGGATCAGTTAAAGTTAATTTCTAAATAATAAAAGGTATATGAAAGCAATCAATTATATATTTCTGTCAGTTGCAACGTGTTTTACACTTAATTCTTGTGAGTTATTGCAGCCTGATGATATTATCAATCCGAATGTCGATGAAAATACGTTTTTAAATTCGGCAAATGCGATGCAGGCTTGGGTAAATGGAACGAATAGTTCTTTTGCTGAATCGATAGGTTCTTATTGTGAGCTGATGGAGATTATGTCGGACAATTATTTTAATAATTATTCTCAAAGTAGTAAGGTGTTCGATATACCGAAAATTCTGTATACAGACCTTGATGTTACCAATCTTCAGCGATATATAGGTACCATGCGTGAGTCTGCCGATTATGGAATCAATGTAGTGGCTCCTGTTGATGCAAAGACAAAGAAAAGCGATTTGTTTAATCTGTATTATATTAAAGCTTATTCGTATATACTTGCTGGAGAATATTTTCGCGCCTTGCCTGATGAGGATGGAGGTGATGTCAAAACTTGGGATGTACAACTTAAAACGGCTGTTGAGGTTTTAGACAAGGCTTTGGAATATGTAGAAACAGATGAGGATAGAGCTTTTATCCATACACTGAAAGCACGTGTTTATTATCGCTTGGGCGATGAACCGAATGCTGTGAATGAATCTCAGACAGCCTTGTCCTTTTCTGGCGATTTTGTAAAACAAGTACAGTTTGATGGAGTAAACAATATTCTGAATTCCATTCAGACTGCTACATGGGGGACCTGGTTCCAGCCGTTACCGAGATTGGATTTTCTGGATCCTAAGTATTTTAAGCTAACCAGTACGGAAGAACGTCCTATAAATATAGGAAAGGCAGAAGAAGATTATCTCATTCTGGCAGAAGCGGCCTTGGCCGATAATGATATTGACGGGGCTAAAGACTATATGAAGCAATTGCTTACTTTGGTTAAATCTCGTCCTGTTCAAACAGATTTGAATGATCAGTTGGAAGGAAGATTTAATGGAGGATACAAACATTATCCTAACAGTTCGGAATATGTAGTGGCGGCTTCTGAAGGTGAAGAATATCGTAGCGGATTGGTTTTAGACCGTCAAGCTCCTCATTTAATCAGTGTTCCGTATATTTCTGGAACATCTGTTTCTGAAGCTATGATAAATGAAACCAGTGGAGTAGATGAAACCTTAGAGTTATTATATTTAATGCGTCAGGAAATCTTCTTTGCTGAGGGAAGAAGAGTGGCCGATTTAGGTATTAAATTACCTGTTTGTGAGGTTGAGGCTGCTAATACGCCGTCGGCTCAGCCGTATATGGAGGCTCTTATTCCTTCGTTTATTCCATTGAACCAGGGTATGGATGATTTTACAATGGATGAAACAACTAAAAAGGTAACAATCCGTTATAATATGAATAAGATAATTGTTGAAAATAAATCATCTGAATATGTTGTGCCGTTCTTTAATTAATAGTTTGAACTATAGATTGTTTACTGTCATTCTGTTCTGTTTGGGATGGCTGTCGGATGCAGTTGCCGATAATTCGAAATATGTCATACTGATAACGATTGACGGAATGCATGCAGGGATGGTAACTGATCCGGAAATGCCTTCACCTTATTTAAAGATGATGAAACGAGAAGGTCTTTTTGTGGATAAAGTAAAAGGTGTACCTCCTACAGCTACTTATCCGTCACATACCAGTATTGTGACGGGAGCTCTTCCTGTTCATCATCGTATCTTTTATAACGCTCCGTTTGTTTTCAACAAAGATTCTGTGGTGAGTTATTGGTATGCAGATAGTATAAAGGTTCCAACTATCTGGCAGGCTGCTAAAGAATCTGGTTTTACTACAGCTTCCTTGTTTTGGCCAGTATCGACTAAATCGCGTTGGATTGATTATAACATTCCGGAATATTGGTCTGTAAAGCGTGTAGCCAATCAGTTGGATTTTATTAAGCCCGTTTGTACTCCGTCGGGTATATTGGATGAACTTGAAGAAAATGCTGTTGGTCGGTTAGATCATTTGACTTTTGGGGCTGGTTCCATTACCCGCGATGCCCGTACAGCACATATGGCTAATTATATAATGAATAAATATCATCCTAATCTGATGACGATTCATTTGATAACGACAGACTATGCCCAGCATGCTACGGGCATGCAGTCGGAACGTACTCGAATGGCTGTTGCGAGTGCGGACCATGCAATTGGTTTAATTGTGGAGAACTTAAAGCAAACGCATCGTATGGATAGTACAACGATTATCGTATGTGGCGATCATGGCTTTTCTGATATAAATCGGGTAATTGCTCCAAATGTCTGGCTTACTCATGCGGGATTATTGAGTGAAAAGCCTGGAGGCGACTGGAAAGCTTGTTTTCATGGAAATGGTTCGGTGATGTTTTTATACCTTCGTGATTCTAATGATAAAAAGACTCTTGAAAAGGTTGAGAATATCATACAGAATCTTCCTGTTGAAACGCGCAGCTTGTTCAAGGTCGTATCTCAAAAAGAATTGACTGCAATGGGGGGAGATCCTAAAGTGGCTTTAGCATTAGAGCCGATTGCTGGAATCAGTGTCTCTACAAACCGTACGGGCGCCGATGTTCTTGTAAAGGAAGGTGGTTCTCACGGTTATTTCTCAGGGATTGACCCCACTTGTTTCATGGTATATGGATGTAGTGTATCAGATAAAGGAAAAGAGATACAAACCATGCGCCAGATAGATATTGCTCCTTATGTTATGCATTTGTTGGGTGTGGAATATAAGTTCGCGGATGGGAAACTTCCTCAGGAATTATTTTGATTAAGTATAGGCTCGTTTGAAAATATATTTTTAGAGATTTAGTTGTAAAAGCATTTTGGAAAAGGGTATATATTCCGATTGGAATGTGTACCCTTTGAGTTTTTATATAGAAAAAGCCCCGAAAGAATTATCTTTCAGGGCCTTTCTGTAGAGTTTCCGTTGGACTACCAAGATTCGAACTTGGACAAACAGAACCAAAACCTGTTGTGCTGCCATTACACCATAGTCCAAACTTTATTTGTTTCCTCAGAAAACATTGCAAAGATAAATGTTTTCGTCAATATAATCCAAATTATTTTTCACTTTTTTTTCTCTTCATGCTTTAATCGCTATCTTTGCGGAAACCAAAAATATTAATTCATGAAGAAATTGTTAGTAACTCTTGCTTTGGGAGCGAGTTCTTTTTCTGCCTTTGCGGTGACTCCGCTTTGGTTGCGTGATGTAACAATCTCTCCCGATGGCAAGGAAATAGCCTTTTGCTATAAGGGGGATATTTATAAAGTGAAAACTTCGGGGGGAGAAGCTGTGCGCTTGACCAGTCAGGAATCGTATGAATCGAATCCGGTATGGTCGCCCGACGGTAAACAGATTGCTTTTGCCAGCGATCGCTTTGGTAATTTCGATTTGTTTGTAATGCCTGCCGACGGAGGTGCGGCAAAGCGCCTGACTACTCACTCTGCTTCGGAAATTCCTTCAGCCTTTACTCCCGATGGAAAATATGTTGTTTTTTCCGCTTCCATTCAGGATCCGGCTTCGAGCGCGCTTTTTCCTAAGTCGGCTATGACCGAGGTTTATAAGGTACCGGTAGACGGCGGACGTACGCAACAGATATTAGGGACACCGGCCGAGATGATCAGTTACGCTCCGTCGGGTGATTTCTTCTTGTATCAGGATCAGAAGGGAGTGGAGAGCGAATGGCGTAAGCATCATACCTCGTCCATTACCCGCGATGTATGGAGATACGATGTAAAAACAGGTAAACATACCAATTTGACGGCCAGACCGGGCGAAGACCGTAATCCGGTGTTGAGTCCTGACGGCAAGCAGGTTTACTTCTTGAGCGAACGTAACGGTGGCTCATTCAATGTATATTCTTTCCCGATCGATGATCCGAAGAATATACAGCCGGTTACTTCGTTCAAAACCAATCCGGTGAGATTCCTTTCAATGGGAGCCGACGGTACGCTCTGTTATACCTACGATGGCGAGATTTATACGCAGTCGGTCGGTGGTAAGCCGGAGAAAGTAGCTATCTCGCTGGTACGCGATGATGAGGAATTACCAGTTTCCTATACCTTTACTCGGGGAGCTTCCGAAGCGGTTGTTTCCCCTGATGGAAAACAGGTGGCCTTTATTGTACGTGGAGAAGTGTTTGTGACTTCTGTAGAATATGGAACAACCAAGCAGATTACACATACTCCTGAAGCAGAACGGGGCGTTTCATTTGGTGCGGACAACCGTTCGTTGGTTTACTCCAGCGAGAGAGGGGGAAAGCGTGATTTGTATATTGCCAAGATCAGCCGGAAGGAAGACCTGAACTTCCCGAATGCTACTCTGATAGAAGAGGAACCATTAGTACCCTCTAAAACGTTGGAACGCGATTATCCGCAGTTCTCACCCGATGGAAAGGAAGTGGCTTTCATCGAAGACCGCAACCGTCTGATGGTGGTTAATCTGGATACTAAAAAGATTCGTCAGGTAACGGACGGTTCTACCTGGTATACTCGTTCGGGAGGATTCGATTATTCCTGGTCGCCCGACGGCAAATGGTTTACGCTTGAGTTTATCGGCAACAAGCATGATCCGTATTCGGATATAGGTTTGGTCAGTGCCGACGGAAAGGGACAGATTATTAACCTGACGAACAGTGGTTATATCAGTGGCTCTCCACGCTGGGTGATGGGTGGAAATGCCATCTTGTTCATTACCGAGCGTTACGGTATGCGTAATCATGCTTCATGGGGTTCGCTGAACGATGTGATGATTGCTTTCCTCAATCAGGATGCATACGATAAGTTCCGCCTGAGCAAGGAGGATTACGAATTGCAGAAGGAACTGGAAAAGGAGCAGGAAAAAGCTGCCCAAAAGGATGATAAGGCTTCTAAGAAAGACAAAAAATCGGACGATAAGGATGCCAAGGACGAAAAGAAGGTGAAGGATATTGTGGTAGAAACGGAAGGTATCGAAGACCGTATCATCCGTCTGACTCCGAATTCTTCTGACTTAGCTTCGGCCATTATCTCGAAAGACGGTGAGAAACTGTATTACCTGTCGGCTTTCGAAGGTGGATACGATTTGTGGAAGATGGATCTCCGCAAACACGACACCAAGCTGTTGCATAAGATGGATGCAAAATGGGCGAATATGGAAATGGATAAAGAGGGCAAGAACTTCTTTATTTTGGGCGGAGGTACCATGCAGAAAATGGATGCTTCGTCGGAAAGCCTGAAACCGATTACCTATACTGCTACGATGAAGCTGCTGCCTTCCGAAGAACGTGAATACATGTTCGATAATATGTACCGTGAGGAAAAGGCTCGTTTCTATAATGTGAACATGCACGGAGTGGACTGGGATGCTATGACTGATACTTACCGTAAGTTCTTGCCGCACATCAACAATAACTACGATTATGCCGAGATGCTGAGTGAACTGCTGGGTGAACTGAATGTTTCTCATACCGGCGGACGTTTCTATCCGGACTTGAAAACGGAATCGACTGCCGATTTAGGAGTATTGTATGACTGGGACTATACGGGCGACGGCTTGCGCATTGCCGAAGTTGTTGAGAAAGGTCCGTTCGACCGTAAGACTACCCGTGTCAAAGTCGGAACTATTATTGAAAAGATTGACGGCGAAGCAATCAAGGCCAATGAAGATTATGCTGCGCTGCTGAACGGCAAGACAGGCAAGAAAGTACTGGTATCGCTGTATGATCCGCAGACCAAGGAACGCTGGGATGAAGTGGTACGTCCGATTAGCCAGGGAACATTTAGTTATTTGTTGTACCAGCGTTGGGTAAAACAGCGTGCTGCCGATGTGGCAAAATGGTCGAATGGCCGTCTGGGATATGTACACATCGAATCGATGGACGACGAAAGTTTCCGTACCATCTATTCCGATATCTTGGGTAAATACAATAACTGCGAAGGTATCGTTATCGATACCCGTTTCAACGGAGGTGGCCGTTTGCACGAAGATATAGAAGTATTGTTCAGCGGAAAGAAATACTTTACACAGGTGATTCGCGGGCGTGAAGCATGCGATATGCCAAGCCGTCGCTGGAACAAGCCTTCCATCATGTTGCAGTGTGAAGCGAACTACTCGAATGCACACGGTACACCATGGGTATACAAGCATTGTAACCTGGGCAAGCTGGTAGGTGCTCCTGTACCGGGTACCATGACCAGTGTGAACTGGGTAAGAATGCAAGATCCGACACTGGTATTCGGTATTCCTGTAGTAGGTTATCGCCTGCCCGATGGCAGCTACCTGGAGAATACACAGCTCGATCCAGATGTTTATGTATTGAATGCTCCCGAAACCATTGTGAAGGGTGAAGATACGCAGTTGAAAGCAGCGGTGGACGAACTGCTGAAAGAGATTGACAACAAATAATTTAATTTTTCTGCAATAAAAAAGTGGCGCCGGATTCAATTTCGGTGCCACTTTTTTATTTGTAACCGCCCTTTGCTGGGATCAGTTATTTTTATTCTGGATATAAAGCTCATCAATGATTCCGTCGGACAAACCGATTACCGGTACATGAATGTAAGTAGCCCCGATAATCTCTGCGATGGTGAGAAAAATGTCACCGGCTGGAACAATTACGTCGGCACGGTCAGGCTTTAACCCGAACTGTTCCATGCGTTCTTCCACTGAAAGTGCTTTCAGTCGGGCATGCAATTCCTGTAGCACAGAAACTTGCATTGTCATTTTTTTCTTGTTCTTCTTTTCAACAAGGCGGTATAGCTTGTTTATATTACCTCCAGAACCGATAATATTTGTTCCCGGATACGATTTGGCCAGTTCGGCTAAATCTGTTTTCAGGCGTTCCCATTCACTGTCTTGTACAGCATTGTTCAGAATACGTACTGTACCAATGTTATACGAACGGCTGCACACCAGCTGTCCTTGTGATAGCAGGTTGATTTCCGTACTGCCACCTCCCACGTCGACGTACATGTAGTTTCCCTCTTGATCTTCCATGTGTTCTACGTGATTATTGTAGATTATTTTTGCTTCTTCCTGTCCGTCGATTATATCGATATGTACATCTGTCTTTTTTTCAATCTGCTTGATGATTTCCAGTCCATTCTTTGCATCTCGCATAGCCGATGTAGCGCATGCACGGCAATGCTTTACATCGTAGATTTTCATCAGGTAACGGAAAGACTTCATCAGGCGAATCATGTTCTTTTCTTTCTTTTCCGAGATTTTTCCAATCTTGAACACATCGAATCCCAGCCGGAGCGGGACACGTAGCATCAGTACCTTAGAGAAATGAGTTTCGCCTTGCTTTTCCTCAATTTCCTTTATCAGTAGACGTACTGCATTCGATCCTATATCGATAGCAGCATAGTTCGTTTTTCGAGTTTCGCTTTCGTTCATATTTTATATGTTTTCTGCTAAGTAGTGATTGTATAATGCTTCTTGAGAACGGAATGGTTCTTCTCCTTCCGTTTCTCTGAACAAGTTTTTACCACTTCCGTCAACAATACGTCCCTGCAAGGTATCTTTGAATCCGTATTCTACGATGAGTTTCATTTCCTCCTTGATAGCAGGATCGTATACCGGGGTGATTACTTCTATACGGTTATTCAAGTTACGTGGCATCCAGTCGGCCGATCCGATGAATACTTTTTCTTCTCCTCCCGAAGCAAATATGAAGATTCGTGAATGTTCCAGGTACCGGTCGATGATACCATTTATATGAATATTATCGCTTATGCCTTCTATGCCAGTTATAAGGGAGCAGTTACCTCTTACCACCAGTTGGATGTCTACTCCAGCCTGAGATGCCTCATACAACTTGTTTACCATCAATGGATCGGTTATATGGTTAATCTTGATTTTGATATAGGCTTCTTTTCCTGCTTTCTTATTCTTGATTTCGTTGTTAATCAGGCTTACAAACTTGTTTCTCATTTCGTTGGGCGAAACAAGCAGTTCCTTGAACTTCACCGGACTATAAGGGCGTTCGATAAAGTCGAATACCTGATGAACATCTTTCACGATACGTGGAGCCGCTGTCATCAGCATACAGTCTGTATACATACGTGCATTGCCTTCGTGGAAATTGCCGGTACTGATACAGGCGATGTCGGGTCCCTTTTTCATTTTGATGTGAGTAATCTTAGAATGTACCTTCAGTCCCTCTACACCGAATATTACGTTTACACCGGCATCCTGCATCTTTTTGGACCAGTTGATGTTGGAAGCCTCATCAAATCGGGCAAGCAGTTCAATCACCACAGTTACCTTTTTCCCGTTGCGTGCTGCGGCCATTAGGGCTTTAACAACCTTCGATTCCTTGGCCAGTCGGTAAAGTGTGATCTTGATGCTTTGCACCTGCTTGTTTACAGCAGCTTCTTGAAGTACTCTGATAAACGAATCAAAATTGTGGAAAGGTACGTGTATAAATCGGTCTTTCTTCTGAATTTTTTCCAGCAGACTGTCTTCGCCGTCCAGTTCTTTTTTCAGGATTGACGGCCATTGCGGATACTTCAGGTTGCTTCGTCCACAGTCGGGAAATTTCATAAAATCCTTGTGATTCTGGTAGCGTCCGCTGGCTATTACCGTATCCAGAGCATCCAGATCCATTTTCTTCAATACCCGTCTTAACATATCCTTGGGCATGCATGAGTCGTAAATTACACGCAACGGTTCTCCGCGGCGACGGCTCTTTACTCCTTTCGATATTTTCTGCAATGTACCTGTCCGCAGGTCATTGTCTATTTCCATTTCAGCGTCGCGGGTAAACTTGAAGGCATATGCTTGAAAGTCGGTAAATCCTAATCCTTCGAAAACCAAAGGCAGACAACAGCGGATGACGTCATCCAGATAAATCAGGTAACTCTTTTCTTCGTTGTCCGGCAGGCGGATGAAGCGTCCGCAAATATTGACTGGCAATTCAAGGAATGCGTAATCGGCAATTTGTTTGTTACCCTGCTGTCGGCTGACTTTTACAGCCAGATAGATATTCTCATCGTTTTCGAAGTCGAAATACCGGATGGCAGAAAACCAGATAGGGATAATGGAACCACTCAGTTTCTCTTTGTAGTATGAGCGGATAAATTCCAACTGTTCGGGAGAAACTTCCTTGTCCGATATCAAAAATATATTTTCTTTTTTCAAATCCTCGGTAGTTTGATGGATAGCTTGTTCAAACACCTTGGTATATTCCGTATTTTGTTTGCTGATTTGCTTGATCAGCTTTTTAGCATGTTCACTCTCTTTTACTGTTGATTTGTCCGAACATTCGGCAATACGGTTCTGCGTAGCCATACGGACTCTGAAAAATTCATCCAGATTGTTTGAGTAAATTCCCAGGAATGTCATACGTTCCAGTAAGGGAACATGTGGGCGCGCCGCTTCCTGTAAAATGCGGCGGTTAAAGTACATCCAACTGATATCTCTTTCCAAATAAGGAAGTTCTTTTTTCTTCTGTGCCATAGGAAACATATTTTTTGTAAAGAAAAAAAATAAATGTTACAAGCGTATGACAAAAGAAGAGATTTTTGATATTTTATATAAATTCTTCTACCATATACATTTGTTCTTCGAAATGTGTAGGGACCAGACTTTCCAGTTCATTCAGAATAATACTTTCGGCCGATTGTACCCAGTAGGTAAATTTAACGTTCGGCTGATAGGTCTTTGTGAATTCCAGCAAACGCTCCAGATTGAAATTGTTATCTATTATTCCTGCCCCGTTTTGCATGGCATCGTATGCGTTGCATTCCTGTTCGATATGTGCCGGTACCATCAAGATTGGTTTTCTGAAATACATTGCTTCACAAATAGATTCAAATCCTGCTGTACTGGCATACGCCTTACATCCGGCCATTTGCCGTAAGAAGAGTGTGTCGTCCAGTTGATAAAATGATAATGTATCGTCTATTCTCTTTACGGGCTCTTCTTCCCATCTGTCCCAGAAAAAGCGGAGTTGTACTTCCGGACATTTCTTGTGCCATTCATATACATTTTCTGCAAATCCGGCGTTGACCATATAGCCATGAATGTAATTATGTTGAGAAACTTCTTGATAGAAAATATCCTGTCTTAACAAAGGAGGGACTGCAAAGATATTCCGTTTTTTATCCGGATTCATGGAACGGAACGACAGGGCAAGACGTTTCGATGCACCTAACGACGTCAGTCGGCTGAACATATTCAGGAGAAACAGTTCCGTTCTGTTGATGGAAGCCGGCAACTGGAAATCTTTGTGGAGAAACAGATATTGATGTCCGATACATACCAGCGGTGCAGACGGGCGGAACAGAAAATATGTAAATCCGGTCAGCAGCTCGTAGAAGTTGATTACAATATCTGCCTGACTTTCTTTGATACGTTGATGAATGAAGCGCATGCTTTCAGCGTATTCAGGTAATTTCAGTAAGTTATATAACAGGCTGTAAGGTATATTGGCACGTTTATTCGAGCGGGTAGGTAGAAAATTAGGGCTGGAGAATTGTTTAATCGGTGCCTGTATGTTGCGTGTAAAGAAACCTGGCAGTCGCTTCGACAAGTTTTTTCCAACCAGTACTTCCGTTACATGATAACCATGATTTGTAAGCAGTCTTTCCATTGCGATGGCTTGAGTCAGATGGCCTCTGCCCTCTCCTTGAACAATAAATAAAACTTTCATGATGCAGCAGGGATAAGTGTTAATACCATATTGTTGTCTTCCATATCTTCATTTTCATTTGCCATATCAGGAGTATAATACAGAATATTCCAGTTGCCGTTCTCATCTTCCGTCAGTGCCGACATGGTTTCTACCCAGTCTCCTGAATTCAGGTAATGTATTCCTCCTATCATTTTGTTTTCCGGGTGATGGATATGCCCACATATCACCCCGTCACATTGCCGTTTACGGGCAAATTCGGCCAATACTTTTTCGAAGTCGGAAATGTATGAAACGGCCGATTTAACTTTCTGCTTAATCTCCTGCGAAAGCGAATAGTAGGGTTTTCCCTGCTTGATACGCCAGCGGTTGTACTGACTGTTCAGCCAGAGTAACAGTGTATATCCGATATCTCCCAACTTAGCGAGCCATTTCATTTGTGTAGTGACCTTATCGAACACATCTCCGTGAGTTACAAAATAATGCTTGCCGTTACTTTCCAGCATATACTCCTTCACGATACTCAGTGTGGCAAACTTCAGCGGAGCCAGATTATCAATAAAATCATCGTGGTTCCCTCTTATATAAATGACTTCCGTACCACAATTTTCCATCATCTTCATGATGATTTTGAAAAAGCGTGTATGCTGAGGCTTCCATTTTCCAGAGCCGAATTTCTGCAAACTCCATCCGTCAATAATATCCCCGTTCAGTATCAGTCGGTCGCAGTCGGTTGTACTCAGCAGGTTGCATACCTGTTCCACCTTTGAGTGAGAAGTACCTAAATGAATATCAGAAAGTACGATAGTGCGAAAATAACGTCGTGATTCCATAATGCGTCAGTTTAATGTCCGTATTGATAAAGTTTGTATCCTAAATAAAAAAGATACAGTGAAGAAATAAAAATCATGACCAGAAAGACAAAATACGCTTTTATCCGGTCGTCCGATAATAAGTTTTTCATGATAAAAGATTTTATGCCATAGCTTCTTGATACAATTCGTTTATCTCTTCCAGAAACTCTTCTTCCATTACTTCCAGGTTTTCCAGAGCCTCTTCTTCGCTTTCTCCATAAGCACAGCACTGTTCGTGCGTCAGCAGGTAAGCGTAATAATTGCCTTCCGGTGTATACGAAATAGCATATTTCCCAGCGATAATATCCATAATGCATCCCTTTTTAAAAACTACCTAAAAGTAGATGCTTGCTGTTACGTAGTGATGTATAAGAAGTTACTTTTCTGTTAAGACTTTTCTTTTTTATCCGTATGGACAAAAAAATCCCTCACCCGATAGGGGCGAGGGATTACGTAATATTCTTTTGTCTGTTTATTTATATCATTATTTTGCTATCAGCAAATAATAATTCTTTTTGCCACGCTGAACCAACAGATACTTTTCATCCAGTAAGTCGGCAGCGGTGATTACCTGGTCGAAGGCAGTCAGTTTTTCCTTATTAAGTGAAACACCTCCACCCTGAACCAGTTTACGCATTTCTCCTTTTGAAGCAAATACAGCAGCCTTTTCTGTAAACAGGTCTACAGCCTTGATACCAGCTTCAATTTCAGTTTTTGCGACCTCAAACTGTGGTACACCTTCGAATACCGATAACAATGTATCTTCGTCCAGTTTTTTCAGAGCATCCGAAGTAGCGTTACCAAACAAGATTCCCGAAGCTTCTACCGCAGCTTCATAGTCTGCTTCCGAGTGAACCATGATAGTAACTTCTTTAGCCAGACGTTTCTGCAATACACGCAGGTGCGGAGCCTGTTCATGTTCAGCAGTCAGTGCTTCGATTTCTTCTTTAGGCAAAGAAGTGAAAATCTTAATATAACGTTTGGCATCATCATCGCTAACGTTCAGCCAGAACTGATAGAACTTATAAGGAGATGTATATCGCGGGTCGAGCCAGATGTTTCCTGATTCTGTTTTACCGAACTTACCTCCGTCGGCTTTTGTAATCAGCGGACATGTCAGAGCAAATACTTCACCTCCGTTGGTACGGCGAATCAGTTCAGCTCCCGTTGTAATGTTTCCCCACTGGTCGGAACCACCTAACTGAAGTTTACAGTTCTTTGTTTCATACAGATGCAGGAAGTCATATCCTTGCAACAACTGATAAGTAAATTCTGTAAATGAAAGACCGTCGCGTGCTTCTCCGTTCAAGCGTTTCTGAACCGATTCCTTCGCCATCATATAGTTTACGGTAATATGTTTACCTACCGTACGGGCAAAGTCAAGGAAAGAGAAGTCTTTCATCCAGTCGTAGTTGTTTACCAGTTCTGCACGGTTCGGGGCATCCGATTCGAAGTCGAGGAATTTGCCCAACTGCTTCTTGATACATTCCTGATTATGGCGCAATGTTTCTTCGTCCAGCAGGTTACGTTCCTGTGATTTACCTGAAGGGTCGCCGATCATACCTGTTGCACCTCCTACCAGGGCAAGCGGCTTGTGTCCGCAGCGCTGGAAATGTCGCAACATCATTACACCACACAGATGTCCGATATGTAACGAGTCAGCTGTCGGGTCAATACCCAGATAGGCTGTAACCATTTCCTTTTCCAGCAATTCTTCTGTGCCCGGCATCATGGTGTGCACCATTCCGCGCCATCTTAATTCTTCTACAAAATTCATCGAATGAAATTCTTAGTTTAACATAATAAATTGATTGATAAGCAAAAGTACGACTCTTTCTCTGAATAACCAATTTTATTTCTTAAAAAAGAGATAGTTAATTGTTTCCTGTACCTTTGCAGTGAATGCTTCCAGACCGGCTGTACGTTCTTGTGCGGCCCTTCTGTACAAGTTTTCTATCAGTTCAGTACTTTCGTCGGTTTCCAGCAGCAGCCTGTCTTCCGGTATTGTCCGTAGTGCTTCCGGTTGGTATTTTTCACCGAATGACAAATAAAATCCTTGCCTGATGAAACTTTCTGCCAACTCTTTTTTACCCCGGAATCCATGAATGATCCAGGCATTGTGCGGGCACAATTGTTTCTTGAGAGTAAATAGTTCTTCGGTAGCTTTTACCGCATGTATCAGCAAAGGAAGCTGGCGTTCTTCAGCAAGTAAGGCAACATTTCGAAAAGCTTCTACCTGCAAGTCAAAAGGTGTTGTACAGCGTTTGTCCAGTCCGGCTTCTCCCAATGCAATCACCCGCTTGTCATTTGCCATTTCATGTACCCATTCCACTTGTTGGTGGTAATCCTCCCTTGTGATATACCACGGATGTATCCCCACAGACAAAAACTTCGCTCTTGGAGGAACAGGAACATCCCTTAACGAACAGCTCAATAATGCCGTAGCTGCGTCTTGGGGTAATCGATGTGTATGGACGTCGAGCAACATTCCGACAAAAAATTAGGTCTTACGGTACCGGATCATATCCGGAACCTCCCCACGGATGACATCGCAGCAGTCGCCGTATGGCAAGATACAGCCCCTTGAACGGTCCATGCTTTTTGAGTGCCTCTATGGCATACTGTGAGCATGTCGGAGTAAATCGGCAGGAAGGTGGTGTAAAAGGAGAAATACAATTCCGGTAAAAATAAATGGGAATCAATAATATATATGTCAGTAGCTTTTTCATAGCATACGCTCCGCTGTAATCTGAAGCAGTTTTTTCACTTTTTCTTCTACCTCGGCCGACTCATGCAGTTCATTGTCCAGCCAGATAAAAGCTATAGCCGCCTTACGGTTGGCCGCCTTCAGCGGTTCTGTAAGCAGTGCCCTGTATTTACGGTAAGCCTCCCGTATCTGACGTTTTACCCGGTTGCGTTTCACAGCCCGTTTGAACCGTTTCTTAGGAACACTGATCAAGACCGATAGTACAGGAAGCTCATCTCCCTCTACAGGCATATATACGATACGCAGAGGAAAAGCCGGAAGCGATTTACTTCCGCCCGCAAACAACTTTTCAATGAGAATTACACTGTTCAGTCGTTCTGTTTTATGAAATGTATGCTTTTCTTGTTCTGCCATAATAAAATAATTTAGGCACGGAATACTTCCGATACGCGAAAAGAATATCCGTGCATTCGTGTAATCCGTGCCTGAATATGATAGATTTATGCGTTATGCTTACGGATAAACATATCCAGTGCAGCTGTCATTGAAGGAGCTGCTGCTGTCGGTGCTTCCAAATCCAGACGCAAACCAGCATCTTTTACAGCCTGAGCTGTAGTCGGTCCGAAACTTCCGATAGCGATATCTTTCTGCTCAAAGTTCGGGAAGTTCTTTATCAGCGACTGAATACCCGCCGGGCTGAAGAAAATCAGCATATCATAGTCGAACTTCTCTTCCGGAGTAAAGTCATTACTTACTGTACGATACATAATTGCTTCTGTATGCTGTATCTTGTTTTTATCGAGTAAGTTTTTGATTTCATCGTTGTGTACATCCGACATCGGGATAAAGTATTTTTCAGTGTTATGTTTTACAATCAGCGGCAGCAAATCTGCAAATTTACCGGTTGCTCCGAAGAATACTTTACGCTTGCGGTATTGCACATACTTCTGAATATAGAGGGCTATCGTTTCCGACGTACAGAAATATTTCATAGTTTCCGGTATTGTGATTCGCATCTCTGCGCAAAGACTAAAGAAGTGGTCAATTGCATGGCGCGAAGTAAATACAACGGCTGTATGATCCAAAATAGAAACTTTCTGTTGTCTAAATTCCTTTGCCGATAAACTCTCAACTTTTATAAACGGGCGAAAATCTATTTTCACGCCGTACTTCTCAGCAATGTCGAAATAAGGCGACTTCTCTGATGTAGGTTTAGGCTGAGAAACGAGAACTTTTTTAATCTTCAATGTCTTAAATTTTTAAAACCAAAATATTGTTTATATAGGTTATCCCTTTCCAAAACAGTATTAAGGGGATGATTTCGAGTGCACAAAAGTACAGAATAAAATGCATAAAACCATAAACATGTTTGAAAAAGTTTCTAATGGACTTATAAAATAACAATATTTTAGCAAAAAGCAGTAGAAACGCGATTAATATCTTACTCGTTTGAAGGCTTAAATTGAAATAGATGATAAGTAAAACGACCGGAAATAATAGGAAACTGACTCCGCTGATAAGGTCAAAATACGTCTGAATCCAATATTTATTTCTTTCTTTGTCAAAAAAAATCCAATTGACAAACTCGTATGCTGCCCACTTGACAGTGATATAAAGCAAAGCCGCTCCGATGTAAATTCCCAGCAATAGTTCGTTCGTGACCAGCCGCATCAGCATCAGATTTGTTTCGGAGGTATACTCATAAATATATAGTCCTGCAAGGGTAGTTGTAATAAGCGTCAGTGTAAAGGCATACCGGTTGCTCGAAGCAGATGCTTCGTCGAACAAGCTGAACCGTTCTTTATATTGGAAAAGCGCCTTTATCCGTTGCAGTACATACTTCTTTCCGTTTTTCAGCGAATACGAAAACAGGATAAAACAAATCAGAATAATTCCCGTTACGGAAGCATCCGAACGCAACTGATAGGGTAATGGCTGTCCCTGCATACCGGCCTTCTGTTCAGTCTGTATGCTTGCGATCAAGGCCTGGTCGAGCTGCTGATGCTGCTCGTCCGTTTTTTCAGCCATATACTTTATCCCTATTTGGCAGACGTTGCTCATATCGCGGCAAATTTACGAATTTCTTTGCTCCATATCGGTGTATTATATAATAAATTTACAGCCTCTTCGGGGGTATTTGCCACATGCCAGATTGCTCCATGTTCACGGCGCATGAAATTCTGTTCGATAGCCTGTTCCAGCATCTCTAACAATGGGTTGTAAAAGTTGTTGATATTTAAGATAACAATAGGCTTCAGATACAGTCCCAGCTGCTTCCAGGTGATAATTTCCAGCAGTTCCTCCAGAGTGCCGCATCCTCCCGGCAGTGCAATGATTCCATCCGACATATCTGCCATGATACGTTTTCTTTCATGCATGGTTTCCGTTTCAATCAGTCGGGTCAAGCCTTTGTGATGCCATCCCTGCTCTACCATGAAATGTGGAATAACTCCAGTAACCGTTCCCCCGGCCTCTAAAGCCGCATCACTGATAGCCCGCATCAGCCCCAGGCATCCTGCTCCGTTAATCAGATTAATATGCTGTGCGGCGAGTATTTCTCCCAGTCTATGAGCCGCATCAAAATACGACTGGTCTATTTTAGTGCTCGAGGCACTATATACACATACATTTTTAATATTGTTCATCAGTATATATTCAAGAATAAAAGACAAAAAAATGAGGAATACACCTGCCGGAATATTCCTCATCCATTTATGTTTCTGCTTAACAATCTGTTATTTTATTCCGAAAGCAGCTTTAACCTTATCTACATAATCCAGCTTCTCCCAAGTGAAGAGTTCTACCTCTACATCCTTATTACCTTCGTATGCCGATTCAAAATGTTTTGTAACCACTTTCGGTTCACGTCCCATGTGTCCGTAAGCCGCAGTTTCACTATAAATCGGGTTACGCAGTTTCAGGCGTTCTTCGATAGCACGTGGGCGCATGTCGAAAATCTCGTCCACCTTCTTTGCGATTTCTCCGTCGCTCATTGCTACTTTGCTGCGTCCGTATGTATTTACATAAATGTTAATTGGTCGTGCAACACCGATTGCGTATGAAACCTGAACCAGTACCTCATCGGCAACACCGGCAGCTACCAGGTTCTTGGCAATGTGACGGGCCGCATAAGCAGCACTACGGTCTACCTTGCTGGGGTCTTTGCCAGAGAACGCACCACCACCATGAGCACCTGCACCACCGTATGTATCCACGATAATCTTACGTCCGGTCAATCCCGTATCACCGTGCGGACCACCGATAACAAATTTGCCGGTCGGATTTACATGATACTTGATCTGGTCGTTGAACAGTTTTAGGACTTCCGGATTATGAATTTCCGAGATAACGCGTGGCATCAAGATTTCGATAACATCCTTGCGGATTTTTGCCAACATTTCCTCGTCTGCTTTCAACTGAGCCTCTTTCGAGTCGTCAGTCGGTTTGATAAATTCATCATGCTGCGTAGACACCACAATCGTATCGATACGTACCGGGCGGCGATTGTCATCATATTCTATGGTTACCTGGCTTTTAGAGTCCGGACGTAAGTAAGTCATGACCTTACCTTCACGGCGGATTTCAGCCAGTACCATCAGTAACTTATGTGCCAGATCGAGTGACAACGGCATATAGTTTTCAGTTTCATTGGTAGCATAGCCGAACATCATACCCTGGTCGCCGGCCCCCTGGTTCATCGGGTCTTCGCGTTCCACTCCACGATTGATATCAGGACTCTGTTCGTGGATAGCCGAGAATACGCCACACGAATTACCTTCGAACATATATTCGCTTTTGGTATAGCCAATCTTGTTGATAACCTCACGTGCCACACGTTGCAGGTCGATGTATGCTTTCGTTTTCACTTCTCCTGCCAGTACCACCTGTCCGGTAGTTACCAGCGTTTCGCAAGCTACTTTTGAACTGGGGTCATAAGCCAACAGTTTGTCAAGCACAGCGTCGGAAATCTGATCCGCCACTTTATCGGGGTGTCCTTCCGACACCGATTCGGATGTGAATAAATATCCCATGTCTTTACTATTAAAAGGATTAGTTAAATATTATCCGTGTACGGACAGAGTAGAAATTGTATCAGGGAAGGGTTTACTATGTGTTTTAGCATTTTTTTCCGTGGTTGCAAGCTACTCAAATCTTTCCACTTTTATTTTCGGGTGCAAAAATACAGATATAAATTGGAATAATTACAAATTATTCTTCTTTTAACATAGCTTTATACAAAGTATATAGTTCCCCGATGGTTTGTTTTAATACCGGATGTACTACGTTTCCAGCAATTTCAGCCAGTGGTTCCAGAACAAACTCCCGTTCAGTCATCAGTGGATGCGGTAAAGTCAGTTCCGGTGACTGCAAGGTGACCTCTCCGTACATCAGCAAGTCGATATCAATGATACGATCACAGTATACACCATTCTTCGATTTGAGCGTTCTGCCCAGTTCCTTTTCAATCGTCTGAGTCAAATGCAGTACCTCCTCAGGCGTCCGTTGTGTTTCCACACAAGCAGCTGCATTCAGAAAACTATTTTCCGAAACAAATCCCCATGGAGCCGTTTCATAAAAAGAAGATAGGGAAGTCACCTTCCCTATCCTTTCATTTATCAATTGAACAGCAATACGTAAATTTGCTTCTTTATTGCCCATATTCGTACCCAGACCTAAGTAAACCTTAGCCATAATTGTACGTTTATTTATCCAAAATCAGCATTGCGTCGCCATATGTACCGAAGCGATATCCCTCTTTCAATGCGATGTTGTATGCATCCATAATCAGCTCGTAGCCACCATACGAGCAAACCAGCATCAGCATGGTAGACAATGGCATATGGAAGTTGCTGACCATTGCGTCTGCCAGCGAGAATTCATATGGCGGGAAAATAAACTTATTGGTCCATCCCTCAAACTCTTTCAGTCGTCCGTCGGTACCTACAGCTGTTTCAATGGCACGCATTACGCTTGTGCCTACAGCGCATACCTTGTTGCCACGGTCCTTTGCATCGTTTACGATACGGCAAGCCTCAGACTCTACAAACATCTGTTCCGAATCCATTTTATGTTTAGTCAGATCTTCCACGTCAATATCGCGGAAGCCTCCCAATCCACAATGCATTGTAATGAAAGAGAATTCAATGCCTTTGATTTCCATACGCTTCATCAGCTCACGGCTAAAGTGTAATCCAGCAGCCGGAACGGTTACTGCTCCTTCATTCTTGGCAAATATTGTCTGGAAGCGTTCTTCATCTTCCGGTTCTGCCGGACGGTGAATAAATGGAGGCAACGGTGGTTCACCGAGTGCATACAGAGCCTTTTTGAATTCGTCATGCGGTCCGTCGTACAAGAAACGCAGTGTACGTCCGCGTGAAGTTGTATTATCGATAACTTCCGCTACCATCGAATCATCATCTCCGAAGTACAATTTGTTTCCGATACGTATTTTACGAGCCGGATCTACCAGAACATCCCACAGGCGCAGTTCCTCGTTCAGCTCACGCAACAAGAACACTTCAATACGTGCTCCGGTTTTTTCTTTATTACCATATAAACGTGCAGGAAATACCTTTGTATCATTAAAGATAAATACGTCCTTGTCATCAAAATAATTCAAGATATCCTTGAATATCACATGTTCTATCTGTCCGGTAGCCTTGTGAACCACCATCAGTCGCGACTCATCTCTGTACTTTGCAGGATGTAATGCAATTTTCTCTTCCGGCAATTTAAATTTAAATTGTGACAGTTTCATCTTAATTATCCTTTCCTTAATCGTTTGTAATTTCTATATCTTGTTGGTCGAGCCATGTTTCAAAGTTCTCTACCTGCATACAGTCTTCCAGTTTAACCTTTCCTACCCGGGTTCGTATCAGACCGATCAGATGTGCTCCGCTTCCCAGTGCTTCACCGATGTCGCGTGCCAGAGCACGGATATATGTTCCCTTGCTGCATACCACCCGTATTTTTATTACCGGCAAGTCACATTCCAGCAGCTCAATTTCGTCGATCACTAATGTTTTAGGCTTAAGTTCCACCTCATTCCCTTTTCGGGCAAGGTCGTAAGCTCTTTTTCCGTCCACCTTACAAGCCGAGAAAGCTGGTGGTATCTGTTCGATTGTCCCTACGAAATTTTTCAGCGTGTCTTCCACCAACTGTCGAGTGATATGCTCCGTAGGATAAGTTGCGTCAATCTCTTTTTCCAGGTCGTACGACGGTGTTGTCGCCCCTAACTTCAGTGTTGCAATATACTCCTTCGTATGATACTGGAACTCCTCGATTCGTTTGGTGGCCTTTCCCGTACAGACAATCATTACTCCGGTTGCCAAAGGGTCAAGGGTTCCCGCATGTCCCACCTTAATCTTTTTTACTCCCAGTTTACGGCTGATATGGTATCTCACCTTATTCACAAGCGCGAACGATGTCCATCGTAGCGGCTTGTCAAAGTATAACACTTCTCCTTCTTTAAAGTTCATCCGTTTGTTTTTATCGTTACAAGCTGGCAATGATGGTTATAATACCCACGATGGCACAATATACGCCAAACCAGATCAGCTTACCTTTCTTCACAATATTAATCATCCATTTACAAGCGACGCATCCAGAAATGAAAGCCGCCAGAAAGCCCACAACCAGCGAGGTTGTGCTGATGCTGGCAGTAGCGACCGAAGCATCCTTCATAATCTTCATTCCATCCAGCAACGCTTCTCCCAAAATAGGTGGTATCACCATTAAAAACGAGAATTGTGCCAGCGTTTCTTTCTTATTTCCTAAAATCAGTCCTGTAGCAATCGTACTACCCGAGCGCGACAATCCGGGCATTACAGCACAAGCCTGAGCCAGTCCGATGATAAACGCATCCTTCATACTGATGCGTTCCTTCTGTCTTGGTTTTGCGTAATACGAGAAAGCCAGCAGTACAGCTGTCAGCAAGAGCATGCAGCCTACAATCAGCAGTCCTGAGCCGAAAATATCCTCTACATAATCCTTAAAGAACACCCCAACAATACCTATAGGAATCATTGAAATAATGATGTTCAGTACATATTTCGTTTCCTCATTCAACTGCCATTTAAACAATCCGCGGAATATCCAGTCGATTTCTTTCCATAAAATAACCAACGTACTCAACACCGTAGCCACATGCACTACGATTGTAAATGTCAGATTTTCCTCTCCTTCAATACCGAACAGTGCCGATCCGATAGCCAGATGTCCACTACTACTCACAGGTAAGTATTCCGTCAGTCCCTGCAGAATTCCCAAAATTAATGCTTCTATCCAGCTCATTCCGCTACATTATTATCATTATCCTGCGTACTCTTTGGTTTTCGCAGTATACCATAAATCATAAAAATAAATCCCAGGAAGCAAACCACCGGAGCCACTTTGATACGTCGTACACTGAAAATATCAGGCTCAAATGTTGTTTCTGTCGAGCCAGGGCCCGACATCAGCAGGAAACCGATGATAATCACCACCATACCTGCTGCCAGCAGGATGAAGTTCGTCTTATCAAAGGCAAAATTCTTTTTGTCCATGTTACTATGAAATATTGATTAGTTAGTATCTATTTCTTTTTATATATAGTATAACTCGCTCACCTTCATTCGGAGATACTTGTTGATTGAGATAAGTGCACATGCAGAAGTAATTATCACTCCGAAAACGAACACCGATCCCATAACCGTAATCATCACCTCAGGAGTAACAACAGCAAGTAAATCCGGTTCATATTTTACCAGCATGTAAGCCAGTCCTATCAGAATTGCATCCGCCATTGTTGCAGCCAGTATTCCAATCCATACATTCCGAATTAAGAACGGCCGTCGGATAAACGACCAGCTTGCCCCCACCAGCTTCATGGTATGAATGATAAACCGTTTGGAGTAAACTGCCAGTCGGATTGTATTATTAATCAATGCAAACGAGATCAAAGTCAGCAGTGCAGCCAGTCCCAGCAGTACGATACTGATTTTCCGGATATTGCTGTTTACAGCATCCAGCAAGTCTTGCGGGTAATTGATTTCTATAACCTGCTTATTCGATTGAATCTCATCCTTTATCCATGCGATACTGTCCGAATTAGCATAATCAGCATTCAATTTGATTTCGATAGAAGCCGTAAACGGATTATGTCCTAAGAACTCCGCGGGATCCGTCCCCATAGCCTCCGTCTGCTCTTTCAAAGCCTGAGCTTTCGAAATATAAGTAGTCTGTTTCACATAAGGTTCCTTGTTCAGTTGCTTTTGGAAATGCAAGATATCCGGCTCCTTCATATCGTCACTCACCAATACCGAGAATGCAATATTTTCGCGGACATATACAGAAAGATTGTTGGCAGCCATTACAAAGAAGACCACTATCCCCAGCAGGAGCAGCACCAGCATCGTACTGATGCTCGACGTTATAAACTGCATATCAAAGAAAGACCCTGATTTTCTGCTCATAACCTTATTTTTTTCTGAATACATAAATCATGGAACTGCTTCGTTCCTTTTTTACCAGCGAAGCAAACCACGCTTCTGTTCCCGTAACCATCCCTTTCAAGAAAGACATACGGCTTCCCCGATATTTTTCCGAAAGCATTGAAACATAAAACGCATCAAATGGCATCGGATGCCGTTCGGTTAAGATAAATCCGAACTTTGCCCCGAATTGTTGCATAGCCGATGGTGTAAAATGCCACAAATGACGTGGTACATCATATGCTGCCCATACCTCTTTGTAATGTTGGGCATCGAACGAACAAGGATTAGGCACTGCAACTACCAGTACTCCCTTTTCCTTCAGTATTTCAGAGAGTCGTTGCCATGTACCGTTAATATCTTGCAGGTGTTCCATGACGTGCCACAACGTGACCACATCGAAAGCAGCCTTTCCATAAGTAGCCAATACCTCAGGAGCACCTACTTCCAGTCCGAAGTGTTCCCGTGCAAATGCCCGTGCCTGCGGGCTTTTCTCGATAGCCGAAACTTTCCAGCCTCGTTTTTGCATATACCGGCTGAAATATCCAGTACCCGTACCGATGTCGAGCAGTTCACCGTTTCGAGTTCCACAAATCCGTTCTATCAGTGCTGCTTTTCTTCCCAGCATATATCCGCGTACATAATGGTACAGGCGGTTTGCCAGTCCCTTACGCGTATCCGTATGTGAAATGTAATCCGGCGATTCGTAATACCGGCCTATTACACTTTCATCGGGTACATGCTGTGTAAACAGAAAGCCACACGCTGTACAGCGGTAAATCGTAAATTTTTCACCGGTCGCATAATGATCTGTGCAAGTCAGCACCTCTTCGAAATGCTTTTTTCCGCAGAGGGGACATGTATCTATATTGAGTATATTCACTTTATTCCCTAATTTGCTGCAAAATAACAAATAAATCGGGTATGGAGGGTGTTTCGTTAAGGTTCTTTAAGAGTATAAGAATTTATAGACCACGTACCCTACCCATTCATGCAGTAGTTCCGGCCATTGTAGCAATGTACCCACAGAAGGCAGGAAACTCACGCTCTGTCCTTTTACATTTACCCACGTATCTGTAATATAGCAGTCCGGATAAATCCCTTCCGCCTGAAAAGCACTGACCGAACGCTTCATGTGTACGGCAGAAGTAATAATCAGTACGGGAGCCGTATTTATCTCCTTGCCCAGCAACTCTTTGGTAAACGTAACATTCTCCCTCGTATTGTTGGCAAACGTTTCCAGAATGATATCCTCCTTGGGAATACCCAGCTCGTTCAAGTATTTCATCATCCCCTGCGGATTTCCCTGTAAGCCTTTTCCATCCTTGCTATGAATAATAGAGCCATCCGAGGCCAGTACCAGTTTTTCAATCCTTCCACACTTATACAGCCGGATTCCCTCCGTCAGCCGGTCCGCTATTCCACTGAACTCTGGACGATTTCGTTCCCAGTCCCAGAAACTATATCCACCCAGTACGATGCCATACGTATACGTTTTACCTTCCGGCAGTGGATGGTCATATTCCTTATACCATTGTTCTTCCGCCATTTTCAGCAGCGGCGTATTGGTAAAGACTAAAGTCAGCACGATGACGATGCCATACAATATCCTTTTTGTAGTCCGGTTCTTCAAAAACCAGGCGATAATCAGCGGAAGCAGGATAAAAGTCAGCGGTGTAGTGACTAAAAACGCTAAGAACGAGAACATAAGCCATATATTTTAATGATGAACGGACGTACAGAAACCAGACTGAGCCATACCTTAGCAAAGAACCACCACCAGAAGTCCCCTGGCTGTATCAACTTTCCTTTTCGTCTGACTTTTGTGACACGGGCAAAAATCTGTTTTTCGCTGAGAGGACCTTCAATATCAGTTTGCGCATCCCCTACCATGTAAAACTCTTTCCCTTTTACCTTGTAGATGCGGTGCATCACGTATTGTCCGTCTGTACGCTGATAAAACACCATCTCTCCCCTTTTCAGCGGACTGTCAGGCTTGCTGAAAAAGATTGTATCCCTATGATGCACCAGAAAAGGAGCCATACTGCTCCCTGCTACAATCAGACTGACTTCCTTTCCTGCATCCGTCAGTTCCCGTAACATTCCCACATACGTACGTGTATCGATAACTCTCATAAACTATTTATTAATCAGTTGCTTCAGAAAATCATATTCACATTGCGTAAAGCGGCACAGATATGACACATTTCCGTTATGTTCCTTTTCCAAAGAAACAGAGGTATAACACGCCTGGCAGAGTTTCCACAACTTACATCCCTTACAATCACTGTGTGCAGGCAACTCTTTCATCATTTCTTCCAGATTCTTCCAGGCCTCTTTTGCACTTATCTCTTCCAAACTGATAGCCGGATATTCCATCATTACACATGGTGTCATTCTTCCCTGCCAGTTGATCCATGCAGAACTTTTCCCTGCACGGCACGTAATGACTACTTCATTCTGATAAGGAACGGCTTCTTCTGCTTCTTTTAGTGTAGCAGCTATCACTTCCTTAAACTCACTGCTGTGTTTATGTTTCTGGTAGAGCGCATCATACCGTCCACCCTCTTCAGCAGTAAGACGAGCATCAATTGCCCCCATCCCGCTGCGGCCCGTTCGTGAGCAAGGAAACATATAACTGTTCACTTCCGAAGGAATACCAAAACGGTCGCCGATAGCCAGAATTTCGTCAAATTCGTGCTTGTTCTCTTTGACGACACTTATATTCAGCTTCGTATCGATGTTATATTGTCGTAACAGCCTGATACCATTCATACACTGATCGAAACCATCTGCCCGTTGACAAAGTTTTTCGTAGGTTTCTCTGCTGGCTCCATATAAGGTCACATTCACCCGTCGTGGACGATACGTATGAAACAGTTGGGCAATCTCCTCCGTAATACAAGTCCCGTTCGTATTCAGGGTAATGATAAATCCCATCTTCTTCAGTTCCTGATATAATTCCTTAAAATGCGGATACAATAATGGTTCCCCTCCTGTGAGCAGGATAAACAACGTACCCATCTCTTTCAATTCCTGAGCCTGTTTTAGCCAGAAATCCATATTCTTCAAGCCTCCGTGAGCTTTCATTTCCATATGCTTCATACGAATGAAGCACATATCACATTGCAAGTTACAGCAAGGTGTCAGTTCAAACGAAGCTGATATTGGAGTTCGTGATTGTGTGGCTTTCAGTACCAGGTACTTTTCTATTCCTGTTATATCATCCAGTGAGTCCATCGTGTAATAATAAATTTGGTTAGGATACAAAAAAAATTTGTGTTGTATAATTGAAAAATAAGGTCTGTTAACAATATATTTTGTTAGCAGACCTTATTTCATTATAACTTTTGGGATAAAGATTAGGATGCATTAGGGCGACCTGTCACTGTTGAAACAACTGTACCCCGGTGATGCCATACTCTACCATCTGAAGCAGATGTCGTCCAATAAATATAATCATCTACCTTTACATCTCTAATAGACATATTTGTTATGGTACATGTCAAATCGCCTAGTCCGTCAGTGCCTGTTTCTATCATTCTTTCAGCTATACCGTCATTATTGGCATCTCGTATAACTTGATTGCCTATTGCCCCACAATGCTCATTGTCATGTGAACAACCTAACTCCCACCAAGTCTTCCGTGATCCGGGTGGTCTATTATTTTTTTCATAATTATTTGCTAAATCGACATCACAGCATACTCCCCAACATACTGCTACATATTCATTGGGAGCAAACTCCTCAATCACCGTTCTAGGTGCTACCCATTTTTCTTTCATATTTATTCCTCCATTATAAAATTAATTCCAATATAATCGTTTACAAAACATCTTATCTCTTGTTCCATACAACCTTCTTCATCATCGTATTTTTCTCTTGCTTTGGCAAGTACTTCCGGTATGGTAGAAGGTGTTTGAAATTGTTCCCATAAGAATTTAGCAATGGGGTTCAGTGTTATCAACCCATTAATGGCTATATCATTACCTGTAGGGATTAATAGACAGTCACCATCCACTTCCCGCATTACGATGTTGGGATTTGCTTTGTAAACTTTTGTATACTCTATCTCTTTACTTTGCTCTATATATTGAGTTAATTCTTTATCAGAAAGTAAAGAAAGCTGCTTACTTGATAGCTTTCCCATATTAGGTAAGTGGTATAGTTTAGGTGTTTTGTAAAGTCGTTTCATATGATAAAGTTCATATCTTATCTTTTTATATTTTATTGTAAATTTCTCGTTATTAATGATTTGTATCTTGACTTTTTTAACTTTATCCAATAATAATATTACTGCAAATGTAAGAATCTTAAAGAAAAAAGAAAATTTTTTAGCGTTAAATTTAGATGTTTTGAAGCGTATATTTTTTTCATGTGTGGTTTAATGATTTTCTTAAAAATCGAGTTTGATTAATTGTAATTCAGGAAGCAGCCGTTTTATCTTGTTGACAAATATGTAATATGTATCATTTACTTGTAAATAAGGTATTAATACCTTTGAATGCTATACAAATTGTTTTCTCCTAATATAGTTGCTAATCTGTTACTCTATATCCGTCCTGTTTTTGCTATATAAAAAGCAAGGGTAGATTCTAAGAAATCTCCGATTATTTTAATACTTTTATTGTAAAAGGCATATCTGTAATCTTCAGTGTTGGCTCTTGGATATAAATATATTAAAGGTATAAGGATTAAAAATATACAGAAATAAATGATGGATTGAGTAACTCTTTTATTTAGTATCATAATTTTATTAATAAGCTTTTGACTTTAGTACGAATCTAACCATAAAAAAATTAATAGGAACAGCAATACAAAATACAGGAATAGGTGCGTATTTATTGGGTATTCCTAATTTTATAAATACACTCAATAAGATAACTTGCAATAAATAATTAATAAAATGACTTAGTCCGAATCCTACTCCTTTTTTGAAGGTCGGTTTTGTTTTAAAAGTAAATCTGTTTGATAAATAGAAATTGCATAAGAAACTTATTCCATAACCAATGGAATAAGCTATCCATGATACTATTATAAGATTTAATGCTAAGTAAATTCCGTAATGTATAATAGTAGCTATTACTCCTACTATTCCAAATCTAATAATTTCTTTAAATTCCTTTTTCATTTTATAAAATTATATATCCGGCTTTAATTTTTTGGGGTAAGTATATTGTGGTAGAAATAGGTAAATTATTCATGGCTGGAATAAAACAATAGTATTTTTTATTTTTATAAAA
>ENA-UEYF01000331-UEYF01000331.1-human-gut-metagenome-genome-assembly--contig:-NODE-331-length-49662-cov-32.939215_pt1 | contig 49662 bp, 34 predicted proteins | sample MGYA00242902_ERZ507920 | MGnify/ENA primary metagenome ERZ507920 (study PRJEB26167, sample SAMN06115402) | human gut metagenome | host: Homo sapiens | place: China:Jiangxi | collected 2016-07-05...
GAAAACAGAATCCAGATATAAGAAGAAACTTACAACTGAATCCTGTTTCCATTTACACAAAATTTTGGACAGTGTCTGATTTTAATACTGAACATGTTTATTTTTCTATCTTTTCAACCAATGACGGGTGGATACTTGTAGTAGCTACGGCTGCCAGTCCCTGTAACTCTACTACAACCCGTAGATTTTTCTTTATGCGCACAAGCTTTCCTTCTATTCCTTTCCATATTCCATCAGTAATGCGTACATAATCGCCGTTTTTAAGTGCAACTTCTTGTGGAGTAAGGTAAAGAATCTGCTCGTCGATAGATCCTGATACTGCTATAAAGTCTTCCATTTGTTTTTCGGGGACGATAATAGGTTTTCTCGTTTCACTATCAATTATATATCTGATTTTTGTGGATATAGGACTCTCTCTCTTTATCTGTTCAATTTCTTTTGAAGTACAATAAACGAATATTAGATTATGGATAACTGGCACTTGTTTGAGTCTTAAGTGCCCGTTTTTGTGTGTTTCTGTGTACTTCATAGGTATGAAGCTGGTTAACTGGCAAGAATCGAAATAGCTCTTGATTTTCATTTCTTGCGAATATGTAACCCTGATGGGATACCAATTTTTATCATTTTCTTTCATGCTGATAATGCTCGGATATACCTCGGGGACATCCAAATTTTGACATTCGGATCGAAATAATATGTTAAAATATTGAGCAATTTAACATAAATATTCAGAAGTTATGTTACAATACTATTTCAGCTTGTTTTACATAACTTATCGTATTCTTTGGCAAATGTAATAATTTTTTGGAATAACCCCTAAAGTATTTAAGGTTTTTTCGTAAAAACAAGTGTTAATCATCTTTTTACTATCTAAAACTATCGTAAAATGCCCTTAGAAGATGAAAACAGAATAGCTTTTGAACAAATTTATGATATTTATTGAAATAAGAAAATGCTGAAAAACATAAATTAAATTTGATGTTTCTTATTTATATATATAAATAATTGATAATCAAATCAAAAACATTTTCAAAAAAGATGAAATTATTTTCTTTTATGACAATTATTATGGATTTGTGTTTTATTTTTTATGATATTTGTTTGATTGTTTTTTTTAATTGGGAAATAATACCGAAATTGTAAGTATATAGATGATATCTACATCATTTTTTTGTTTTGACTTGTTATGGTTTAGTAAATTATAGTATTTCTTCTAACTTTGCACAGTCAGGACATATTAGTATGTCATATACATTTAAATGTAATATATTTTTGAAATAAATGGTGTTTGTAGTATTGAAAAGATAAATTAACTTTTATGTATAAAAATTATCTAAAAAGATTTATGGACTGCTTGATTTCCTTGGCTGCTATGGTTATGTTACTGCCAATAATGGTGATAATTTATGTTCTGCTTGCCGTATCCAATAAGGGTGCAGGAGCGTTTTTTACGCAAGCACGTCCGGGGAAAGACGGTCGGTTATTTAAGGTGTTGAAGTTTAAAACAATGACTGATGAAAAAGATGCTCAAGGAAATTTGCTGCCAGATGCTCAACGGTTGACTCGTACCGGACGTTTCATTCGGTCTACTTCACTGGATGAGCTACCTCAGTTGTGGAACGTGTTGAAAGGAGATATGGCGTTGATTGGTCCTCGTCCGCTTCTACCGCAATATTTGCCTTTGTATACCAAAGAACAAGCCAGACGGCATGAGGTTAGACCGGGTATCACGGGATGGGCACAGGTGAATGGAAGAAATGATATCAGTTGGAAAAAGAAATTTGAACTGGATGTCTGGTATGTAGATCATTGCTCTTTGGGACTGGATATGAAAATTATAGTACTGACTGTAAAGAAGGTGTTTGCAAGAGAGGGTATTTCAAAGAAGGGGCAAGCGACTACGGAGTTTTTTAATGGCAATAACTGAAAGGAGTAATTATGTTTTTATATGGAGCAGGCGGACATGCTAAAGTAATAATGGATATTCTGAAGGCAGAGGGTGAGTGTATTGAAGCTCTGATAGATGATAATCAGGAACTGAAAGAAGTGATGGGAGTAAAAGTTCTGAATGGAAGGACTGAGGATATCTCGCCATTGATTATCAGTATCGGGAATAATAGAATCAGAAAATTGATTGCTGAAAAGGTACATGCAACGTTTGGTACGGCTGTACATCCTTCTGCTATTGTATCGGACTCGGTTCAGATGGGTGCAGGAACAGTCGTTATGCAAGGAGCTATTATACAAACTTGTGTGCAGATTGGTAAACATTGTATTATCAACACTGGAGCTTCGGTAGATCATGAGTGCGTTATTGATGATTTTGTACATATTTCCCCTCATTGCACATTGTGTGGAAATGTCCATGTAGGTGAAGGAACATGGATTGGTGCCGGATCAACAATTATTCCTGGAGTAAAGATTGGGAAATGGAGCATAGTAGGTGCCGGTTCGGTTGTCGTCAGGGATATTCCCGACGGTGTACTCGCCTTAGGTAACCGGTGTGAAGTAATAAAGAAATTGCAATGAAAAAGAAAGTCTTACGAATAGCGACGGTACCGATGTCGCTGAACTTGTTGCTACAAGGACAGTTGCGCATGCTGAATGAGGACTATGAAATGGTCGCTGTTTCTTCTCCCGGAAAAGATCTGGAAGAAGTGAAAGCAAGAGAAGGGGTGCGGACGGTAGGAATACGGATGGAGAGGCGTATCTCCCCTATTCAGGATTTGAAATCGCTCTTTGCACTGATAAAACTGATGCGGAAGGAAAAACCGTGGATGGTGCATACGATGACTCCGAAAGCGGGTTTGCTGGGGATGCTGGCAGCGCGGATATGTGGAGTGCCGGTCAGATTCCACTTGTTTACGGGGCTGGTTTTCCCTACTTCGACGGGGCTGAAGCGGAAGCTGTTGATGGCTACGGATAAACTGACGTGTGCTTGTGCTACATTCATTAATCCGGAAGGCGAAGGGGTAAAAAAGGATCTGGAACGTTTCGGCATTACGCACAAGGAATTGCATATAGTGGGAAACGGAAATATTAACGGAATTGATTTGGCGTATTTCGACCGGACGGAAGAGGTCATGAAAAAGGCTGAAAGCATTCGGGAGAAAGATTGTATAACCTTCTGTTTTGTGGGACGAATTGTCGGTGATAAAGGCATGAATGAACTGGCGGAGGCATTTGCAAGGCTGGAAAAAGAGTTTTCGTCATGCAGGTTGTTACTGGTGGGGGATTTCGAAGAGAAGCTGGACCCAGTCTTGCCGAAAACCAAACGGATGTTTTTAGAGGACAGCAGAGTGACGTTTGTCGGATGGCAGCAGGATATCCGGCCTTATCTGGCTGCTTCGGATGTGTTTGTCTTTCCCAGTTACCGGGAGGGCTTTCCGAATGTTGTTCTTCAGGCAGGAGCAATGAACTTGCCTAGTATCGTAACTGATATCAATGGAAGCAGTGAGATTATTCGTGACGGTGTGAATGGTGTGATTATTCCTCCCCGCAATACGGAGGTTTTATGGAGAGCAATGAGGAATATGCTTACGGACGAAGCGGCGAGGCAGAAAATGGCTGCTAATGCGCGGAATTTGATTGGCAGCAGGTATGACAGGATGTTCCTGTGGCAGGAGCTTAGAAAGACATATAAGAGTCTGGAATAATACTTTGCTGCAAACAACGGTTGGAAATATGAAAAAGCTTCCGGAAACCGATCAAAAGGTTTCCGGAAGCTTTTTTGTTGTTCCACTGAAAGGAGCTAATTATTTCTTGTAGTTCTTCAGACCAGTCTGGAGGAAGTCTACGTACTTGGCGATGTCTTCATCGTACGAATATGACTTGTTCAGAGGCATACCTTCGTTGTCGAGCAATACGTAGAACGGCTGTGCATTGGCTCCGAATTTAGAGCGTTGTAGATAGCTCCATTTGTCGCCTATCGTGCGCAAGGTGCGTTCTGTTCCATTTTCTGTAACCTTTATCGGTTCCGGAAGTTTGGTCTTTTCGTCGACGTATAATGTAATAAGTACATAATCGTCGTTCAGCAACTGACTTACTTTCGGATCGGTCCATACGGCAAGTTCCATCTTACGGCAATTTACGCAACCATATCCGGTAAAGTCGATCATGACTGGTTTATTGTTCTGACGAGCATATTCCATACCCGCATCAAAGTCGGTGAATTTAGCATGTACTTCGTTCTTATATAAATTGAAGTCCTGAGTCTGCATAGGAGGTGCGAAAGCACTGACAGCTTTCAAAGGTGCTCCCCAAAGTCCTGGAATCATATATACGGCAAAAGCCAGTGAGATCAGTGCCAGGAAGAAACGTCCCACCCCTACTTTATTGTTATCATCATCGTGCGGGAACTTGATTTTGCCCAGCAGATACATACCTAATAAAGCAAAGATTACAATCCAGAGTGCCAGGAACGTTTCACGGTCGAGCAATCTCCAACCGTATGCCAGGTCGGCAACCGACAAGAATTTCAAAGCGAATGCCAGTTCCAGGAATCCCAGTACTACTTTGATGACGTTCATCCAGCCTCCAGATTTAGGCATAGACTTCAGCCATGACGGGAACATTGCAAAGAGGGTGAACGGTAAAGCCAGTGCGATAGCGAAGCCCAACATACCGATAGCCGGAGCAACTACGCTACCTGTAGTAGAAACTTCTACCAACAAGAAGCCGATGATAGGACCAGTACAAGAGAAAGATACTAACGACAAGGTAAATGCCATAAGGAAGATGCTAAGCAAACCTGTTGTTGCTTCTGCCTTGCTGTCGACGGCATTGCTCCACTTAGACGGTAAGGTAATTTCGAATGCTCCGAAGAAAGAAGCAGCGAAAACAACCAGCATCAGGAAGAACAAGATGTTGAAGATGGCATTGGTAGACAATGCATTAAGTGCGCTCGCTCCAAAAATCAATGTAATGGCAAGTCCCAGTGCTACGTAGATAACTACGATAGAGGCACCATAAGTCCATGCATCGCGAATACCTTTTTTCTTATCCTTTGTACGTTTCAGGAAGAAGCTGACAGTCATCGGGATAATAGGCCATACACAAGGAGTAAACAAGGCGAGAAGACCTCCTACCAGTCCGGTAAAGAAAATGTAAATCCAGGAATGTGATTCCTGCTCTTCATTACTTCCATAGCTGGAAAGTTCTTTGATAACCGGTTTCCAGTAATCTGTAGCGTCCTGCAAAGTTTGCGGAGCAGCTACTGTGGCAGAATCGGCTGTCTCGACTGGCTGGTCGGTTGCAGTCTCTTCCGCTGCTTTTGCATCGGCAGATGTTGTCGAAGCGGCTCCGGCAGCAGTTCCTTTATATGAAAAATCTACGCTGGTAGGCGGCAAGCAGTTTTGGTCGTTGCATGCGCCATATTCCAGATAACCAGTCACCAGATAATTACCTCCAGTCAGTTTGACCTTCTGCGAGAACTTAGCTGTACCTTCGAAGAATTTCACTTCCATATCGAAGATAGGGTCCATTTGTTTGATTTCTTTTCCTACCGGAGTAAGTTTACCAACTAATTCAGCACCTTCTATCTTGTCGATGTTGAAAGTTGCGGAAGTAGGACCGCCTTCTTGCAGGTCGGTAGAATAAACATGCCAGCCCTGGTCCATTGTACCAGTAAAAATAATTTCTGCTTCATTGGCCGAAAGATTTTTCCATTCGGTCTTGAATCGTACCGGATCTTGCATCTGGGCGAACATGGGCAAACAGATTAACGCCATGAGCAGCCAACTGAGCGTGATTCTTCTTTTCATCGTTTCTTTTCGATTTTTTTGATTGTAAAATATGAAATTTGTTTTTGTTATTCAGTAACTTCGATACCTTTCAGTGTCGCAGAACTCGATTCGGTGATACGTACGCGTACAAAATCGCCGATGCGGTGTGTACCCCGGTCGAATACCACTACCTTATTTTGTTCAGTTCGTCCGAACAGTTGTTCTTTCGAACGCTTGGACACCCCTTCTACCAGTACTTCGAAGGTTTTGCCTACATCGCGGGCATTGCTTTCGGCCGACAACTGATTCTGTAGTTCTATCATTTCATTCAGACGGCGTATCTTGACTTCTTCGGGTACGTCGTCGGGCAAATGTTTGGAGGCATAAGTTCCCGGACGCTCAGAGTACTTAAACATAAAAGCAGAGTCGTATGCACATTCACGCATCAGTGAGAGGCTCATCTGATGATCTTCTTCTGTTTCAGAATGAAAACCGGAGAAAATATCCGTACTCAGTCCACAGTCGGGTATGATACGGCGGATTGCCTCTACCCTTTCCAGATACCATTCGCGTGTATATTTACGGTTCATCAGTTTCAGAATACGTGAACTTCCGCTCTGTACCGGCAAATGTATGTGCTTGCATACGTTAGGTACATCGGCTATGACGTGCAGTGTTTCGTCGCTCATATCTTTGGGATGTGAAGTAGTAAAGCGTACACGCATTTCGGGTACAGCCTCGGCAACGATACGTAGCAGCATCGGGAATGTTACCACCTCTCCTTCCCGTTCGAAACGGTACGAGTTTACATTCTGACCCAACAGAGTCACTTCCTTATAACCCTTGCGTTGCAAATCGTGCACTTCGTTCAAGATACTTTCCACATCACGGCTTCGTTCACGTCCGCGAGTGTAAGGCACGATACAGTAATGGCAGAAATTGTTACATCCGCGCATGATAGATACAAAGCCGGAAATGTGATTTCCACAGATTCGTGACGGGATGACATCGCGATAAGTCTCTGTTGTTGACAGTTCTACGTTGATAGCCTTCTCTCCTGCTTCGACGGCACCAATCAAGTCGGGCAAGGTCAGGTAAGCATCCGGTCCCGCTACCAGATCGACATGATGGTTTTCGATCAGGTCGTTTTTTACGCGTTCAGCCATACACCCCAATACACCTACGATAAGATGCTTGCGTTTTTTCTTCAGCGAGTGGAAAAATTCCAGACGGTTCAGGATTTTCTGTTCTGCGTTGTCACGGATAGAACAAGTGTTCATAAATACAGCATCAGCTTCGTCCAGGCTCTCGCATGGCGCATATCCTGCCATCTGCATGATAGATGCGATGACTTCGCTGTCTGCCACATTCATCTGACAACCGTAAGTTTCAATAAACAGTTTTTTGGTTTCCAGTTCGGTTGCGGATTTAAAGTCCGCTCCCGTAGCTTCTTTTGTCATAATGGTATGTTATTATTTAATAAATTCATTTGCAAAGATATGAGTTTCTTCCCTAAAATCCATGAATGTGTTATATTTATTAGTATCTTTGGGCAAATCCTTAACATTTTGGTAGACTATGGACGACGTGGTAAGCATACTTGTTGTAGTAGCGGCTATTGCCTTGGCCGCCTGTCAGAATTATGCCAAGAAGAAAAAGACGAAAAATACTGTTTCCCACAGGAAAACGGCAAAGCCGATTCCAGTTGTCGGGAAGAAGGAAGAAATAGTACCGGATAAAAGTAGTGACTCCGTAGCCCAATATGTTGATAACAAGAAAAATAGAAAGGTTAAAGGAGAAAGTAAAAAGAGGCGGGAAGTAGCTGTCGAACCGCAGAAAAAGCCATCGCCTCGTATTGCTCAGCCGGCAGTGTCGGAAAAAAATATCCGTTTGAGTACACCGGAAGAAGCGCGGCGTGCATTCATTTATTCTGAAATCTTTAACCGTAAATATTAACCGGAAACAATGTAAGTTTAATACTAACAATTATAAAACACCTAATACCATGAATTATAACTTTATGACCGCAGCTGAAGCTGCCAGCCTGATAAAAGATGGAGAGATTATCGCCCTGAGCGGGTTTACACCGGCAGGAAGTCCGAAAGCCGTAACGGCAGAGCTTGCCAGGCAGGCGGAAGAGAAACACGCCAGGGGAGAACACTTTCAGATTGGGATCATTACTGGAGCTTCTACGGGAGATTCTTGCGACGGGGTGCTGACGCGTGCTCATGCTATTCATTTTCGTGCACCATATACTACCAATGCAGACTTCCGAAAGGCTGTAAATGCCGGCGAAATCAATTATACAGATATACATTTGTCGCAAGTGGCACAGCGTTTGCGTTCCGGATTTTTGGGACATGTTACTACTGCGATAATCGAGGCGTGTGAAATTACAGCCGACGGACGGATTTATCTGACGGCAGGGGTAGGTATTTCGCCAACCATTGCCCGCCTGGCCGACCGTGTGATTGTAGAATTGAATGCAGCTCACAGTAAAAGTTTGATAGGGGTGCATGACTTGTACGAAATGGAGCGTCCTCCATATCGTCGTCCGATTCCTATCGTCCGTCCCAGCGACCGGATCGGATTGCCTTATATTCAGGTGAATCCGGAAAAAATTGTCGGGGTGGTAGAAGTGAATCTTCCGGATGAGGCACGTGGTTTCCACGATCCGGATCCCGTAACGGATAAGATCGGGCAGAATGTTGCCGATTTTCTGGCTGCGGACATGCGTCGGGGAATTATCCCGTCTACCTTCCTGCCATTGCAGTCGGGGGTAGGAAACATTGCCAATGCGGTACTCAGCGCACTGGGTAAGGACCCCAGTATTCCGCCGTTTGAGATGTATACGGAGGTCATTCAGAACTCTGTCATCAAGTTGATAAAAGAGGGTAGAATCAAGTTTGGCAGTACTTGTTCGCTCAGTGTGACAAACGATTGTCTGCAAGATATTTACGATAATATGGATTTCTTCCGTCATAAGCTGGTGCTTCGTCCTTCGGAGATCTCCAACTGTCCGGAGGTAGTTCGCCGTATCGGAGTTATTTCAATGAATACGGCTATCGAAGCTGATATTTATGGTAATGTCAATTCTACGCATATCTGTGGAACAAAGATGATGAATGGTATCGGTGGTTCGGGCGACTTTACCCGCAGTGCTTACATCTCTATCTTCTCTTGTCCGTCGACGGCGAAGGGAGGATGTATCAGTTCTATTGTGCCGATGGTATCGCATCTGGATCACAGCGAGCATTCGGTCAATGTGATTATTACCGAACAGGGTATTGCCGACCTGAGAGGAAAGAGTCCGATGGAGCGTGCACAGGCTGTTATCGAGAATTGTGCTCATCCGGATTACAAGCAGTTGTTGTGGGATTATCTGAAGATTTCTACAAAAGGGCAGACTTGTCACAGTTTGTCGGCTGCGCTGGGTATGCATCAGGTATTTATCAAGCAGGGTGACATGCGCCTGACTAACTGGGCTGATTTCGAAAAGTAATTTCCTGATTTATCAGATAGGGTAATTCCCCTTTGCACTTTATGGAAAATAAAGGCGCAGAGGGGAATTTTCTTTTGGGGAGGTAGTTGCTGTAACCTGTCGTCAGAAGTTGTCCGGAACATCTTCGGGTGTAGCCGGATTTGTCTGCATGTTTTTTTATTTTTTGTACAAAAAATTTTTGTTTTTGTACAAAAACTTCAGGGTTTCTGGCGAGCTGTTTCTATAAGCGTGGGCAAGTCATCGGATGAGCTTCCTCACAAGTGTGTGAAAGGAGGGGAGTATATCGTTCTTTATATGTTGATATGTTTGTTGAAAGCTCTGTTAACGGTTCCTTTTTCAATCGGCTTATTAACATAGGTTTTCTGTTGACAATTAATATATTAACTGCTATTTGAACAGTTGTTCACAGACTGTTTATAACACCTGTAAGTTTCGTTGAAAACCTGGTGACGTTTCAGTGAAAACGTGCCGATGTTTTGCTGCATTTCCGGGCGGAAAAAATACAGCTTGTGCCGACATCCAGAAAGGGGTAAGAGATAATAGGCTGCAAGGTAATGGGTTGATTGATATTTGTTAGCGGAAAAAACGGGTTTATTCCCGAAGTCTTACTATCTTTGCACGATATTGCGGGAAATAGTAAAAAATCAAATATACAATCACCACTATGGAATATAATTTCAGAGAGATCGAGAAAAAATGGCAGCAGAAGTGGGTGGATAACAAAACCTACAAGGTTGTCGAAGATGAATCGAAGAAGAAGTTCTATGTACTGAACATGTTCCCTTATCCGTCGGGAGCAGGACTTCATGTTGGTCACCCGTTGGGATATATTGCCAGCGATATTTATGCTCGTTACAAACGCTTGCAGGGCTATAATGTATTGAACCCGATGGGGTACGATGCTTACGGCTTGCCTGCCGAACAATATGCAATTCAGACCGGCCAGCATCCGGCTATCACTACTGTAAATAACATCAACCGCTACCGTCAGCAGTTGGACAAGATTGGTTTTTCGTTCGACTGGGACCGCGAGGTACGTACTTGTGATCCGGGATATTACCACTGGACTCAGTGGGCTTTCCAGAAAATGTTCAACAGTTACTACTGCAATGCTTGTGGAAAAGCTGAACCTATCAGTGAACTGATCAAGCATTTCGAGGAAAAAGGAACAGAAGGGCTGGATGTAGCTTGCAGTGAAGAACTGAGCTTTACAGCAGAAGAATGGAAAGCCAAGAGCGAAAAGGAACAGCAGGAAGTACTGATGAACTACCGTATCGCTTATCTGGGTGAAACGATGGTGAACTGGTGTCCGCAACTGGGTACCGTACTTGCCAACGATGAAGTAGTGGATGGTGTATCAGAACGAGGAGGTTATCCGGTTGTCCAGAAGAAGATGCGCCAGTGGTGTCTGCGCGTTTCGGCTTATGCTCAGCGTCTGCTCGACGGACTGGAGACAGTAGACTGGACTGATTCGCTGAAAGAAACTCAACGTAACTGGATCGGTCGTTCGGAAGGTACGGAAGTTCGTTTCAAGGTAAAAGACAGCGATCTGGAATTTACCATCTTTACCACTCGTGCCGATACTATGTTTGGTGTAACATTCATGGTTCTGGCTCCTGAAAGTGAGCTTGTTCCGCTGCTGACAACCGAAGGCCAGAAAGCAGAAGTGGAAGCCTATCTGGATCGTACAAAGAAACGTACCGAACGTGAACGTATCGCCGACCGTCGTGTAACAGGTGTGTTCAGTGGTTCGTATGCCGTAAATCCGTTTACAGGAGAGGCTGTCCCGGTATGGATCAGCGATTACGTATTGGCTGGTTACGGTACGGGAGCTATCATGGCCGTTCCGGCTCACGATAGTCGTGACTATGCTTTTGCAAAACACTTCAACTTGCCTATCATTCCGCTGGTAGAAGGTTGCGATGTATCAGAAGAAAGTTTCGATGCCAAGGAAGGTATCGTATGTAATTCGCCGAAAGCTGGAGTTACTCCTTATTGCGATTTGAACCTGAACGGACTGACTATCAAGGAAGCCATTGCCGCTACCAAGAAATATGTGAAGGAACATCAGTTGGGCCGTGTGAAAGTGAACTATCGTTTGCGTGATGCGATTTTCTCCCGCCAGCGTTACTGGGGTGAACCGTTCCCGGTTTATTACAAAGACGGTGTGCCTTACATGATAGACGAAAGCAAGTTGCCGCTGGAACTTCCTGAAGTAGACAAATTCCTGCCTACCGAAACAGGTGAGCCTCCATTGGGACATGCTACCAAGTGGGCGTGGGATGTAACCAAAGGTGAAGTAGTAGAGAATACAAAAATAGACAACGTAACTGTTTTCCCGCTGGAACTGAATACTATGCCGGGATTTGCAGGTTCATCGGCTTACTATTTGCGTTATATGGATCCGCACAATGATCAGGCATTGGTTTCTGAAAAAGCCGATCGTTACTGGCAGAATGTGGACTTGTACGTAGGTGGTACGGAACATGCTACCGGACACTTGATTTATTCTCGCTTCTGGAACAAGTTCCTGTTCGACCTGGGTGTGAGCATCAAGGAAGAGCCTTTCCAGAAACTTGTCAATCAGGGTATGATTCAAGGCCGAAGCAACTTTGTTTACCGTATCAAGGATACCAATACATTTGTTTCACTGGGCTTGAAAGACCAGTACGAAGTGACTCCGCTTCATGTCGATGTGAACATTGTATCGAACGATGTGCTGGATGTAGAAGCCTTCAAGAACTGGCGTCCTGAATACAATAACGCAGAGTTTATTCTGGAAGATGGCAAGTACATCTGCGGCTGGGCAGTAGAAAAGATGAGTAAATCGATGTATAACGTAGTGAACCCGGATATGATTGTCGAGAAGTATGGTGCCGATACACTGCGTATGTACGAAATGTTCCTCGGACCGGTAGAACAGTCTAAGCCGTGGGATACAAACGGTATCGACGGTGTTCACCGTTTCTTGAAGAAACTCTGGAACTTGTTCTACGACCGTCAGGGCAATTTCATGCCGGCAGAAGGAGAACCTACCAAGGAAGAGCTGAAAGCAATTCATAAGCTGATCAAGAAGGTGACTGGTGATATTGAAACTTTCTCTTACAATACGTCTATCAGTGCCTTTATGATTTGTGTAAACGAACTGACTTCGCTGAAATGTCGTAACAAGGCTGTGATGAGTGATCTGGTAGTGCTGATTGCTCCGTTTGCTCCACATCTGGCAGAAGAATTGTGGGAAGCTTTGGGCAATACAACTTCGGTTTGTGATGCACAGTGGCCGATATTCAATGAAGAGTATCTGAAAGAAGATAGTGTGAAATATACGATTTCTTTCAACGGAAAAGCTCGCTTTACAATGGAATTCCCTGCCGATGCAGACAATGAAACGATTCAGGCAGCCGTAATGAGCGATGAACAGTCGCAGAAGTGGATTGAAGGCAAAACTCCGAAGAAGGTTATTATCGTGCCGAAGAAGATTGTAAACATCGTACTTTAATCGCAGACATATGGAAGCGATTCTGAAGAAAAAAATAGGCAGGGAGTCGAAAGACTACCTTGCCATTACTTTCGGACTGGTATGTTATGCGCTGGGATGGGTAGCTTTTCTGTTGCCTTATCAGATTACAACCGGAGGGGTGAGTGGTATTGCCGCTATTATTTATTATGCTACAGGTATTGAAATTCAGGTTTCTTACTTTGTGATTAACGCTGTTTTTCTGGGATTTGCCTTGAAAATTCTGGGACCTAAGTTCAGTGTGAAGACCATCTATGCCATCTTTATGCTGACTTTCTTGCTTTGGTGGTTTCAGGTTTTGTTCAGAAACAGTGCCGGAAATCTTCCTCAGCTTCTTGGACCGGGGCAGGAGTTCATGGCTTGTGTTATCGGTGCCGGACTGCTGGGTTTCGGAATCGGTATCGTATTCTGCAACAATGGTAGTACGGGAGGAACTGATATCATTGCATGGATTATCAACAAGTACAAGGATGTTACCTTGGGACGTATGATGATGTACTGTGATATCGTAATCATTTCATCGTGTTATTTCATTTTCCACGACTGGAAGCGCGTTTTGTTCGGTTTCTGTGTATTGTTTATCATGAGTATCGTGATAGACTATGTAATCAACAGTTCCCGTCAGTCGGTCCAGTTCCTGATATTCTCGCGGAAATATGAACAGATAGCAGAAGGCATTTCTACCAAGATAGACCGTGGTGTGACATTGCTCGACGGTCAGGGCTGGTATAGCAAGCAAGACATCAAGGTTATTGTTGTACTGGCGAAGAAAGTGGAATCACTCGATATTTTCCGTCTGGTGAAAGATATTGATCCGGATGCTTTCGTTTCCCAAAGTAATGTAGTGGGAGTGTATGGCGAAGGATTTGACAAGCTGAAAGTAAAATAAGTTTGGCTGTCATTTGTTGGATGTAAACAAACTCCCCGGGAGTTTGATGAAATAAGTAAGTTTTTCCGGTTAATATAATTTGTATTATCGGAAAAACTTATTTTATTTTGTAGAGTGAAGAGTTTGTGCTTGAAACGCATTTTAGTTCGACTATGGGGGATATCTTTTCGGCTTGTTGGCCGGAGAGCGGATTTTAGTGTAACATCGAGCAGGAAGAAAAGTTTAATTGATTGATTCTTAAATCTGTAACTTGAAAAGATATGTGGAAAATCATCCTGATGGCATTATTAACGGGCTTCTTTTCTTTAGGTAATACTACATTAGCCGATAGTTTGACGCTTCATTCCGGCTGGCAGTTTTCGAAGTATGGAAGCAATGAATGGTTGCCTGCTGTTGTGCCGGGTACGGTTCATCAGGATTTGATTGCTCAGGGAAAATTACCGGATCCTTTTTACGGGATGAATGAAGACAAGATACAATGGGTGGAAGATGAAGACTGGTTGTATCGGACTTCTTTTATGCTTACCGAAGAACAGTTGGCTCACCAGGAAATATTTTTAGTGTTTGAAGGGCTTGATACATATGCCGATGTTTCGCTGAACGGGGCATGTATACTGAAGGCAGACAATATGTTTGTTGGTTATCGGGTTCCAGTGAAGCATTTTTTGAGAAAAGGAGAGAACAAGTTGCTTGTCAGCTTCCGGTCACCGCTTCGTGAAGCGATGCCTCAGTGGGAAACAAACGGTTTTATTTATCCTGCTGCCAATGATCATCGTGCCGAACGGGTAAGTATTTTCACACGCAAGGCTCCTTATTCGTATGGATGGGACTGGGGAATTCGGATGGTGACTTGTGGTATCTGGCGGCCCGTTCGTCTGGAATTTGCCGGTCAGGCGGTAATAGAAGACTATTTTGTTTGTCAAGAGTCGGTCACTTCCAGTCGGGCAGAAGTAGACAATCGTCTGGAAATAAACAATCTCAGCAACCAGATACAGGAGGCACAAGTAAAGATTACCTGCACGTACGGACAGGAAAGAAGCCGGATGATAGAGCAGGCTGTCAGCTTGCAGCCGGGAGTAAATACGGTATCGCTTCCTCTGAACATTGAATCTCCACATTTATGGATGCCGAATGGATGGGGAGAGGCTGCTTTATATGATTTTCATGCTTCTGTAACCATTGATGGAAAGACAGTTGCCTGCAAGCAACATCAGATAGGACTTCGTTCGATACGTGTCGTACAAGAGAAGGATAGTCTGGGTATGAGTTTCTATTTTGAAGTAAATGGCATTCCGATGTTTGCCAAGGGCACCAATCTGATACCTTCGGATGCTTTGTTGCCACGTGTCACCCGTGAGCGGTATGTTCGTCTGCTGGAAGATGTACAGGCTGCACACATGAATATGATACGTGTATGGGGTGGAGGAGTTTATGAGGACGATGCACTATACGAAGAAGCCGACAAACGTGGCATACTGGTGTGGCAGGACTTTATGTTTGCTTGTACACCTTATCCACACGATCCTGCTTTCCTGAAACAAGTATCGGAAGAAGCGGTTTATAACATCAAACGTCTGCGTAATCATGCTTCGCTGGCAATGTGGTGTGGAAACAATGAAGTAAATGAGGGCATGAAATACTGGGGCTGGAAGAAGAAATACGGTACCGAGATATACCAGCAACTGGCAGATGGTTACGATATTTTGTTCCGTCGGTTACTGCCGGAAAAGGTTAAAGAACTCGATCCGGGCCGATTTTATCTGGAGAGTTCTCCTTATGAAGCCAATTGGGGAAGACCGAATACCTGGAAGAATGGAGATAGTCATAACTGGGGAATATGGTACGGGCAGAAACCTTTCGAAAGTCTGGATGCCGAAATACCTCGTTTTATGAGCGAATTTGGCTTTCAGTCGTTCCCCGAAATGAAGACGATACATTCCTTTGCTTCACCGGAAGACTATAACATGGAATCGCCGGTGATGAATGCACATCAGAAAAGTTCAATCGGTAATTTCCTGATAAAAAAGACAATGGGATTATATTATCGGGTTCCTGAAAAATTTGAGGACTTGGTGTATCTGGGACTTGTGTTGCAAGGACAGGGAATGCGGCAGGGAATGGAAGCTCATCGCCGGAATCGTCCTTATTGTATGGGTAGTTTGATCTGGCAGCTTAATGACAGTTGGCCGGTTGTTTCCTGGTCGGCTATCGACTATTACGGTAACTGGAAAGCATTGCATTACCAGAGCCGCCGGGCGTTTGCTCCTGTACTGGTAGATGCGGTCCGTGAGGGAGATAAATTGAAATACTATGTTATGTCGGATGTGCTGAAGACAAAGGATATTATATTGCAGATTGAACTGACGGATTTTAAAGGGAAGGTATTGCGTCGTCATCAAGTAAAAGGTGAGCTGCCGGTTAATTCTTCTGCTTTGTTCTATGAAGAGGATTGGAATAGTGCCTTTGCAGCGTGCGATACAACTACTTCGTTTATACACATGACGTTGAAAGGAGCTCACGATCGTCAGGTGCTTTCGGATGAGGTTTATTATCCGGTGCGTCCCAAGGCGCAGCATCTGCCTCAGGCAAAAATAAATTGTAAGATAAAAAAGAAAAACGGTGCTTGTGAACTGACGTTGAAATCGGACCAACTGGCACGTGATGTATTTATAGAAATACCGGTTCAGGGCGTACGCTTCTCGGATAATTTTTTCGATTTGTTGCCCGGAGTTTCCCGGAAAATACTTATAACCTCAGGTGACGGATCTCCATTGGAGGATGTTTCAGTGCATATACGTCAGCTGAGTGATATCTCATATACTGAAAACTAATTATTAATACTAACCTTTATATTTAACTTTTATGAAACCATTCTCAAAATTAAATTGCTTGGGGTTGGCGTTTGCTGGAATATTGGTTGCGTCGTGTTCGGAAAAGCCGGCGGCTGTAGCTGATTATCAGATAGTGCCTATGCCTCTGGAGATTACAACTCCTCAACAAAGTGGCTTCCTGCTGAAAAGTGGAGAAACAATTTATTACACAGCCGGTAATGAAAAAATGAAAAAGAATGCTGAGTTTCTGGCTTCTTTTATTAAAGAACAAACCGGTATTGACCTGAAGGTACAGGAAGGTGATAAAGAAAGCGGAATTGTACTGAAACTGGGACTGGAGGCTAATTCGCCGGAAGCATACCGCTTGACTGTAGACGGTAAGAAGGTGGTGATTACCGCTCCTTCTGAAGCTGGTGTATTCTATGGTATTCAGACATTACGTAAATCGGTTTCTGTACATGAAGGAGGTGGAGCAATTGAACTGCCTGCTGTTGAAATCAATGACAGCCCGCGTTTCAGCTATCGTGGTATGATGCTCGATGTAGGTCGCCATATGTTTACCGTAGACGAGATCAAGACATACATTGATATGCTTGCTCTGCATAATATCAACCGTTTCCATTGGCATCTTTCCGAAGATCAAGGTTGGCGTATCGAAATCAAGAAATATCCGAAGTTGACGGAAATCGGCTCAAAACGTGCTGAAACAGTTATCGGACGTAATTCGGGTAAATATGATGGAAAGCCTTATGGTGGTTTCTATACTCAGGAGCAGGCTAAAGAAATTGTAGCTTATGCGGCTGAACGTTATATTACCGTCATTCCTGAAATAGACCTTCCTGGACATATGCAGGCTGCACTGGCTGCTTATCCGGAACTGGGATGTACAGGTGGTCCGTATAATGTGTGGACTATGTGGGGTGTTTCCGATAATGTGCTTTGTGCAGGAAACGACAAGACTATTCAGTTCATTAAGGATGTGCTGGCTGAGATTATCGATATTTTCCCGTCACAATACATTCACGTAGGTGGTGATGAATGTCCGAAGGATAAATGGAAGACGTGTCCGAAGTGTCAGGCAAGAATTAAAGCCTTAGGTATTAAGGGTGATGACAAGCATTCGAAAGAAGAATATTTGCAGAGTTACGTCATCAAAGAAGCCAAAAAATTCCTGAATGAACACGGACGCAACATTATCGGATGGGACGAAATCTTGGAAGGTGGTCTGGCTCCTAACGCAACTGTTATGTCGTGGAGAGGTGAAGCTGGTGGCATTGAGGCTGCACGTCAGAAACATAATGTTATTATGACTCCGAATACTTATTTGTATTTCGATTATTATCAAGCTAAGGATACTGATCACGAACCACTGGCTATCGGAGGATATCTTCCAATGGAACGAGTATATAGTTATGAACCGATGCCTGCAGACTTGACTCCCGAAGAACAAAAATATATTACGGGTGTACAGGCTAATCTGTGGACTGAATATATTCCGACTTTTGCGCAGGCACAATATATGGTACTGCCTCGTATGGCTGCTCTTTGTGAAACACAATGGAGTGCTCCTGATAAGAAGAAAGATTATGCGGGATTCCTGAAACGTACAGCTCGTCTGACGAAGATTTACCAGTTGAAGGGCTGGAATTACGCCACTCACATTTTTGACGTGAATGTAAACATTGCTCCTAATCAGGAAACTGGCAAGTTGGATGTCAATGCATATACTATTGATGATGCTCCAGTATACTATACACTTGATGGTACGGAACCGACAGCTGCTTCGTTGAAGTATGAGAATGGTCTGGCTATTGATAAGGCTTGTGTTTTACGTATGGCTGCTATTCGTCCGGAAGGAAGTTCACGTATTACCTGCGATAGTATTTCTTTCAGTAAGGCGACAGCCAAACCGATTACAATGCTGCAACCAATCAATAAAGCATACGAGTATAATGGAGCTACTACACTGGTAGACGGTATGATTGGTAACCGTAATTATAAGACAGGACGTTGGATTGCTTTCTATGAAAATGATCTGGAAGCTGTTATCGACTTGAAAGAAGCAACGGAAATCAGTTCAATGACTTTGCATGCTTGCGTGGAGAAGGGTGATTGGATATTCGATGCCAGAGGTATTTCGGTAGAGGTTTCGGATGATAACCAGACATTCAAGCAAGTAGCTTCTGAAACTTATCCGGCAATGAAAGAAACTGATCCGAATCAGATTTATGAGCATACATTGACATTTACTCCGGTAAAAACTCGGTATGTCAAAGTAAAAGCACTTTCGGAAAAGAGTATTCCGGCATGGCATGGAGGAAAAGGTAAGCCTGGATATTTGTTTGTAGATGAAATTATTTTGAATTAATATAGGCTGATTACACGTAAAAGTCCGGTTCCCGATATTGGGAGCCGGGCTTTTTTTGTATAGAAGGAGAGAGGTTTGCTAAGGTTATGCAGGAAATAGCTGGTGTGAAGTAGCGGCTGGTTGCTTGAGTATGTGTATCTTTGTGCAGAAAATGAAGTATAACAGAGCAGATTATTGATTATGAAAAAGAAACTGGTTTTTGCTACGAATAATGCTCACAAATTGGATGAGATACGTGCCATATTGGGGGATAAGGTAGAAGTACTGAGTCTGAAAGACATTCATTGCGAGGCTGATATTCCGGAAACGGCAGATACGCTGGAAGGAAATGCCGCTTTGAAAGCAGAATATATTTATAAGAACTTCGGTTTGGATTGTTTTGCTGATGACACGGGTTTGGAAGTAGAGGCTTTGGGGGGTGCTCCAGGAGTATATTCGGCACGTTATGCCGGAGGAGAAGGACATGATTCGGAAGCTAATATGAAAAAGTTACTTGCAGAGTTGGATGGAAAAACTAATCGTAAGGCGCAATTTCGTACGGCTATTTGCTTGATTGAGGGAGGAGCAGAACATCTCTTCGAAGGTATTGTGAAAGGCGAAATAATCGAAAAAAAACGTGGCTGTTCGGGATTTGGTTATGATCCGGTATTTGTTCCTGAAGGATATACCGAAACATTTGCTGAAATGGGCAGTGAAGAGAAAAATAAAATCAGCCATCGGGCACGGGCTACACAAAAGTTGTGTGATTACTTGAGCCAGGAATAAATGCAGATAGATTGCGGAACTTCATCTACTTGAGCGATTACTGCTAAGTCAAAATCGGGCAAATAGATGAAGTTCCGTCATTTTTTCATACAATTATTTACAAATTTCATTAAGGTATAATTCTACCTTTTCAAAGAAAAGCGAAATATGTGCTCCGTCTGTAAATGCATGACTTACAGTCAGGGCAATAGGCATGATGCGTTTGCCCTCACGTAGAATGGCTTTTCCTGCATTCATTAGGGGGTAGTCCAAAGGATGTCCTACTTCTTGTTGGGTATAGGTAATTGAGGTGAAATAAAGCTTTGGAGTAGCACTTAGCAAGATCACATCGAATTCTCCTTTTTCATATATATTTTTGTCGGTACCATATGGATCACCATCTTCTGGTATGGAAGTGACAATCTGCCTGGCTTCTGCATAAAAACTTTTGAAATCGATGTGATAGGGGATACGTACTGTATAAAATGTTTTGCCGGGTACAGCAATAGGGGAAATGACATCTACTGTATCGTGGTAGACCACTTGTCCGTTTTTATCCCACCGATAACGGAATTCCTTTATTTCATTGGCTGCCCGTAATATGGCATAAAGATAATATAGAAAGAATGATTTTCCATTAGCTTTGGCATGGTTATATGCTTCGGTACAATCGACTTCACTGGTTATTGAAATCCATGAATTGGCAAATCCACGGAAGAAATTATAATTGTCTTTCCGCTCCCAAGTTTCTATATTTACGATATGTTTCATATATTTTTGAATTTTAGAGCTACTTTTTGATAAGTAGGCATAGGCAGACCTAAGCGTTCTCCCAAATCGATCATATCGAACAGCATACCTTGTATTTCTGACTCATGTCCGCGTGCAAGGTCTTTTTGCATTGATGCAGTGCTGTGGGGGTCGAGTTTATCTATTACTTTCAGGTTATAAGATACAGGATCTTCTGGATAAGTAATTCCCATTTCTCGTCCGATTGCTGCACTTTCTTGTGATAGTCCGATAAAGGTATTGCGTACTTCACCTTCGTGTTGTACTTCTCCCATTGGTACATTGTGGTAGGCTCCTGTACATGCCATGGCTGAGATAAATGCCCATTTGATGAATGTATCGCGGTTAATATCATCGGAAACATCAACTTTGATACCGCAATTTTTTACATCTGCTGCGATGGCTTCAATACGTTCCTGACTAACTCCTTGTTCTGGCCGTGCACCAACAACCAGGCGAAAGATACTTCCCATTTGAGTAATTTCTCCTTCTCCTGAAACAAAGCCTACTATGTAGATACAACCATCAAGAACAGTTACTTCGGGAGTAAGACGACCGATGCGTGGCCCTGTACCATAAACATTTAATATAGGAATAACCAAAGTATGAGGATTGGCAGCGCGTTTTATTACTTCTTTGACTGAGTCGATGGAATATCCTTTGACGCAGACAAAAATGACATCCGCTTTTCCTTGATATTCTTCGGCCGTATAAGCGTTAACTTTCAGATAATGTTCACCTTTGAGATCCGATTTCAGATGAAGTCCCTGGTTGCGGATACTTTCGAGATGTTTTCCCCGTGCGATACATGTTACATCTTTTCCTGCCAGTGCAAGAAATCCGGCGATACTTCCTCCTACACCGCCGGTACCTATAATAAGATAGTTCATGGTTTATTGTTTTAGGGTTAAAAAATAAATCGGACGCTTGACAGCGACCGATTTATTAAGGTTTAATTTCCTATGATGGGTATGTTATTATACGTTGAAACGGAAGTGCATAATATCTCCGTCTTCTACGACATAATCTTTTCCTTCTACATTCAGCTTACCGGCTTCGCGAACAGCTGCTTCCGAGCCATATTTGATAAAATCATCGTACTTGATGACTTCTGCACGGATAAAGCCTTTTTCGAAGTCGGTGTGGATAACTCCGGCACACTGAGGAGCTTTCCATCCTTTATGGAATGTCCAGGCGCGGACTTCCATTTTACCGGCTGTAAAGTAGGTTTCCAAGTTCAGCAAGTTGTAAGCAGAACGGATCAGACGGCTTACTCCCGACTCTTTAAGTCCTACTTCTTGCAAGAACATCTGTCGGTCTTCATATGTTTCCAATTCAGCAATGTCGGCTTCAGTCTTAGCTGCAACAATCAGGATTTCAGCTCCTTCTTCTTTTACGGCCTCACGTACTTGATCTACATACTTATTTCCTGTTACAGCACTGGCTTCATCGACATTGCAAACATACATTACAGGTTTAGAAGTCAGTAAGAATAAGTCGTGAGCGATCTTTTGTTCATCCTTTGTTTCAAACTGTACGGTACGTGCTGATTTTCCTTGCAACAGTGCATCACGATAACGTACTAATACTTCGTAAGTTTGTTTAGCCAGTTTATCACCTCCGGTCTGAGCCTGCTTCTGTACTTTCTGAATACGGCTTTCTATTGTTTCGAGGTCCTTCAGCTGAAGTTCTGTATCGATGATTTCTTTATCGCGGACAGGATTTACGCTACCGTCTACGTGTGTTACATTGTCATCATCAAAACAGCGTAAGACGTGAAGAATAGCATCTGTTTCACGAATGTTGGCAAGGAACTTATTACCGAGTCCTTCACCTTTACTTGCACCTTTTACCAGTCCGGCAATATCTACAATTTCTACAGTAGTAGGTACGATACGGTCGGGAATAACCAGTTCTGCCAGTTTGTTCAAGCGTTCATCTGGGACTGTGATGACACCCACATTCGGTTCTATCGTACAGAAAGGGAAGTTGGCTGCTTGAGCTTTTGCGTTCGATAAACAGTTGAAAAGGGTCGATTTTCCTACGTTAGGCAAACCGACGATACCACATTGTAATGCCATAAGCTTATATTATTTCCTTATTAATTATCAGTATATTTCGGCTTGCAAAGTTAGTCATTCTTTTTGTCTTTTGCTAAGAGCCTCTTTTAATTTTTCCAGGAGGGTACGTTTGTAAGTGTTTATCAGATTCTGATTTATAGGCCATAAATCGTTTTAAGATACAAAAAAGCCATATCAAAACCTAAAATAACCGTTTCGATATGGCTTTTCTCTTTTGTTATGACTTTTTTAATATGTCATCGTATTCGGGCATACATATCAAGCTATTATATTACCTGATTGTCAGTTCGCCTCATAAACATTGATTTCGGTGACGTCTACTCGGATTGGGTATTTAACTATTTGATATTTTAAATGTCTGGTGGTTACGGAACTTATGAATTTGACATACTGGATACTTTCTTGTACATCAAGTGTTCCCATAGTCTTCCATTCTGTACCGTTATCCGAAGTAAATAGTTCTATTTGAGTCGGGCAGTAAGCATTTCCCCAATGGTTGGTGACTATACCGGTTATTGTTTTAGGAGTCTGGAAATCAATTGTAATCCAGAATCCAGCATTGTCCTGAGCAATATCTGAATAAACATTTCCATCAATTACATTTGTTGCATTTCCTTGCGCTGCGGGATCTACTTGTACATACCATGAAGTGCGGTCCATTAAATGACTGTTTTCAGGCGTTCCTTTTTCCAGGTTATTTATTGAGTATTCTTGCTTGGTTAATGAGAAGGCAATTGATGTAAGTGCAGAATTGGTGCTTATCATGGTATTTGCATTTTCAGTTTGTAGGTTGACAAGCTGAATTTTGAATTCTCCACTTAATAAATCATGAGTCTGAGCAAGTTCTTCCTTGCCAGTATCAGACAATGATAATATGATATCTTCCGATTCCGTTTCACCAGCTTTGATGACAGGCTGATCTGTATTTAAGCTGAATGCAGATAGAGGGATGTCACCTGTACCGGAAACCTGAAGTATACCTGTAATATCTTTGGCTGCAGGCTTCTGAACTTTCAGCTTAAAAGTTATTTCTACATTTCCGGCAATTCCACCGGGAGAGTGTTTTAGAGTAAATGTAGAGTTGTTGAGAACTAAATAATCATTTCGTTGGATGTAGACATATGTGGCATTCCATTCATTCTCTGACGATTCATCATCTTTACATGATGATAATCCAGATGATATTCCTGCCAGCAGGAATATCATCAATATAAGTTGATAAGTTATTTTCATGTTGATGTTAGTTTTGTGGTTCTGGGCATTTAATACCATCAGCCCATTCTAAAGTATTACCTGTTTTGATTTGTGCGTCATATCCATGACCTGTAAAGTCTTTAGCCGTTTTCGGATCTCCGTCGTTAAATCTCCAATATGCCAGTAGGCCTTCTGAATCAGGCTGTACATAACACATATTTTCCTGAATTTCAACTTGTGAAAGTGGTCTGGTCCAGATACGTGCTTCACTGATAAATCCATCTAAGAAACGTCCATTATATGAGAATCCAAAATGGAAGTCTCCTCCATCATATAAATTAACAGGTCCTCTGGTTGCTTGTTTGGTTGCTGCTACTTCACCATTTACATATACGATGAACTGGTTTCCATCAAAGACAACGGCAAGGTGATACCATTTTCCTGTATCGAATGTCATTTCAGGAGTTACCTGGTCTTTAGCTGTAACCTGGAACTGATTGTTTTTAATAGTAACATCACCAAAACGTAGCAAGAAGTTTTCGGCATATTCAATACCCATGATGGAGCTAATATATGGGTCTGAATTACAGAAACTATTAACTTTCACACGGCATTCCATTGTTATTTGTGGAATGCTTTGCAAAGAAGGATCTTTTGTAAAATTAGGTACATTCAATGAACGTCCTCCAGACAGCGACAGAACTTTGGTGATGATAGTACGGTTAATCACGATATAGTTTGTTCGACAAGATTCCAATATAGGGTATCCTTCGGCCGAAGCTAACGAAATTGGTACAAGGTAGACTGCTCCGTCTTCCATTCCTTCTGTTGTAGTAAGATTAAACATGACAGGAGTTGATACACAAGAACCTTGTTTGATGACAGATTCGCTTTTTTCCAGGTTATAACATTGTTCCGGAAGAACTTTGTAATTAGTACCTTTTTCACTGTTATATTTATCGACTAACGAGTTATCTATTCTGAAAGAAACGCGTAAATCTTGTTCCGCTTTAGCTGTACAAGTAGCGCTAACACCAAAGCTTTGCGGTCCATCAATTGTTACTCTGCTGACTGTAGTCTTTTCTGTTCCTGTCATGTAGATCAGGTGGCTTAATTCTTCTGCGTTTTTACACCCGGTCAGGAAGAAAAACAGAAAACCTATCAGAAGTTGAATTGTATTTAAAGTTTTCATAGATTATATAGTTATTTTACAGTAGGATTCATTATTTGGATAGCCTGTCTTAAATATTTGTATGTAGGTAAGGCCAAATATTCATATTCCATGTGGTAAGTTCCCACTCCGGCCTTTGGGCCTTGTTCGGGTGTAAAACGAGCCATACCTTCCAAAGAAGGCATTACATTTCCGTATTTATCATGGTAGTTTGGGTTACCTCCTGTTTGCCACAGACTCTCGAAGTTTTCAGTAAAGATGTATTGCTCAGGTTTCCATCCAACATTTGCTGCTTGATTGAAACGATTTTGCAGGTCAGTATCTCCTGATGAATTATATGCTTGTACAATTCCATAGTCGAAATATTCGGATAAGCCTGGATTCATATGATAAGGTTCTCCATCGATACTTAATATTTTGCCTGTTCCAGATTTAGGACCTACATATTTACCCATTTCATGAATAAATACTTCCATATTATCTTTGTTACATAATGGACCGCTTCCGCCATAATTAGGCTCATAATCGAAGTCAATGCCATCATAATTGTATTTGATAATAGTATCATTCAATGATTTTGCATAGCTTGCATAATCTATGGTGCCATCTTCTGCGATGAACATCTCTGGAACGGTATGTGCGAAGATCGTAAATATTACTTTAGTTCCTTTTTTCTGCTGTACATAAGCCATATCAGCTTTCATTTCAGGAGTTAAGTTATAAGTGTTTCCCCAAATAGATATGATATCTACGCTATCGGGTACATTATCTAGTCGTGTTGACATTGCAGAACCCGTAGCTGTCCAGTTACCAAACCATCCGAAACAGAGCTGATGCTTAGAACTTTTGTATTGCCTTAAAGCTTCAAAATAGTCTTCTGATTTTGTAGGAGGTACTTGTACATCAAGAGCTTCTGGAGTAGTTTGCTTGTCGCATGCAACAAAGGTTGTGCAACATAACATAACAATGAAGTATAATATCTTTTTCATATCAATTCTATTTTTAAAAAATTATTTTTTATCCCACCACAATGAAGTGCCTCCATGATCGGCTCCATTTAAAAGAGATATAGCGTTTTTTACGTTCTCATTATTGTTGTCGTATTCAGTTTGCGGGAATGGCAGACGACGAATTTGTTTTTCCGTATCGATTGTTCCTCCACTGTAATTTTTGACTACCGGGAATATCTTAGGATAACCGGTACGACGGAATTCGCTCCATGCTTCCATTCCTTCAGGGAACATAGCCAACCATTTCTGAGTGATGATTCGTTCCAAGTTTGCTTCAAATCCTTCTTCTGTCTTGTAGACGGGAGTTATAGTAGAACGAGGTTCTGCACTGTTGTTGCCTACTTTATCTTCGAATTTAGCAGGTTTAGCTGTATCATCTGTCAAATAATTTCCAATAGCAGCAGAGTGCTGTTCGAAAGATGTTTGAACTCCCTGCTCATACAAGTCTTTAGCGTCACCGTTCATATTCCATTGTCTTAAGGCTCCTTCAGCTCTTAAGAAGTAAGCTTCAGCTGCGCACATCCATAAAACAGGATCGGTCTTTTGTACATTAGGGCAGGAGAGGGCACGATATCCTTCAATATTATCTACGATGATTCCGTTACGCATTCCATGATAATCGCCAGCTGGTGCAGTTGCCTGACTAAAATATTTAGAGATTCGACTGTCTTTATATCCTTTCAGATAAGATTCCATGGAAGCTCCCATTCGTGCATCTTTGTACATATCCCATACTACATTGAGCGGATGATAAACCGTAATTCCATTGTGACTGTGAAGAAGTGCATTGTCGGCATTGCTTGTCATTACTCCCAATTTACTTTTTACGACAGCCTGTTCTGCATATTTCTGTGCCCAGTCTGGTTTTACATATACTACACGCATTGCCAGGCGCAGCATTAACGTATTAGCAAATTTTGCCCATTTGCTTACATCTCCTTCGTAAACCAGATCGTAGTTTTTCAGCGGACGTGCTGACGGGTTCTCTGTAGCATATTGTTCCAGAATCTGACTTGCCTCTGTTAATTCATTAAAGAATGATTCATATACTTTTTCTTGTGAGTCGTATGGAACCATAAGACTTTCACCGAATTTGAAGTACGGGATAGGGCCATAAGCGTCGGTTACACGGTGCATGGCTGCAATTTTTAGAACTTGTCCGATCGCATAAGTAACTGGTTCTTCTGCTTTGACTTCCTCTGTCGCTATTTTTTTCCATTGTGGCATTACATTCTGATATGCAATGGAGAAAAGTACATCGCTCCATCCACCAAAGCGAAGATTATAAGTCTGGTTGTTAGAAGAACTATTCCAGTTGTCGCTACCGGACATGTATCCAGAAAAAATGTCCCCTACTAAGTTTTGTGCACGCTGATATGCATTTGCACCTTCATCACTACAAGGAATAATATCTAATTGCATCGCACTGATTGAGCCTCCTGTACGTAAGTTATCCATATCCAGCATATCATCAGTAACCTTGTCTGGATTGGTATTCATTTCTTCATATCCCGCAGTACAGGCATTCAGCCCACACAGTAGTAAGCATGTAGCTCCTATGCATTGTATTTTCCCTAAAAAGATTGATTTCATAATTTTACGAATTAAGGTTAGAATTGAAGTTTAACACTAAATCCAATGTTCCGTAAGCTCGGCATCATAAAGTAGTCTATACCCTGATAATAAGTACCTGTAGAAGATGCTAATTCAGGATCGAATGGAGCTTTGTTGTAGAACATGAACAGATTCTTTCCAATAAGTGAAACTGTTACATCTTTCAGTTTATTGTTAAACCATTTGTTAGGTAGAGTATATCCCAATGTCATTTCGCGCAGGCGAACATTGGTAGCACTATAAGTATAGAAAGCCAGTAATCCAGTCGTACCTCCTCCTACTACAGAATAATAACTTTCCGGATTCAGCAATCCGCCATTTACGACAACTCCACCATTATCGCGTGCTTCGGCGCTGGCTTGTGATGTTCCGAAGCGATCCATCATGGCTTGTGTTGCAGAAACGCATACACCACCGATACGCCAGTCTATCAAGACGCCCAGTGAGATGCCCTTATAGGAGAAAGTATTGTTCCATCCAATGTTATATTTTGGATCTGCATTGCCTGCCTTTATCCAATTTTCAGAGTCGGCCTGAATACTTCCGTTTTGTGGATTTACATATATCTCTCCCTGATGATCACGCTTCAAGCCAGTTACATAGATATCTCCGATACTACCTCCCTCAGTTAAACGTTGCTTATACGAATCATTGGTACAAACATCGATGTAAGGCATATTTCCGATTTTTTCACCTGTAATCGGGTTAATCGTATTGGGGTCAAGTAATTCTTTGATTTTATTTCGGTTCATCGTAAAAGTAAGAGATGAATGCCATAAGAAATCTTTTATCTGTTGTTTATAAGTAAGAGTTGATTCAATACCCCAGTTATTAACCTTACCTCCATTTGCATAGAAATGTGAGTATCCGGAGCTGGGAGGCATGGATATCGTAAAGAACTGGTTATAGGTATTAGAATTATAATAAGTAACGTCCAAATTTAATTTATCCTCGAACAAACGCATATTCATACCGACTTCGAATGATTTCGTTCGTTCCGGTTCCAGGAAAGTTGCAGGGATGAAAGGCAAACTTTCTATATTTCCACCGCTGATTCCATAAGCTAAAGATGTCATATAAGGCTGAGGCGCATTACCGACTTCACTATATGAAGCGCGTAACTTTAAGAATGAAATAGGGGTATGGCTCAGGTCAAACATTTCAGTTGGAACAAACGATAAGCCCACAGACGGATAGAAGAACCCTGAGTTTTTGTGGGAAGTAAATGCAAAAGTAGAGAACCAGTCATTTCGACCAGTTACATCCAAGAATACAGCACTCTTGTAAGACAGTTGCAGCGTTGCAAATACAGCCTGTGTATTAGTATGTATACCTTTTGAATCGAGAGGACGGGTTTCCGGGTCATTTTTGATAATATTTTCGAAGGTAAACAAATTGGCAACTTTAGCCAAATGTCCTTCATAACCGATTTTTTCTCCAGAAACTTCGTCGGTTACACTTGCTCCAATATTAGCATTGATGCCATAATTACCAAAGCGTTTATCAATATTCAGAATAGCATCTGCATAGAAATTCTTGTATTGGGTAGTTTGTTTCAGATAGTTACCGTAATCTGAAGCAAACAGGTTACTGGATGAGGCTGATATTTTACGTTCGTAAGTATCTTGTGAATTATCAACGCGCAGACGTCCTGTAGCTTGCATCCAGTCGGTTATTTTCCAGCTTAAATTAGCTGTAAACATGTAACGCATTTTGTTGTTCTCGAAGTGCTCTCGGTTGACAATCCAATATGGGTTCTGCATAGATAAACCTTGTTCCCCATAAGTCCAGTTCTGGGTAGGGAAGTTGCGCTCTGGATTAAAGTGTTCGTAGGTTTTGAATTTAGTAAAATCGTCAGATGGTGGAAAAAGATACAATGGAACCAACGGGTTATGAGCCTGTCCTTGTACCATTAGATTATGATTGTTCTGAAGAATGTAAGAAGCACTCATATCCAATGTCAATTTATCTTTTATCAGTTCTGTTGTATTGCGAAGCGTGAAGTTATACCTGTTATATTTACTATTTGGTATAATTCCTCGAGAGTTTGTAGACGAAGCTGAAAAATATGTCTGATTCCGGTCGTTTCCACTTGTAACATTCATAGAGTTGATTTCATTGAAACCTGTTTGGAAGAAATCAAGTGGATCATACGAAGAAGGAGTTGCCAATTTGTTACCCCAGCTTTCATATACCAGGTCATTTTTCCGTCCGTAAGTATTTTGGAAGCGTGGTGTTACGAATGGAGTTGTAAATTGTGTATTATTTGAATAGTTGACGGTAAGTTTTCCTTCTTTACCTTTTTTGGTTGTAATCAGCACGACACCATTTGCTCCAGATACACCATAAAGTGCAGCAGCTGCAGCTCCTGTCAGTACAGACATCGATTCGATATCATCCGGATTGATACTCGAGATTCCGTCGCTATCACCTCCATCCGGCATTTCAAAGGAGCCTTCCGGTTGTGTAGAACGCATGGATGACAAAGGAATACCATCGACAACATATAGTGCATTGTTGTCGCCGAACAATGATTTCGTACCACGCATGACGACACGTGTTGATCCACCAATACCATTTGCACTTTGGTTGATGGTTACTCCCGCTATTTTACCCGTCAGACTGTTTACGAAGCTGGCATCCTTTATGGTTGTAATTACATCACTTTTTACTTCCTGAACGTTATAAGTCAACGATTTTGTTTCCCGTTTGATGCCTAAAGCTGTTACTACCACTTCTTCAAGTGTTTCAGTATCTTCCTTCATGACTATATTGTACGAAGTATTTGGAGATACTGTTAGAGTAATAGGTTTATATCCGACATACGATATTTCCAAAACATCACCCGTTGATGCTTTTAGTGAGAATTCACCATTAAAATCGGTTATTGTTCCATTGGAAGAGTTCTTTATTTTTACATTCACTCCGATAAGGGCTTCTCCTTTACTGTCTTTTATACTACCCTTAATTTGTATATTTTCAGGAGCTATTGATTTGACACTCTCGTCAGGAGATTGTTGTGTATTAGCACTATAGGCAAGTGTAGGCACTGCCAAATGGAACATAGTACCAACTAATAAAACGAGATTTGTTCTCATTTTAAAAGGGTATTTTAGGCTTAATCTATCTTGTTGAGATAGAACCTTGAAAGATGTTGTTTTTTTCATATAAAATAATAAGGTTACTGGTTCATGCCAAAGATTCACTTTTGTTATAAACCATATTGGCAAATAGATAATGGGGAAGTTGTTAAGTCTTGATTATTCTTCCGGGCAGAGTATTAACTGTCGTCTGGTATCATGAGCTTTGTTCTTTTTAAGGTTTAAGGTTGTTCTTTTTCGACTTGTTATTTATGTGCTAATTTGTTGATAGTCTGTTATTGTATTATTCTAATAGCAACTTATTCTTGAATATGCTTTATTGACAGCTATAAGGTTAACAAAATAAGGTATAAAATGTTTTTTATATTAAATATAAATACAAAGATAGAACTTTATTGCATAATGAGGCTATTTTATTGTTGAAAAATTGCAGTGAAATTATATTTTTATCTATTGAAAATAAGATATGAATATAGTAAGGGATGATAGTTTTGAAGTGGAAAGCTGGAGTACTGCTAACAACCAGAGAAGATACCTTAGCTTGAATTCGGGTTGATATGTAAATCCGAAATTGGTTGATGTGAAATACAGAATATCAGTTTTTAGTAACAATTTGTTATTTTCCCTGTCGAAAGTAAGAATGTTTGCAAAGAGTATAAAAAAAGAGGCGCTTCTCACGAAGTGCCTCTTTTTGTTAGAGAGTTTATGAAAATATTGTTTTTTTGTATGCAGTTTTTACATGTTCATGGTTACAGTCATCTGTGGAACAAGGATATAATCCTTTTTTGAATTATTCCATTTATAGTATTGGATTGTAGTGCTTCCTTCATTGTATGTATACTTGATACACATGTTGTTACGCCATTCACCTCTACTTTCATCCCACTTCTGTAGAATGTTTTCCACAACTTGTTTCTTGTCGTTATATTTATAGTTGTACTTTTCAAAATTTGTCAGAATACCTTCATTCATTTTATAAACAGTTTCCGACATCTTTACTCCATCTATTTCTTCAGTATTGTATATTAGTTCAGTTTCAGGACTATTAGCAAAAACTGTAAGGTTAGCGGCAAAAACAAATACTGTTACAAATAAACTCTTGAGTAAATTCATCTTTTTCATATCTTTTGTTTTTAAGGTTTTACTATCTTTTTGTTTTTAATTACGCTGCAAAATTAGTAAAACCTTTTGATGTTGCTAACTTTTCGGCAAGAAAAAATGAATATTTTAGCAAATTGTTATCATTTAAACACCTGTTAACAGTTGGGATGAACTAATGTGCTTCCAGCCAATTCTTACCCCAACCGCAGTCTGCTCGCAAAGGTGCTTTCATTTTGTAAGCAGCTTCCATTTCGCTAATCACAATTTGTTGCACTTTTTCTTTTTCTTCGGGCATGACGCTGAAGTTCAATTCATCGTGTACCTGAAGAATCATTTTGGAACGAATACCTTCTTCCATGAACCGTTTGTATATACGAATCATTGCCACCTTGATAATATCAGCCGCACTTCCTTGTATTGGAGCATTGATGGCATTACGTTCGGCATACCCACGGACAACTGCATTTCGTGAATTGATATCGGGCAGATAGCGTTTTCGTTTGAAGATTGTTTCGATATAACCTCTTTCTTGTGCCAGACGAATACTTTTATCCATATATTCTTTTACGTGTGGATAATTTTCGAAATAGCCGTCTATTAGTTCCTTGGCTTCTTTTCTTTCTATATTTAATCGTTCTGCCAGTCCGAAAACCGATATACCATATATAATACCAAAATTAGCCGTCTTAGCTTTGCTTCTTTGTTCGCGTGTTACACTTTCCAAGGGCTCCTTATAAATCTTTGCAGCAGTAGCAGCATGGATATCTTGTCCTTTTTGGAATGCTTCTATCATGTGCGGGTCACCACTTAAGTGTGCCATGATGCGAAGTTCGATTTGTGAATAATCGGCAGAGAAGAATTCACAACCTTCATCGGGAATAAATGCTCGCCGGATTTCCTTTCCATCTTCATTGCGGACAGGGATGTTCTGCAGGTTTGGATTGCTTGAACTAAGTCGTCCCGTAGCAGTAACAGTTTGGTTGAATGAAGTATGTATATGTCCGGTTTTAGGATTGATAAGTAAGGGAAGGGCATCGATATACGTACCCAATAGCTTTTTCAGCCCTCTGTGTTCCAGTATTTTCCCTACTATTTCATGTTTGCCTCGCAAACTTTCCAATACTTCTTCGGAAGTAACATATTGTCCGGTTTTAGTCTTTTTGGCCTTGTCTGTTATTTTCAAGCGGTCGAATAATACTTCACCTACTTGTTTGGGAGAAGCGATGTTGAATTCTATTCCGGCAAGCTGATGCACTTCTTCTTCCAGTTGTTGCATACGTGCTGTAAAATGTCGTGAAGTTTCCTTCAATGCTTCTGTGTCGATACGTACTCCGTTGCGTTCCATATAGGCAAGTACCGGTACCAGCGGCATTTCAATTGTTTGGAATAATTCGTCGACACCGTTTGATACCAGTTCTTTTTCCAGTACATTTTTCAGTTTCAACGTGACATCGGCATCTTCGCAGGCATACTTATAAACAGAAGAGGGAGAGAGGTCACGCATGTTTTTTTGATTTTTACCTTTAGGACCTATCAGCTCTTCTATTTTTATGGTTTCATATTTCAGATACACCTCAGCAAGATAATCCATACCATGGTGAAGTTCGGGCTGAAGTACATAATGGGCTATCATGGTGTCGAACATTGGACCACGGACTTCAACGCCGTAGTTGCCAAGTACAAGCATATCGTATTTTATATTTTGTCCGATTTTCAGTGTTTTTTCATTCTCGAATATTGGTTTGAATTTATTAACAATTTTCAAAGCTTCTTCACGATCTGCTGGAACAGGTACATAAAAAGCCTGATTTTCGGTGAAACTGAAGCTCATTCCTACCAATTCGGCGGTTATAGGATCGGTTCCCGTCGTTTCTGTGTCTAGACTGAAAAAATCTTTTGTAACGATATTTTGTAAAAAATCGTCTATTTTATTCTCTGAATCAATTAGTTGGTAGTCGTAATTCAGCTCTTCTAACCGCGTGAGATTTGAATTTTTTTGCTCGCCTGTATTCTCGTCCGCAAAAAATCCAAAGAGATCGCTTTGAGGAGAGGCCGTTGGAGCAGTAATTTTCTTCTCCGTTTTAAGAATACGATCCAATAGAGTACGAAATTCCAATTCTTCAAAAATTTTGCGAAGTTTTTCTTCGTCGGGCTGTTCACGCTTCAGTGCTTCCATGTCGAGCGAGATTGGCACATCCGTTTTAATTGTAGCCAGAAATTTAGAGAAAGTAATCTGTTCGCGATTATTCTCCACCTTTGTCTTGATAGCCCCTTTCAGTTGGTCGGTGTTAGCAAGCAAATTTTCGATACTTCCAAATTGGGCGATTAATTTTTGGGCTGTTTTTTCGCCTACCCCCGGACATCCCGGAATGTTGTCGGCAGTATCTCCCATAAGTCCCAGCATATCGATTACCTGCGAGGGTGATTCGATGTCGAACTTGGCTTTGATTTCTTTTACGCCCATAACTTCGAACTCCTTGTCGCCGTATTTAGGTCGGTACATAAATACATTTTCCGAAACCAGCTGACCATAGTCCTTATCAGGAGTCATCATATATGTTGTAATGCCTCGTTTCCCGGCTTCGGTAGCAAGCGTTCCGATAACGTCGTCGGCTTCGTATCCTTTCACTTCGAGAATCGGAATACGATAAGCTCGTATAATATCCTTGATAACAGGAACAGAGAGGCGAATTGCTTCGGGAGTTTCTTCGCGTTGTGCTTTATACTGTTCGAAAGCTTCGTGGCGGAATGTGGGACCGGCGGGATCGAAGGCAATGCCTATATGAGTAGGGTTCTCTTTTTTCAGGACATCCTCCAGAGTATTGACGAATCCCATGATAGCTGATGTATTGAAACCTTTGGAATTGATACGCGGATTTTTGATAAAAGCATAGTATGCGCGGTAGATAAGTGCATACGCATCGAGTAGAAACAGTTTCTCCATTCGTGTAAAATTATTAAGTTTTCTACGTAAAAGTACAAAAAAATACCGTATTCGCTGTTTTATTATTACTTTTGTACCCAAATAAATCTCCATGGATAAGTTAGCAATAATCAAGAAACCCGTAGAAAAGGAATTAAGCGAATTTAAGGCTCTTTTCGACGCCTCATTGAAAAGTTCCACGCCGTTGTTGAATGAAGTTTTAGGCTATATCAAGCAGAGGAACGGAAAAATGATGCGTCCCATTCTGGTTTTGCTTATGGCAAAACTTTATGGCGGGATAAATGAATCTACTTTGCATGCCGCACTGTCGCTGGAACTACTTCATACGGCCAGTCTGGTGCACGATGATGTGGTAGACGAGAGCGACAAGCGGCGGGGGCAATCGTCGATTAACGCGCTATATGACAATAAGGTATCCGTATTGGTAGGCGACTATATGCTGGCAACCAGTTTGCGTCATGCCTCGTATACCAGACATATCGATTTGGTTGGTTTGGTAGCCCGTTTGGGACAAAACTTGTCAGAAGGAGAAATTATCCAGTTGGTAAATATCAGCAATCGCGATTTTTCAGAAGAGATTTATTTTGATGTTATCCGCAAAAAGACTGCTGCACTGTTTACTGCCAGTGCAGAAAGTGGAGCCATTTCGGTTGATGCTCCGCAGAGTGAAATAGAAAAGGCGGCACTTTTCGGCGAGATGATAGGCATTGCTTTTCAGATAAAGGATGATATATTCGACTATTTTAAAAACGAAGAGCTGGGTAAGCCTACCGGGAATGACATGATGGAAGGCAAGCTGACGCTTCCGGCACTACACGTGTTGAATACGCATGCCGACGAGGAAAAGAAGGAACTTGCATTGCGCATCCGTTCACTTAGTGCATCGAAGGAAGAAATTGCAGATTTTGTCGATTATATAAAGCAGGAGGGAGGAATTGCGTATGCGGAGCAAGTAATGTACGATTATCGCAACAAAGCATTGGCTTTGCTTCCTGAATCGGCTGATGAGTCTATTCGAACAGCACTGACAGCTTATATTGATTATGTAATCGAACGCAACAAATAATACTCTCATTGTTTATTGGCAAGAGCTTAAAGAAATCTGTCAATATAAAGAAAATATCCCTTCATTTGTGTTTCGTCTTCTTTGTAAAGATGTCGCGAATGAAGGGATATTTTTTGTACAAAAAAAATAATGATTTGTACAAATTTTCAAAAAACGTTTAGACGTTTTAGTACTTTTCTGTGCATAGCCTGAGAAAGTTTTCAGGTATGTTCCGATGATACATTAAAGAAATAATCAACTTGTTGCCTGTCATGTTTCTCTCATCATTTATAGAGAATCGTATATATTGTATTGTCAAATTTCTTGTTAATTCATATGTCTTTGTCGTTTTTATTTTCTTATTCTTATATATTGCTTATATAAAATGAGATATATGTATATACATTTCCTGCTTAATGTATGCTTTTTTTATTTTATGTAAAGAAAATGTGATAAAAAATTTTGATGTATGATAAAAAAACTATAATTTAAGCGTTGCTAACCTATTATATTTTTAATACCTTAAATCTATGGACATTTTGTTTCGTTGGGGTAAAATGCATTATATGCAAAAGGCTCTATTTGTATTGTTATCGATGGTATTGGTGGCTTGTGGTGAGAAAGAAAAGGTAAATCTGCCCGATGAGCCTGAAACTCCTGAAGCCACAATTACATTGGCCGAAGGAACTGATACAAATCCATTATTGGATACTTCTGGGGGAACTGTAACGTTACATTTTACGGCGACTGCCGACTGGAAAGCCACGGTAGGTAATATACGTGCTGTTGGGTGGATTACCATATCTCCGGCATCGGGTAAAGCAGGAGAGGCATCGGTTACAATTTCGGTCGCTGCTAATAATGGCACCGACGAGCGTAGTGCTTCCGTTTTCTTGGAGTGTGGCGATACTCGGGAAACAATTGTCGTTTCACAGAAGCAGAAGGATGCATTGATTGTATCTCAGCAAAACTATGAACTTTCTGCCGGAGAGGCTGATATAGAAGTAGAGGTGGAAGCAAATGTTACTTTCGAAGTGGAGGTCTCGGATACATGGATTGAGCAAATTTCTACACGGAGTCTTGAAAAATCGGTGTTGGCTTTCCGTATATTGGCTAACGACGGTTATAATAAACGAAGTGGAAGCATCGTAATCAGCAGCGGAGAACTGCGGGAAACAGTTCATATCTATCAGGAAGGAAGGGAAAAGGAGGTATTGCTTCTTTCAGACGACTTGGTTGAGGTTGGTGCCGGAGGCGGTACGGTGGATGTACAGTTACAGTCGAGTGTATCGTATATCTGTAAACCCGAAGCGGAATATACATGGGTAAGCGAACCGGCTTCGAGGGCTGTTTCTACACATACGCTCCATTTTGAAGTACAGCCCAATGACACTTATGATGAGCGTGAGGCACGTTTTATTTTTGTGAATGAAACAGAATCTGTATCGGATACACTGACTATTCGTCAGTATGCTGTTAATGAGATACTTGTTCCTTCGGAACCTGTCGTTTGTGAAGCTGATGCTGGAACCTTTTCCATAGAAATCAACACAAATATAAGTTATGATGTAAAGACTGATGTCGACTGGTTGAAGCAGGTGGCAAGCAGAGGGTTGAAACAGTTTACGTTATATTTTAGTGTGGAAGAGAATACTGAAACGGCTATGCGTGAAGGAAATATTATCGTGACAGGTAATGGTGTTGAACGTACAGTGAAGGTCTTGCAGAAGGGAAAGGAAGAAGCTCCTTATCTGTTTGTTTCGCAGGATTATTTCGATGTTCAGGCAGGAGGTGGTACGGTTCGTTTTACGGTGAAGGGAAATGTTCCTTATCGGGTGAGTGCAGGAGCAGACTGGATGACTCGGACGTTGTCGGGAGATGCAGAAGAAGAGATTGTGTTTACAATATTACCGAACGAATCGACCACATCGCGTGAGGCAACCATTACGGTTACCTCGGAAGACGGCAGTCTGATCCGTACGGTACGTGTGGTTCAAGAGGGTGAAGCTGTGTATCTGGAAGTTTCTCCTTCGAGTATCTCCGCAGCATCCGAAGGAGGCCGATTCGCCTTCACTGTAAACAGTAATACCCAGTATACATTGACCAGCAGCGATACTGGCTGGATCAATATAGAGGAAAATATCATCGTTGTTGCAGCCAATACTTCTACTTCCCAACGAAAGGGGAGTGTGACGGTTCGGGCAGAGGAGCTTGTTCGTGTTATTGAGATTACTCAAGACGGTAAAAAAGAAGAAACTCCTTCGGCAGGTGGAAGTACAGAAGACTTTACAGAGAATGAAGAAGACTGGTAATAATCTTGAAAAACACAGTAAATATTATGAAGCATATAACTCTTTTTTTAGGCATATTTTTGTTGTTGCTTGTAGGGTGTCAGCAAGATGAACTGGTACCTTCCGGCAGTCAGGATAATAGTTTGAAATCGGTTCGTGCTACGACATCGTCAATTGTAAAGAGTCGTACCTCTCTTTCCGGTAATTCTGTGGTATGGAATACGGGAGATGCCATCGGCATTTTCAGCAATACATCCGATTCGGTTGCCCGTTACGACCTGACTGAAATTTCAGGCGACGAGGCTCAGTTTGAAAGCGACAAGCCCGTCAGAGGTAATACGTTTTATGCCTTTTATCCGTATGCGGCTGATGCTGTAGTGTCTGGTACGAACGTTTCGTTCCGTCTGCCGGAGGAACAGTCATTCGGTTTCGATAGCTTTGCTTCCGGTATATGTCCGATGGTGGCTCAGAGCACCACAAGTTCTTTTCGCTTTTTACAGGTTTGTGGACTGGTACGCCTGAATTTGAAAGGAAACATGCAGGTGTCATCTATTTCATTGTCGGGAAATAATGGGGAAGCTATTGCCGGTTTAGGTTCGGTAGATATAGCCTCCGATGCGCCGGAATTCCGTGTTTCGGGAGGAGGGCAGGAGAGTTATAATGAAATCGCACTTCGGGGAAATGTGGCTTTGTCGTCTTCACAAACTACTTCATTCTATTTCGTAGTTCCTCCTCAGGTATTTAGTAACGGTATGACATTTAAGATTACTGGATTGGTAAACGGTCAGCAACGGACGCTTACCAAGGCTACGGAGCGAAGCATTACGGTCGGTCGTTCAGTTATCACCAGTTTTACGGCAGTTGATACAAACGATTTGCTGGAGCAAGACGAAATGACGGAAAGAGATGTGTTGATTGCACTGTACGATGCTACAAACGGCGATGCATGGACGAATAATGCCAACTGGTGTACGGACGCTGATTTATCGGAATGGTACGGTATCTATACGGACTATAATGGTAAGGTAAGTTCGATTAATCTGTCTTCGAACAATCTGACCGGAACGATACCGGATGAAATTGGGAATCTTGAAGCGTTATGGACATTGAATGTGCCCTATAATCAGCTGACAGGAGAAATCCCTACTTCCATAGGTAAGCTGACAAACCTTTGGAGTTTATATCTGTACCGAAATCAATTGACGGGTAGTATACCACCTGAATTGGGAAATATGAAGCAATTGGTCTATTGTTACTTGAATGATAACCAGTTGACAGGTACTGTACCCGAAACCCTTGGGAACTTGACAGAACTGGAATATATGGATTTTGGAGGGAATATGCTGTCAGGCGATTTGCCGCAGGCTGTCACTTCTTCTTCCTGGTGGCAGAAGAGTGGATGGGTTTGTATCGGACAAAATTCACCGGGCGGATTTAACTTCGATACATTTAACTTGTATATGTCCGATTTTACGGCAACCGATTATAAAGGAAATACGATAAATTCTACTTCCATCGTTGCCTCTCATAAAGTGACATTGTATTATATCTGGGCATCATGGTGCGGCTTCAGCAAGGCTTTCCATCCTACCGTATCGTCAATTTATCAGCGTTACAAGAATCATTCACTGGAAATCATCGGGCTTTGTAGCGATGGAACAGAGAACCCTACAGATGCAGCCAATACAATAGAGAGCAACAATATGGAATGGCCCACGCTGATGTCCAATCCGGGAGGTATTGCGTATGACAGTTTCCCTACTATTATGGCTTTCGATGAAACGGGCAAGCTGATATTCCATAGCAGTGTAACGTCAAGAGATTTGCTTCCTGAGTTTCTGAAAGGAATCCTGGGTGAGGGGGATTTGCCTTACGAATCTTCTGACTATTCGGAAGACGGAAAGGTATATACCTTGCAACAAGCCTCTGAAGGAAACGGCATCAATGTGGTATTGATGGGAGATGCCTTTTCCGACAGACAGATTGCCGACGGTACCTATGAGGAGGTTATGCGGACAGCAGCCGATGCTTTCTTCAGTGAAGAGCCTTATACTTCCTTCCGGAACTTGTTTAATGTGTATTATGTGACGGCTGTTTCCCGGAATGAAGGATACGTAGACGGTGGAAGTACGGCCTTTTCCGGCTATTTTGGTAGCGGAACTCACGTAGGAGGAGATCACAACAAGTGTATGCAGTACGCAGCAACTTGTCCGGGAATGACCGATCCGCTGATGAATGAAGTACTGATTATTGTGATGATGAATTCGACTACGTATGCAGGAACCTGCTATTTCGGAACAAGTACAGCTTATCAGGGAGATTATGGCAGGGGATATGGTATTGCGTATTTCCCGATAGGAACGAGTGATGAAGACCTGGCAAGTGTGCTTCATCATGAAGCTGGAGGACATGGATTTGCTAAATTGCTGGATGAATATTATTATGAAAGTATGGGAGCGATACCTTCAAGTGAAATATCCGATAATATTAATTCCCGAAATCTTTACGGATGGGGAAGGAATGTGGACTATACAAGCGATCCGAACAGTGTGGTATGGAGTAAGTTTATATCCGACTCTCGTTATGCAAACGAAGGTCTTGGCGTTTATGAGGGCGCTTGTACTTACTATAAGGGAGCGTATCGACCTACAGAAACCAGCATCATGGTGGGCAATGTGGGAGGTTTCAATGCACCTTCACGGGAAGCGATTTACAACCGTATTCATAAGCTGGCCTACGGTGAGAGTTGGCAGTTTGATTATGAAACGTTCGTCAGCTGGGATTTGAGCCGGCAAGGGCGTTCGCGCAGTATTCCAGTCGGGACAGAATATAAGCCTACTGCTCCTCCTGTTATCTTGAACCAGCACTGGAAAGGGGGAAGACTTGTGGCAAATTAAAGCTTGAGGTTACATAAAAATCGAGGGCACGGAGAAACATTAATATGAATCTTCGTGCCCTTATTGTGCGTTCCCCTCGTGTCCTGTGAAAGGTCTGAAGGGTAAAAATGCTAACTTAGATTAGAAAAATTTGACTTCTTTTCCTACGATGTCCGACAATAACAGGTTGGCAAGGCGGCTTGTTCCCAGACGGAACAGTTCATTTGTCAGCCATTCTTTGCCGAGAACCTCTTTTACTATCGTGTAGTATACCAGTGCATCGTGTACGGTGTTAATGCCTCCTGCGGGCTTAAAACCTACTTTGCGGCCGGTTTCAAGGAAGTACTCCTTGATAGCATGGCACATTACATAAGCTGCTTCGGGTGTAGCTGCTGGATTTTCTTTTCCGGTAGATGTCTTGATGAAGTCGGCTCCCGAATACATTGACAGGATAGATGCCTTTTTGATGTTTGAGGCGCTGCCCAGCGCACCTGTTTCCAGGATTACTTTCAGATGCTTTTCGCCACATACTTCCTTCAGCTCTTCTACTTCATCGCACATGCCTTCATAATCTCCGCTCAGGAACTTTCCTACAGAAATTACGATATCTATTTCATCGGCTCCTGCATGAAGTGCCATGGCTGTTTCGGCCACCTTTACTTCGATGAAAGTTTGTGAAGAGGGGAACCCTCCCGAAACACAAGCTATATTTACGTTGTCAGCTTCCAGCGTATCGTTTACGATTTCAGCCATATTCGGATATACACAGATGGCTGCAACGTTGTCGAGTTCCGGATATGCATCCACAAAGTCATTAACATGCTGTGTGAACTTCATAACGCTTGGCTCGCTATCTGTACACTTCAGTGTAGTAAGGTCGATACAGTGGAAAAGGAATTTCTTTACTTCCAGTGTATCGTTTTCCTTTACGTATTTCTCGATGATATGAGCTGTCTGAGCGGCAACTTCTTCATCTTTCAGGTTGGTGTTGTATTTGCTTAATGCTTCATCATACTTGCTTGGCTGGTGCAAATTTTCTTTGTCTTCATCCTCTTCGCATCCGCAATCGCAAGCAGCATCGTCATCATTACATTCACATTTGTGATCGTGGTGATGTTCGTTCTCGCAGTTACATTCGTGGTTGTGGTGATGATGTTCGTTCCCACATCCGCATTCATGATCGTGATTATACTTCATAATGTTTATAATTTGGGATTGTTTTTATGTCTTTCTTTATCTCTGCTGGTTTTCTTTTCCAGATTTTTTCTGAACGCTTCTGTCAGATTTACGCCTGTCTGATTTGCCAGACAAATCAGTACCCATAATACATCGGCCATTTCATCATCGAGATTGTCTTTTTCTCCGGGCTTGAATGACTGGTCGCCGTATTTTCGTGACATGACACGTGCCAATTCTCCTACTTCTTCTGTCAGTACTGCCATATTGGTCAGTTCGCTGAAGTAGCGCACGCCGTATGTTTTAATCCAGTTGTCTACTGTTTTCTGTGCTTCTTCCAGTGTCATTTTATTCTTTGTTTTTGGTGTCCATGCAAATGGTGACAGGACCATTATTCAACAATTCTACTTTCATGTCGGCACCGAATTCTCCGGTTCCTACTTGTTTGCCCAGTCCGATGCTCAGCTCGTTGCAGAAATATTCGTATAATGGAATTGCTGTTTCATGGCAGGCTGCACGGATATATGAGGGGCGATTGCCTTTTTTTGTGGAAGCCATCAGAGTAAATTGACTTACGACTAATATCTCTCCGCCCGTATCAAGGATGGATTTGTTCATTACTCCGTTTTCATCGTCGAAAACTCTCAATCCGATGATTTTCTTACATAGCCAGTCGGCATCTTCCTGGTTATCGGCTTCCTCTATACCTACCAGAATTAGAAAGCCTTCCTTTATGGCAGATTTGCATACTCCGTTTATCGTAACGGATGCATGACTTACACGTTGAATTACTACTCTCATGTGGTATATACTTTCTACAAAGATAGGAAATATTCAGTATAATAGTAGAATAAAATTGAAAGAATGACAAAAGTCTACCCGAAATTAATTGTATCTTTATGGTATTGGAATTAGAAGAATTATAGTGGTGAAATGAGTGGTATTGATAATTGTGGCAATGGCTCTGCGGAAAGACTGGATTATCTTTTTGCAGAGCTTTTCTATTTCTTGCCAGACTTGACTTTTAACGGCGTATCTTTCTTGTTATTTAGTGCAGAGTGAGAAAATCTCTTTCAATTTCCAATAATGGTTTAGAATATTGTTCGTTGACGATGTAATGAACCCTCTTTTAGCTCTCTGCCAGATATAGGAAAATACCTTTATCGGAATTGAAACTTAGAGTGATTCTTTTATGCTTTGTGCTGCACTTTCTCCTACTACTGCCGCCAGTTCTTCGAGTGTTGCCTTTTTGATTCGAGCTACACTCTTGAATTCTTTCAGCAAGGCTGTCTTACGCTTTTCGCCGATTCCTTTTATGTTGTCCAAGGCAGATGCAATCTGACTTTTGCTTCGCTTGTCACGATGAAAAGTGATGGCAAAGCGGTGTACCTCATCCTGTATATTCTCCAAAAGGTGGAACAGGGGAGTCCCTTGCTTGATGCCTATCGTCATCGGAGGAAAGCCAAATAGGACTTCCGATGTGCGGTGCTTATTGTTCTTGGCAAGACCGGCTATAGGAATATGGAGTTTCAGCTCGTCTTCTATAACCTGACGTACGACTTCCATTTGTCCTTTACCGCCATCTGTAAGTATTAAGTCGGGAAGTTCTCCGTGCTCTTCAAGAATACGTGTATAGCGTCGGCGTACAACTTCCTGCATAGAGGCGTAATCATCTGGCCCAACAACCGTCTTGATGTTGTACTTGCGATAGTCTTTTTTGCTGGGACGTGCTTTCTTGAATACGACACAAGCAGCTACTGCATCCGAACCTTGTATGTTGGAATTGTCGAAGCATTCGATATGTACAGGCATTTTATCCATTCGTAACTGCTCTTGTATCTCTTTCAATAGTCGCACACTCCGCTGTTCGGGATTCAGTTTCTCTGCTTGCTTTAACCGGTCTACTTTGTATTGCTTGACATTGAGTAAGGAGAGTTCCAGCAAATGCTTTTTATCACCACGTTGGGGAATTGTAAAAGTCACATTATTCAGTTCCATATCCAGCTCAAACGGTACGATGATTTCGCGCGAACAGCTTTTGTATCGTTCACGCATTTCGATTATTCCCAACTGAAGTAATTCTTCTTTGGTCTCGTTCAACCGTTTTTTATATTCGAATGTGAATGCCTGATTGATGCATCCATTGGTAATGTGCAGGTAATTGATGTAGGCGGAATTGTCGTCCATCTCGATAGAAAAAACATCGATGTTGTGGAGTATGGAACTCACTACCTCGCTCTTTGATCGGTAATTCTCTATCAGTTCGTATTTCTCTTTAATTTTTTGCGCTTCTTCAAACTTCATCTCTTCGGCCAGTGCCATCATTTCTTTCATCAGAGCATCGCTGATGGCTTGCGTATTCCCTTTGAGAATCTCTTTTACCTGAGCGATATTCTTCATGTATTCATCGTGTGACTGCATACCAATGCATGGCCCTTTACAATTCTTAATATGATATTCCAGACAGACATTGAACTTCCCTTGACGTATGTTTTCGGGAGTAAGGGCTAAATGGCAGGTACGAAGAGGATAGAGTTTCTTTATGAGGTCGAGTACTGCTTGCATGGAAGGGATGTGACTGTAGGGACCATAGTAAGTCGAACCGTTTCGAATAATCTGCCTCGTTTTGAATACTCGTGGAAAGTATTCGTTGCTTACACAGATGGAAGGGTAGCTTTTGTCGTCTTTTAGCAATACATTATAGCGAGGCTTATATTTCTTGATAAGATTGTTTTCCAGAAGTAGTGCATCTTCTTCTGTGTTTACTACGATGTATCGGATATCTGCGATTTTGCTTACCAACACGCGAGTCTTGGCCGATTGATGTTCTTTCGAAAAATAGGAGTACACACGCCGCTTCAGATTCTTTGCTTTTCCTACATAGATAATCACGCCCTCTTTGTTCAGGTATTGATAGATACCCGGGCTACTTGGTAAGTTCAATACAATTCCTCGAAGATATTCATTTGTGCTCAGTTCTTCCATATTAACGAAACTCATGAAAAGAGGTTATAAAATAAAGAATCCGGTAAACGCTTTTCGTATGTACCGGATTCTGTTTGGCTATTCTGTCCCGATGGATAGAAAAATATTTTTAGAGTCGCAGCAACGTTGTTACTTCTACATCATCGGCAAAAGACTTTCTTCCGTTCAATGCTTTCAATTCAATAACAAAATTGACGAACGCTTGCTTTGCTCCACATCTTTTGACTAAGCGGTAGGTTGCTGCCATTGTACCACCTGTTGCGAGTAGGTCGTCATGCAAAAGAACAACGTCGTTTTCATTGATCGCATCTTTATGAATCTGTATAGTATCAGTTCCGTATTCTTTGGCATATGTTTCTTCTACAACTTCTGCTGGCAGCTTGCCGGGCTTTCTCGCCATGATGAAACCGGCTCCTAAGCGAGCAGCCAGAGCGCCTCCTAAAATGAATCCTCTGGACTCAATTCCGACGACTTTGGTAATTCCTCTATCTTTGTACATCTCGTACAATTCGTCTATCATGCCTTGCAGGCACTCTGCATTTTTAAACAGGGTAGTGACATCGTAGAACAGAATTCCCGGGATGGGAAAATCGGGTATCTCACGAAGATTTTTCTTTAATGTTTCTTTGTTCATATCCAGTAATTTATGTTTGTTTCTTAAACTAGTTGTTTCACGTGAAACACGCTTGCTTAGCGTCCCAATAAGACTAACAGCACATTGATGTCGCTGGGCGAAATGCCTGGAATTCTGCTGGCCTGTGCAAGTGTTTCGGGATCTATCTTTATCAGCTTCTGTCGGGCTTCTGTTGATAGCGAATTCAAATTGGCATAATCGAATTTCCCTTTTATGCGGATAGCTTCCAAGCGATGTATCTTGTCTGCGATCATGCGCTCGCGGTCGATATAGCCTTGGTACTTGATCAACACTTCGGCTGCCTCGATTGTTTCCTCTTTACGGTCGGTTACTTTGTCGAGTGCTGTTTGGAAAGCTGGCACATGCGGAGCAATGTTGTCAATGGTTATTTGGGGACGGCTCAGTAATTCTATTAATTTGCAACCGTGGGTGAGGCGAGCTGTGCCGAGCCCTTCCAATGCATCGTTTATTTTATCCGCTTTTATGGAATAGGTCTTCGCAAATTCAACCAGTCGCTTGACTTCTTCTCGCTTCTGGCAAAGTCTGTCATAACGCTCTTTGCTTGCCAGTCCCAATTTATATGAACGCTCTGTGAGTCGCATGTCAGCATCATCCTGACGGAGCAAAATACGATATTCGGCACGGGAAGTGAACATTCTATAAGGCTCGTCTACACCTTTCGTCACGAGGTCATCAATCAGTACACCGATGTATGCTTCGTCACGTCCTAAAACGAAAGGCTCTCCTCCATGACAGTTGATGTGTGCATTGATGCCGGCAATGATTCCTTGTCCTCCGGCTTCTTCGTATCCGGTCGTGCCATTCACTTGTCCGGCGAAGAATAGATTCTTTACGATTTTCGATTCCAATGTATGCTTTAATTGTGTAGGATCAAAATAATCGTATTCGATAGCGTATCCCGGACGATAGGCTACTATATTTCTAAAACAAGGTATCTTTTTCAGGGCAGCAAACTGAATATCCATCGGGAGAGATGAAGAAAATCCGTTTAAATAAAGTTCTCGTGTGGTTTCTCCTTCCGGTTCGAGAAATAACTGATGCTGTGGCTTGTCGGGGAATGTTACGATTTTCGTTTCGATACTTGGACAATAGCGGGGACCGATACTTTGAATCTGCCCATTGAAAAGGGGAGAATCTGCCAGCCCGCTGCGTAAAACTTCATGTACTTCCTCGTTAGTATAACAAGTCCAGCATTGCAACTGCTTCAGTTGTCTGGGTTCGCTGATAAAAGAGAAACGGTGAAAATCGTTTTCTCCGTCTTGCGTTTCCATCAGACTAAAGTCTACACTGCGTGCATCGATGCGGACAGGAGTTCCTGTCTTCATTCGTCCGGACGTAATTCCGTGACGGGTGATAGATTCAGTCAAATGGTACGAAGCAGGTTCTGCGCATCGTCCCCCTGCAAGCATCTTATGGCCGATATGCATCAGACCGTTTAAGAAAGTACCTGCTGTCAGAATGATACACTTGGCATGAAAGGTCACTCCCCAGCACGTTACCAATCCGGTGACTTCACCGTTTTCTACGAGTAATTCTTCGACGGTATCTTGCCAGATATGAAGATTAGGAATGTTTTCCAAAACTTCACGCCATGCCCAGATAAACTTGCCGCGGTCGCATTGTGCACGCGGACTCCACATGGCTGGCCCTTTTGAACGGTTCAACATGCGGAACTGGATAGCAGTTCGGTCGGTAACCAATCCCATATATCCACCCAGAGCATCAATCTCTCTGACGATTTGACCTTTGGCGATACCTCCTACGGCCGGATTACAGCTCATCTGTCCAATCTTGTTCATGTCCATTGTGATTAGACAAGTCTTTGAACCAAGATTGGCTGCTGCAGCGGCGGCTTCACAACCGGCGTGTCCGGCTCCTATAACAATAACGTCATACTTAAAGTCCATTAATCTTTTATTTTTATATCTGGTGCAAAAATACGAAAAATAAGTGGCTTAGCTTAGATTCAGTTCGTAAAAAGAGTTATAGCTGGAAAGGGAAAGAATGAGAGCTGCCGTTTGCTTAGAAGAGTAAAATAAAATCCGCCGTTGTTCTTTTTAATTTGTGGTGATGAATTAGAAAAACGTCCCCATGAATTAAAAGAAACGACAGCGGAAATTTTTTTAATTTCTGAGAGCTGGGAATATCAGTCTTTATCCTGGAATAGGATAGACATCGAAACTTTATTGAAAGTCCTTCAGTAAATCGAGTGCCTTATTTTCGGCAGCTTCCATAATCTCTCTTTCGCCCGGACCTTTGTCGTTGATTCCACAGAGATGAAGGATGCCATGAATAATGACACGGTGCAATTCTGTTTCGTAGGTTGCTCCAAATTGTTCTGCGTTACTTCGAACCGTATCAAGACTAATGAATAGATCGCCAGAAATACGGTTCCCTTCGCAATAGTCGAAAGTAATGATATCTGTATAGTAATCGTGTTGAAGATACTGGCGGTTTACTTCCAGAATCTTCTCGTCTGAGCAAAAGATATAGGCTATTTCGCCTACTTTTTTCCCGTAGGTTTCGGCTACAGCTTTAATCCAGGCTGTCGTCTCACGTTTTTTGATAGAGGGCATTTCCACCCCTTCTGTTTGATAAGTTATCATATCTATATCAGTTAAAGAATAAATAGCAAATGAAAATTGCAGCGATAATGCCAGCTAAGTCGGCAAGTAATCCACAGGGAACAGCATGGCGTGTACGGACAACTCCAACACTTCCGAAGTAGACGGCAAGGATGTAAAAAGTAGTATCGGTAGAACCTTGGAAAATACATGAGAGCCGTCCGACAAATGAGTCTGCTCCATAGGTATTCATGGCGTCTACCATTAGTCCACGTGCTCCGCTGCCGCTTAATGGCTTCATCAGTGCAGTTGGTAAGGCTCCTACGAAATTGCTGTCGATGCCGCATAGATTAACCAGTCTGGCTATGCCTTCTATTAGGTAATCCATACATCCTGAAGCACGAAAGACTCCAATTGCCACTAATATTGCTACCAGATAGGGAATAATACGCACAGCAGTCGTGAAGCCTTCTTTAGCTCCTTCTACAAAGGCATCGTATACATTGATTTTCTTTCGTAGACCAGCTATGATAAAGCCAATGATGACTACGAACAGAAACACATTGGCTGTGGTTGTAGAATAAACATCAATTTGCTGACGTGACAATGTGCTGAAAAAATAAATAATGCCAGCTATTATAAGGCTCGTACCACCTAAAAACAGAAGAATTGTCCGGTTTAGCAAATTAATGCGCTGGTACAAGCTTACAGCAATGATACCGGCAAGTGTTGAAAAAAATGTAGCCAATAGGATGGGTACGAATACATCGGTTGGCTGGGCGGCTCCCATCTGAGCGCGATACACCATGATGCTGATTGGAATCAGGGTGAGTCCTGAGGTATTTAATACCAAAAACATGATCATCGGATTACTTGCTGTGTCTTTTTTCGGATTTAGCTCTTGTAGTCCTTCCATAGCTTTCAGTCCTAATGGTGTTGCTGCATTATCCAGTCCCAGCATATTCGCAGCGAGGTTCATGAAGATGCTTCCTGTAACCGGATGTCCTTTAGGTATCTCTGGAAACAACTTGGTAAACAGCGGACTTAATAGACGTGAGAATAATCCAATAACACCGCCTTGTTCTCCGATACGCATAATACCCATCCAGAGCGATAGAACTCCGGTAAGTCCCAGGGAGATTTCAAAAGCTGTTTTCGAGGAATCGAACGTCGAATTGATAATAGCCGGAAAGACTTCCGTATCTCCTGAAAAGAGAAGACGTGCAGTTGCTACGATGAAAGCTGTCAGGAAAAAAGCAATCCAAATATAATTCAAGACCATGTAGAATCTGTTTGATATATTAATATTCTTTACCGGACAAAAGTAAAGAATTAATTCAGAAAATGATAACTTTGTTCTTATGAAAAAGCTTCAGTGGAAACATATTCGTTGGATAGTACTCGTTTTGCTTTTAACGCGAGTTCGGGATAAGGATTGCGTAAAAAATAGGGTAAAACGAGCTAAAATAGTTCGTTTTACCCTTTGCTAAT
>ENA-UEYF01000334-UEYF01000334.1-human-gut-metagenome-genome-assembly--contig:-NODE-334-length-49546-cov-34.108169_pt1 | contig 49546 bp, 47 predicted proteins | sample MGYA00242902_ERZ507920 | MGnify/ENA primary metagenome ERZ507920 (study PRJEB26167, sample SAMN06115402) | human gut metagenome | host: Homo sapiens | place: China:Jiangxi | collected 2016-07-05...
ACAATCAGGAAACCAAGCATACCCGTGGCTTCTCGGCAAGCCGGGATGAGCTTATCTCCAATGACCTTCCCTCAATGGACGCCGCTACCGGAGAGAAATATGTGGGCAACTCGGACGACAGCTGGGCCACAAGAAGCGGTTTCTTCCGTGTAAACTACAGTTTTGCGGACCGTTATCTGTTGGAGGTGAACGGCCGTTATGACTTGTCGTCCAAATTCCCGAAAGATGACCGTTCCGTATTTAGTCCTTCCTTCTCTTTGGGCTGGAAATTATCGGAAGAAAGCTGGTTCAAACAAGCCACTAACGGATTTTTTGATGAATTGAAGATAAGAGCCTCTTACGGTAGTCTGGCAAACCAGGCTTTGGATAATGGGTGGTACGCTTACCTGTCCAATTACGGAACTGGTACCTTGGGATATATCATGGGGGGAAAACAGCCCCAATACGTATTGCCAGGTGGTCTTGTAAGCAATACCGTTACCTGGGAAAAGGTTACCCAATGGGACTTGGGACTTGATTTTGTCATCCTGCAGAACCGTTTGAAAGGTACATTCGACTATTACCAGCGTAAAACGACCGATATGTTGGGACCGGGTAGAATATTGCCTAATATCCTAGGTATGAGTGAGCCCTTGGAGAATGCCGCCGATATGGTAACACGCGGTTGGGAACTGGCATTAACCTGGAATGACCAGCTGGACAACGGATTGCATTACAGTGTGGGATTCAATCTTTCTGACACCCGGGCGGAAATCACCAAATATGACAATCCGACCAAGTCATTGTCTTCTCCATATTATGAAGGACAGATAGTCGGTGACATCTGGGGATATGAATCCAGCCTGTTCCAGTCTGCCGATGAGATAGCTTCGGCTCCTGACCAGTCCAAACTGGACGGCGGAATCAGCAAGGTGCCCGGTGATATCAGATTTATGGATATTGACGGCAACGGTGTCGTGGATTATGGAGAGAATACGGTTGACAAGCCGGGTGACATGAAGATTATCGGTAACAACAAGGCGCGTTACCGTTACGGATTCAATATCTCGGCGGACTGGAAGGGCTTTGATTTAGGAATATTCTTCCAGGGTGTCGGAAAACGTGACCTGATGCTCCCCCATACATTTAAATGGCAATACGGAAGCATGTGGCAGGTTCCTACTGCTGTAGGTAACGATTACTGGCGTGAAGACAATGCAGGGGGCTGGCTTCCGGTGGCACGTTTCAATGGCAGCCAGGCTTTAGGTCAAAACCAGACACGCTATCTGCTTGACGCATCCTACCTGCGTCTCAAATCATTGTCTTTCGGATATACCCTGCCTGTTTCCCTGACCAAACAATGGGGAATACAGAAATGCCGCGTATATTTCACCGGAGAGAACCTGCTGACTTTCAAGCATACTCCGGAAGGATTTGACCCGGAACTGGACGATCCATACAAGTATCCACAGCAGAAATCGCTGGCTTTGGGACTTAATGTTGTATTCTAATCTTAACACAAAACTTTTATGAAACTGAAATATGTACTTTATATGGCGGCTGCCCTGTCTCTGACAGGCTGTAATGACTCTTTTCTGGAAAGAGGCCCGCAAAATTTGAATGACCAGAGTTTTTGGATATCTGTCAATGACCTGAAAGCCTATGCCAATGCCTTTTATGGTCTGATACCGGGAGGAGTCAGTGTTCTGGATGACACGGACAGTGACATCCAGATCCCCAACGATATCAATTCTTTCCTATGGGGACAATATGTCGTGCCTACAGAAGGTGGCGTATGGCAAAAATCAAACTGGCAGAATATTCGTAACATCAATTATTTCATGACACATTATCAGAGTGTGCAGGCTGCCGAAGCGGATGTCAACATTTATGTAGCTGAAATGCGTTTCTTCCGTGCGCTGGAATATTTCAACAAGATTCAGCTTTTGGGAGATGTGCCTTGGCTGGAAGTTGACCTGAATGTGGACAGCGAGGAACTGTACGGTCCGAAAATGAAGAGAAACCAAGTGTTCCAAAAAATCATCGAAGACCTGGATTTCGCCATCCAATGGCTGCCGGAAGCAGGCAGTGAAGAAGCCAACCGCCTGAATAAGGACATAGCCAGACACGTAAAGGCACGTTTCTGCCTGAATGAAGGTACCCATTATAAATACCATGATGAATTGGAATATGCCTCAGAAGCAGAAAAGTGGTTGCAAATGGCTGCAACTGAAAGTGACAAGCTTATCACATCAGGAAGATATGAAATCTATAATACGGGCCATCCACAAGAAGACTATTTCAATATGTACCGCATAGACGACAAGAGTGACCTGAAAGAGGCCGTCCTCTACGTGGATTATAAGACGAACATACGTGAACACAACATGGCAGCTGCAGGACGTGAGGCCGGATGCGGTTTCTCCAAAAGTTTTGTAGAAAGCTTCCTTTGTTCGGACGGGCTTCCCATTTCACTAAGTAATAAATATTTAGGCGATGAAACAATGAGAAAGGAAACGGCCAACCGTGACCCCCGTCTGAAACAGCTGATCCTCACCAATGATTTTCCGACAAACGTGACAGATGACCTGAAGGACTCTACTTTTGTGGTGAATGAGGATGAGTTTATCACCCAGCACTGTTTCACAGGATACAGACCTATCAAAGGATTCAATCCCATATACTCACAGGCGTTGTATATGAAAAGCTCCTTCGATGGCATCGCTTACCGTTATGCAGAAACCCTGCTGATCAATGCGGAAGCAAAAGCGGAATTGAATACCATCACCAATGCGGATTTGGATAGAACTGTCAACCAATTAAGAGACCGTGTTGGAATGCCTCACCTGACAGTAAATGTAGGTTTTACCGATCCCAAATGGCCGGACTGGGGATACAGCCTGAGTCCTGTTTTACAAGAGATCCGTCGTGAACGCTGCATTGAGTTGGCAGGAGAAGGTTTCAGATTCAATGACCTGAAACGTTGGAAAGCCGGTAAACTGCTCAATAATGTACTAACTTATGTGGGAAAAAGAAAACCTGACGGTAATCTGGCCATTGTATATCCCAACTACACGAATCCCGACCTTTCATATCAGGCAGGAAAAAGCCGTACTTGGGAGGACAAGATGTACCTTTATCCGATTCCGACAGGAGAACTTCAGAGAAATCCGCAATTGTTACCACAGAATCCGGGATGGTAGATGTAGTAACAATGGATTTTCCAGCTGTGATTTAGATTGACAAGGAAACCACCATGGGCAGATATGTACCGGTGGTTTCCTTTTATTTTATCAGGTCGGTTACTATATTGCCAGATAAAATCCTGTAAGACGGACAGATTCAAGAATGTCAGTATTTGATATCAATATGTTTGCCAATAATGAATAAAGAATCAGAGAAGAAGGCCGGCTGTCTTTAACATCACTGGGAGTAGATAAAGGACAATGGATGTACTCTATTCACTATACTTTTAGGCTGTCTTAATCTCTTCAAGAAAGACATCATATATGTGGATGGTTTTTCTACTATTTTAGAAAATATTTTAACTAGAGAAAAAGTTTTTTCCATTCCGTTTTTTGATCCTTTTCGTCTGCAATGACAATAGCCTTGCCACACTCTAGTTTAGAGTAATGACAGGGCTATTTCATGTTTATCTATTATAATCTTTCATTTTCCCGCATATCCGGGTTTTATCCCATCCTCTTTATTGTTTCTATTCCCAATGAGATGTGAGTTGGAAAGTTATCTTATATCCAGTGCCTGTTATCTCCTTGCCATCAAATTCACCGAAATCAAGAGTCTGCTTGCCTGACGGAGATTTGATGTTTGAGAGTATCATAGCATTGTCTATTATAATATCGAAAAACTGCGGAGTGGCACTTTTTTCCCGTGTATCCCCATCCTGATTTATTGTTTCCCATTCTGAATACGCATACATAACCTTTTGGTTCTGCTCTATCCGCACAGGATAGCTCACTTCATCCATATTGTCCATGTCGTTTTTGGTCTGTCCATATATCCTGCATATTATACCGGAACAATCTGTGGATGACACGGTCAAATATTCATAACTTTTACCACTGTTCGTACTTGAAGTTGAACTGTAAAATCTATCCAAATTAATCGTGATACTTCTTATGGATTGCTTGAAACTGGCTGTAATAGTACTGTTGGAACCATGCAGGGTGGCGGTAGTGGTTGAACTGCCTGGATTTTCGATAGTTACATCACCACCTATAATTGTCCAGCCTGTAAATTCATACCCACTCTCCGGAGTAGCCGTAATACTGATCGGCTTTTCCACCTGATATTCCCTTGTTCCTTTCGGATTAGTTGTTCCGCCTTCACCTGCATTGATCGTCAGTGTGCGTTTTTTTTCCTTGAATCCACAATGGAAAGTATGGTCCTGACCGCCTAAGTCAACATCGAACTCTGAAGTCCCGGATTGTGCATAATCGTATTTCTTAGGTTGATTAGCCGGCCCTCCATAAAAATAGTTCACCTCATATCCTGCATCAGGATGGGCTTCAACAGGAACATTTTTGCGTCCGTCATACAGTCCTGCTCCAGTGGCATACCCCCCGGTAAAATCAACCCTTCCGTCTGAAGAGCGGGCTGAGGTTTCCAGCATCCCCTCGCCTTCGATGATGATACGTGTATCACCGGTAGGGACCGATTCGTCCTTTTCAGAATCCTGTTCCATTATCTCCTCATTCTGGCAGCCTGTGAACATGGCCACGAACGCCGCCAACAGTAAAAATTTAACTTGTTTCATACTTCATTCTTTTTTAAAGGTTTATTATAATTGTATGTATCATTTCTTTTTCTTATCGTCCAGCACGTCGGCATCGATGCGGGCCTCGAACGTCGCATAAAGCACGAACCGGTTGAAAAAATAATAAGTATTGCGTGTCTTGCTGAACCTTATGTCAGCCCCCATCAGCCGGAGTTCCTCCAGGTAGTTGCTGACGGTCCGTTCACTCACCCGCATCCTGCCGGCCAGTTCCGCACGGCTGCCGGTACTTTCCTTCCGGATCAGCCTGTACATCCGGTTGATCCGTTCTATGTAGCTGACAACGGAAAGGCTCGTCATATCCTCTCCTCCAGTCCGGTCTGTTCCAGGAATCTGCGGAAATACCCCTCCTCCAGGTACAGGCATCTCATCAACGCCTCCTTTCCCTCCCTGGCATACACCCGGCGAAGGAGCGGGAAATCCGTGGAATAAATGTTCCATCTGATCAGCCCCTCCGCCCTCCGGTCAAGTTCCGGGCAGTCAGTTCCTTCCATCCGATACCTCACGGAGAGGAAGTACAAGTTCTTCAGCCTGTATTTCTCAAGAAAGGAAATATCCTTCGGGCATGCCTTCAGCCCGTCGGCGGCGATGCACCTTAATACAAGCTGTTCAATCTCTTCCTGAATTGTCATATCCATACCAGTATGGTTTTATAGTTCTACCGTTCTTTCTTATCTCATAATGCAGATGATAGCCTGTGCTTCTGCCCGTGTTCCCGGCAAAGCCGATAACAGCCCCTTTCCCGAGCTTTTTGCCCTCCGTCGTATAGTAAGCCGCCAGATGTGCGTAAAGCGTTTCAAAGCCGTAGGAATGCCGTATGATGACGCATCTTCCATAGCCTCCCTTCCTTCCTGCGAAAACGACCGTACCGGAAGCGGTGGCATGGACCGGTGCGGCCAGCTCCACTGCCATATCGATTCCCGAATGAAAACTATGTTTTCCCGTTATGGGATGAATCCTGCCTCCATACGGGCTGCTTATCCTGAACTTGTCTTTCAGGGGACATGACAGAGGGAGCCTGTCTGCCACCCCGTACCGGTAAAGTATGTCCCGGCAAGCTTCCAGGCTTTCCAGACGGCTGCATTTTTCCAGTGCCGTATCGAGCAGTTCCCTTCCGTTTTCCCCCTCGAAAGAAAAGGGGAAGAACAATATGAGCATCAGCAGTTTCATCTGGATATCCTCCTTAATATCCTGTCCGCTTCATCTTCCGTTTTCTGCTCCTGCAGGCTTCTGAACACTTCCTCCGCTCCCAGAAGTGACTTGTTTTTAAGTTTGTACAGAAAGTGCCGGCCGCCGTTTCTCTCCTGGATCTCGATGATGAGCCTTTTCTTGTCAGGAATGGTAAACTTGTTCATGGCCACTGTGAACGTCCGGCTCTCATGTGCAGGTATCTCCTCCGGGTAGTCGAAAGCGAACAGGATGTTCTGCTCGATCTGCTGCACCGCCGTCTTCTTGTGAATCTTTGCATCCTGGATATAGAACCGCATGAAATCCGTCGTATAGCCTATCTGTGTGCGGTTTGTCAGCGTCATTCGCAGCAGCAGGATGTCCCCGTCGATGAAGATGTTTCCGACCTCGAACTCCATGCCGGCATTCTTGTCCTTCAGTCCCAGGTCCAGGGGAATCCTCTTCGAGATTGCCTGTCTGATCCTTTCCTTCTGTTCGCTTGACCGTTCCCTCTCGTCAAGGATGGCCACCCTTTGCGTCTTTTCCTTGTCAATGACAAAGCTGAAACGTTCCGGGAAAGGGGCATAATGGAGATTGAAAGTGTAGAATTTCCCCCCTTCGACCACTGCCGAGATGTTCGTGTCTTCCGTAAACTCTCCGGTGGCTTTCACTGCCAGGATGTTGTCCACTCCCTCGGCCTTTTCAACCTCCACATTTGTACTGCCATAGTCCACATAGGTGATTCCGGCCGGGAAAATGAGGAACATCTGCCTGTCCTTTCCCACCGGCAGTGTATGGGGCGCGGGTGCCTGGCCGTCCACACGCACATAGCTCTCCACCGGGTGGGCGTTATAGCTGATGGCATAGGAGTAGAACTTCGTGTCGGCTGTCACCACCGACAGGGTAGTCTCACCCGGGAAATTCTCCTCGGCCGCTTTCAGGCGTATGATCTCCGGGCAGTTCCCGACTTTCTCACCGATGACATAGTCACCGCCGATACTGTAATACTTCACCTCGGTAGGGAATATCAGGTGCAGGGTCTTCTCGTATCCTATCTGTAGGGGAACAGCCGGAAGTTCCTCTATTTTCTGCGCTTTCCCTGAAAGGAAAACGGACAGGAACAGTCCTGTTATGTAAATTCTGTTCGGTTTCATGGTTTTCTTTCAATTCTATATCTTTGTATGCTAATTTTAAAGTTGTTTGCTTATGAATACAAATCTCAATCAGTTGCTCAAGGATCTTGAAATAGGTTCCGTTTATGTCAAGATCCTTATTTGCTTTTTGGGATGTACTTTCATGTTGTATCCATTTTTGTGTTATTTCACCCATTTTTTTCGGGAGCTTTCCGTATATGAACAGATCTTTTTCACATTAGGCAGTTCTGCCCTATACCTGGGTCTTGGACTTCCATTCTCCATTATGGGACCTGTCAGATATCCTGCCTGTTTTTATACTCCCATGATATTGTTAACCTGTGCCATTGTGATATGTATTTTTATATATTTATCGGTGGATTTTTTTTCTCCGCTAGCATCATTATGCATAGTACTGTTTTTAGAATATCTGTTTCTCATTATCACAGGGGCAATAGCCGCTTTCAAAGAGAAAAAGATTTCTAAAAATGAAATCTATTACTAATGTCTTTTCATTTTTCTTTTTATTTTCCATTTAAGTGCTTCTAGATATTCCAAACATTTTATTAGGATGTCTTCCAGCCTTCCTGTAAAAAAGAGCATAATGAATACGTTTAAGCAGATTCCGAAAAGAATGGGGAGAATATATTCCCACCCTTCTGGTTTGTTCCAAAATTCTTTCATTTCATATATTTTTTTTCATCATTCGTTATTGTCGCTTTCAGAGTCCGTTTATAATAGTTTACAGGCACTTCACTTCCTGATTAGCGGATGCCTTTTCCCCTTTAAATACTTTTTAATTTTTCGCATGGCCTTCTTTACAAAAGTCCCGATACTGAGAATGAAATTTTCCAGTTTCCCTGAGAACAGGAGTAGGATATATCCATTCAGGCAGATAACCAGAAGGGCAGAAAGTGCATAGTACCAGAATTTTTCCATGTCATACAACTGCATGATTATTCATTTCATCAAACTCCTTCAGGAAGCGTGCCACATCCGCAGCCGTTGGGAATATCCCGTCAAAGAGCTTGTACATCAGTTCCGGTCTCTGCGGCCGATTCCGATATACTATCACTTTCTTTCCGGCCCCCTTCATCCATCCCGCTTCGGAATGTGCTGAAGCCCCGCAGGGGAGCACAAGCACACATACGTCGGCCTGCCGCATGGCATCGAAGTCCGACCTGAATCCCGCTTCTGCCAGCGGATGCTCCAGCGCGTCCAGGTACTCGTCTGTCTCCATCTTCTCCCAGTTCCCGCTGATCTGCGACCAGCGGAAGTCTGTTTTTCTTTCAGGGTTCCTGAAGTCGTACACCTCATGCCCCCGTTCTCTTAAAAAAGCCACGATCCGTGGCTGGTATTCGTTGCTCCAGCTGCTTGCCACATATACTTTCGCCATTGTCCTTATCCTTTCCTATTTAATCTGTATTTCTATTTTTTCGCATCCTTCAGCAGTATCCGGTAGTTCGTCTTGATGGTCACCTTTATCTTTCGGATATTCTTGCTTGCGGCCGACTTGGTCGCGTTGATGACGCTGTTCGCCGCGCCCGCCACTATCTGGCTTCCCATGTCAAGTCCCCCGGAAATGCTTGTGTTCGTCCCGCTGACACCCGCGGCTTCCGCCTCCTTGATGGTTTCCGCCTTGGCATTTCCCGGAACGTATATGCCTTCCATGGCATCCTCGGAATACACCTCCTTTTCAAAGGGAAGTATGTTCCCGGCCAGATTCACCGAGGTGATTTTGACCAGCACCCGTTCCCCGTCGATTCCGGTCACCTCCCCGAACACCGGTGTCCCCTTGCGGATGCGCTGTCCGTCGTCCGTAAGGCAGTTCTCCGCCAGCTGCATCTTCAGCGTCGCTCCGACCATGACCGTCTGTGTGGAATGTACGAATGCCCGTATGACGTTCCTCTCGTCCTGCCGGACAAGGCGCACGCTGTTGAATCCTCTCCGGGGAGTCTCTTCGGGAACCGTGTCCTCCGGTTCCGTCTTCCCCGGTTTCTCCTCCTCACCGTCCGTCGTCTCCTTCTCCCTGAAGGCGGAGGGGGCGGGCTGTTCCGTTCCGGAAAGCGGACCGCTTCCGAGGGTCTGTTCGTTGCGTCTGATCAGTTCCCGGATGCGCTGTATCTCGCTTTCCGGGGAAACGGTGTCCTCGGGTTCATCCATTCCGTAATTCCCTCCACCGGGCATGCGGTTTTCTCTCCGGTTCTCCATTTCCTTTTCCACACTCCCGAGCATGTCCTTGAGCGTGAAGTTGTCCTTGATTTCAGAGCGCAGCCTCACTTCTTCCTCCCTGCCGTCCTCTTTTTTCGGTAATGTGGCGATGATCCCCCATACCAGCAGGATGATCACGGCTCCTATACCCCCCAGCGCCACTATTCTGCTCCTTTCAGTTTTTGTCATGGCATCTCGTATTGCTGGTTGTATGTCCGGAAGAAAAATCCGGAAGTGTTCTCCGGAAAACGTGGCGTGGTACGTATGACGGTGCCCTCGCTGAGAATCCGTATCTTCCTGACATCATTTCCGTTGATGATGCTCAGGACTGACGAGAAGGTGACGTGATACTCGTCCCCGCTGACGGATACCGAGAGCATCTTCTCGAACTCCGTCCTGTAGACCACTCCGAGTTCCAGGGCGTCGCCGTACCCCCTGTCAGCCTGGTATTTGGCGAATATGGTGTTCGCGTCCGGCTTGTTGACCAGGAACAGGGCGCGTGCCCGGTTCTCCTGCAGGGAGAGCCTGTCGAAACTGTTCAGATAATAGGCCGTATGGTAGCAGTGGTTCTTTAAAAGGGATTCATACAGCATGTCCTGCCGTACCGCCTTGAAATGCACGAACTCGCCCCCTTCGTTGACAACCAGTATCTTGTTCATCGCGCCGTTCACCACCCTGTAGGCGAACAGCAGGACCATCGCGATTGTCACCGCGCTGAATATGAACACCAGTTTCGTACGGAATGTATGGTTCCTTCTGGCTTCCGCCAGCCCGGAAAAATCCCTGAGTATGTTTTTTATATTGAGTATGTTCTTTTTCTCCATCATAATGTTATAACCATTTGTTAACTGTTGCTTTTACCGTCGCGAGCATTGTCAGTTTCAGGATGAACGAGAAGATCACCATGAGCACCACGGACCAGGGCCTCTGCTGTACGTAATTGACCACTATCAGGTCCGAGAACACGCTGGCGATGATGAATCCCGGATACAGCATGTAGCACCCGACCATCTGTCTGACCCATGTGTAGAAGGAACTGCGGGTGTCGCTGTTGTACAGGCAGGCTATCGCCAGGGGCGATATGACCTCGAGCAGTATCAGGATAAGGTAGCGCGTGCACAGGAACACCAGCATGAGGTAGTCGTATGCGACTCCCCCGAAACTGCCCACCGCCCCCGCCAGCAGGGAGTCGAAGGCCGTGTCCAGCCCGTTGACCGCTATGTCGATGATGTCACTGTTCATCAGGTCGTCGAAGAGCTGCTCGATCGGCTTCTTCCAGATATTGTCCGGATTGTAGACCCCTCCGGCGGCGAGCGACTCCATCAGCCTGTCCGCGGCGTATGCAAGTACGGTCTCAAGCGTGTCCAGCAACACGGGCATGATGCAGATGAGGGCTATGCAGAGGATGTACTCCCTGCCCAGCTCATAAAACTGTTTTGCATTGAATCCCTTGCCTTCGTGAACCATCTCCTTGATGATACCCGCAAGCTTGAATACAAAGGTGGTAATCACAAATCCGGCAACAAGGGCATAGAATCCCTCCACCACTATCATCCCCTTGATCTGCAGGTATGCGTTGTTCAGATTGCTGTATGCCTCTTCCATGTCTATCTCAGGTTTCTCTTCAGTCTTTCATACTGGGATATGATCCGGGATACCTTCGAGACCTTCCTTTCCTGCTCGATGGTCTGTCTCTCTATCTCCTGCAGGACGGCCAGCCGCTCGGAGTCGTTCATCTTCACGCTTGTGGAGAGTATGGTCCTTGACAGGCTGATGAGCCGTGTGTTGTTGAGCATGACCAGGTCAAGGCTGGATGTGAGCGTCTGCAGGGTTGACGTGCCCAGTTTTTTGTTCGTCACCAGGTCTATGCACTTCTCTGACAGCCTTCCCTGTCTCTCTATGATTGATTTGGCGGTCTCACAGCTGGAGATGACGGAGTTGACCTTGCGCATCATGTCCAGTGTCTCGTCCAGCCGGTCTTTCTGCTCCTTCAGGTAGCCCACCTGCTTCTGCAGTTCCGAGAAGTTCTTGACGTTCTGTGCAAGGTTGGGCGCGTCCGCCACCGCCCATTGTGCGGATGCGGTTGCCGCCGTCATCAGCACGAGCATGGATAAAAGTAGTTTCTTCATTTGTTCTTGTTTTTGTTGTTTCTTATTTCTTATTGATGTTCCCTTATATATTCCTCTATGGCGTCCTCCATGGACATCCTCCGGTTCTTCTCCTCAAGGTCCGACCATATCTCCCCCTCCGTCTGGAACGCAAGGAATTTCTCCCTTGAGAACTCCAGGCGGGTGACGGTGGCGTAATGTTCCCCCAGCCGCATGAAACACTCCGAATAGGGCCGTTGTCCCGAAAAATTGTTCCTCATGGACTTCATCAGGGCTATCTGTCCGGGATGGGTCAGCCTGAACCTGTCTATGACGGACTGGTAGATGACCTCCTTGGTGGGGAGCACGAACAGCATGTCCGTATTGGCTATGATGTTCTTTGTGTGCTCGTTCTCCGGCAGCTGGTCGGGATTCTGGATGATGGTGTACACCGCCCCGTTCTCCTTCCTGATCTTCTGATAGCAGAAGGCCACGGAGCTGTGTATCCCGGTTCCCGTGGCCGTATCGACCATCTGCGCGGTCTCGCCGTACTCGTCAAAGATCAGGACGCCCCGTTTCCTCCGGTCACTGAGCAGCTTCTTCTGTATGACGGTGAATATCATGCCCATCACGAGGTTGCTCAGAAACCTGTCCTGCTTGATCTGCGTCAGTTCGAACACGATGAACTTCTTTCCCGAGAAGTCCGTCCCCGTATCCTTGCACACGTTCTCGTAGCGTCTGCCGGGCAGGAACTCGCCGCAGTTCAGGCTGAAGGACTCCAGGGAGAAATAATCTTTGGGGATGTGCTTCCTTTCCAGAATCTCGGGGTAATGTTCCGTCACGTGGTTGTAGAAACTCTCGAAATTGTGCCCTTCACGGACATTCTCGTAATAGTCCTGGATGAAACGGGTGAGGGCCACCTCCTTCTCCGACTCGTCCTTTGTGAACATGTGCCTCCAGTATTTCTGCACGACCCCCGAGAGCATCTCGATGCTTCCGTTGTCCAGTTCCTCCCCCTGCAGGTCGAAGGGGTTGATGCCCAGCGCCGTCCTGCCGTCGTAGTCCACGTGCAGGGAGATGTCCGGATAGAGCCTGCAGAGCTGGCTGAAGCTCTTTCCGAACTCGACCACCACGACCGTATAGTCCTGCTCGATGAGTTGCTGGGTAAGGTTCAGGGTAAAGGCGGACTTGCCGCCGCCGGTTCCGGCTATGACCATCCCGTTACGGGCGTTGACCCTCTTCTTGCCCGCATCCCAGATGTCCTTTCTCAGAGGAACCTGGTACATCCTGTCATGCACATAGATGCCCTCGCTGTCATTCCTGAAACTGCCGCACTGGAGAAAGAAGCACAATGCCATGGGCAGGGTGGTCAGGAACAGGTATTTCCGCGGCATCAGGTGGATCTGGCCGGGGACGCAGGCGAAATGCACCGCAGCCAGGTTCTCATATCCGGGAATATAATACCCGAGACGGGCCAGGTTGAGCGTCTCCCTGATCTTTTTGTCGGCCTTCTCCAGTTCGGCCTCCGACTCGTCGAACACACAGACCGAGAAGAAGCTGCGTACCAGTGTCTCGTTCTCCTCAAGGATTTCCTGCTGGAGCTCGTCCAGTTTCTGGTACTGTACCTTGATGGACCTGCTCATGCCGGAATTGCTTCCATAAATGTCGATATTGCGGGCGATCCGCTCGCGCAGCCGTCCGTTCCCCTCAAAGAAAACCACCTGGTTCACGATGTGGTTGTACGGCAGGTACATCCCAAGCCGCTCCAGCATCGGATGGTACAACAGGGAGCCGGCGGGAGGAAGGGAGTCGTCCCGTACACAGGAATCCAGGCTGCCGTCAGGGAGAAAGATCTCATCGCAGACGGCGAAACAGCGTGCCCGTTTCTTTCCTGTGCGGAGTTCCGTGTCGGCATGTATGTCCACAACCGCCCCCGGGGCGTCGAACAGGGTGGTGTATCCGGCCGTGAAGTCCCGCATTTCCTGCCCTGACATCGGGGCTATCTCCGTATCACGCATGCTCCGGATGATGCCGACGGCGTTGTCAACTCCCTCGAGGAATTCATCGAGCCTGGCGAGGTCCTCCTTATGGAGGTTCTCCTTATAGGACAGGGGTGAGGATATGTAGGCCTTCTCAAGACTTTTGAGTCCGGAAAGTACAAAGTGCATGACGCAGGTATGGCTGACATACAGTCGTCCCCGGAAATGCCGCGCATCGGCCCGGTCAAGGAAAGAACCGCCGGCAATGTCCGGACAGTACCTTTCCTTGAGGAACACATCCTGTTTGTGCACATATGTGCCGTCCGGGAGAAACTTGAAGGCTTCCCGGAACATGCCGTCCCTCCTGTCGATATCCTCCGGAGTCAGGGAATAGCATTCCGGTTCCCGGAGTTCGAAAGAAACGCATATGCTGCCGCTGCGGGTCAGGACGACGCCCTGGCCCTCCGATTCACTGACGATGTCAAGTATGCTGTATGCCTCTTCTGATTTCATTATGCTCCTTTTTTGTTAATACCCTGTTTATGTCCAGATTACTGATGTTTATCTCTTTTCCCGTCTCCTTGAACTTTTGGGGCCGTGCCTTTCTTTTCAGCTTGTATAGAAGCAGCGGCAGGGTGGGCAGCGAGATGACGAGCACCAGGACCGGCAGGTTCCAGTTGCCTGCGGATATCCCCGCACGGATGCCGAGGAAGAACAGGACGAAAGCGGCGGAACAACAGCCGACGAATATCCAGTAGTCCCCGGAAAGAAGCCCCCGTATCATGCAGGGGCTCTCCAGTCCTTTTCTGATCCTGTATCTCATATCGACAGGCTGATACCGGAAATGGCACTCTTTACGGCGGACACCACGACTGCGGCCAGCAATGCAAAGCCGACATACCAGCCCAGTGCGACAAATCCTTCCTTTCGCGTGCCCCTGTTCTCCTTGTCGATGATATTGTCCCATTGCTGGATAAGGCCCAGAATGATACCTCCAAGCATAAAACCGCCGAACACGGGTAGTGTAAAACTGTCCAGGACATCATTGATCGCTCCACGGGCATCCTGGGCGAATCCCCGGAGTGTATATGATGCAGACATGACAGTCAGAAACAATTTTTTTCCTGTAAAATTTCTCATTTTGTTATTATTTGTTAGGTTTGATAGTTCCGTTATAGTCTTCTCCTTCCTGCCAGGGACGGACACTTACACCGGAGAGAATGAGTCCCCCTTCTTTGCCCAGGGACAATGCATATCCGTATCTTTTCCCGGCCTCCAGGGTGACGGCCGGCAGCAGCCAGCCGTATGTGTTCTCCTGAAAACGGATCACGACCCTGTTGTTTCCCGCCTTGCCCGGCAGCAGAAGGAGGGTGTTCCCCTCCGAGGGGACCGTACCTTTTTCGCCTGCCGACAGTTTGCCGCCGGCAAGGTCATAAGTGCCGCCTGTAGGAACATCCTCCACACTCAGAGTGCACGCGCTGCTGCCCTCTATGGTGAATTCCAGCAGGCAGAGCAGGTGTTCCATCCCTATGTCCGCTGACCGGTTCTGCCAGTCCAGGCGTATCTCCCCGGATGCCAGGTAGTCGGTCTGGGGGACCAGGCTCAGGGGCAGCTCCTTTCCCGGGATGGCGGCGAAAGGGGAGAATGCGAACAGCCTGCAGGGGGTCTCCGTGAGTGTGACCTCCGGAAAGATCCAGCCTTCCCCGTATGTTACATGCAGCGGGTTTACGGCTCCGGCATAACCGCCGCCCGTATCGTCAAGCAGCACCATTCCGAAATCTTTCACAAGGGTGGGACTTCCGTCAGTTCCGCCACGGCTGGAGCAGCTCTCTATCCTCAGTCCGGCCTTCCCGCTCTGCGGGAAGGGCTCCCGTTCACCCGAGCAGCCCGCAAGGACTGCCGGTAGCAGGAACAGGACAACTGGTTTGTATATGTCTATTTTCATAACCGCATTCAATTGATTTTTTGTTATTGTTCGATGTCAATGGAAGTCTTTCCCTTTTGTCTGACAGTCAGGGTCAGCTTCATGTTGCTTTCCTCTTGTGTGAGTGTGACATTTCCACTACGTATTTCCTTTGCCGGATTCTCCTCGTAGCTTACCGACGAGCCGTTCACATGAATCCAGCTGTCACCGGATGCGCTCCAGGAAAGGGCTTTTGTAGAGTTGCCCGTCTTCTTGTAACTTGTTATGTCCAAAATAAACGAACCAGAACTGGATTCGACACGCTCACTATGGCTGGTTCCGCCATCCGCATAGCTGAAATAATAGCTTACCGGAGATCCCTCCTGGGTGATTGTGGCCGTGGCCGATCTTCCTCCGTGACTTGCCGTAAACACACAGCTCCGGGATGAGCCTGACGGGTTTTCCGACACTGTCACCGTATTCCCTGAAAGGAGGAATCCTTCTGCTCCTCCGCTGAGGGAGGGGACAGCCGTCTGTGTGTTTTCTGCCACTCCGTTGACGAACACTCCGCGTGAGGCTCCCGCCACAAGGGAAGATCTGCCGCCCTGCCAGCCGATGACGGAGGGATTTGCCGTCAGGGTGACCGACCAGCCGCCATAATTACGGTACCTGGGCTCGAGTGTACGGTCCGACAGTACCTCGAAACTGTACCGTGTGTCATTCGACACGATCCTGCCGTCCTCGTACCATCCTGCGAACTCATAACCGCCGTTCACGGACGCGGTGACCGTGCAGGTACCTCCCATGTCGTACAGGCCCGCACCTGTGGTGCTTCCACCCTGCGGATAGTCAAGGACGGTTATCCGTATCTTGTAATCTATCCGGTAGTTGTGGATTCTGCCGGGTTCGGTGGTCATGTCGGAAGTGCCGCGCAGCTTCATGTCCGGGGTTCCTGTGAGGGTTATGTAATTGGAGGTTGTCGTAAGGGTCTGGGCGGGTATGGTCATCCGGAATACCGTGGTGAGGTTCCCGGAACTGTACCTGTACATGGCATAGCTTCCCCTGGTCTCGTCCGTAACGGTTTTTCCGGTAAGCAGGTTGAACCGGCTGCCGTATTTCACATTTTCCATACGGGCGCCGTCCACGCGGTCGCTTCCTTCCACCCGGACCTCCACGGTCGACAGCCGGTGCTCGAAATGCAGCGGTATCGTATAGTCCTGTATTACGTCCGTATAGGATGCTGTCAGGAAATCGGCTGAAAGCCATCCGGACTTTTCCTGCTGGTCTCCTATGGAATGGGATATGGCGGTGATGTCTGTCTGCCCCTCCTTGAAAGGATAATATACATAGAAGTCAAGATCGGTCCCCACCGTCACAATGATGTTGTCCTCTTCCGTTGCGGGTTTGAATGCCCGGCCGTCATAGGTGTATTTGTTATTTGTGGCCCAGTACACGCCGGTCTTGGGCTCGATGGCAAATACGCCTATGGAGTTTCCCTTTTCGAACGTGCCTTCCTGGGTGGCACGCGTTTGGGCGATGGTAAAGGTGACACGGCCGTTTTCCGGGCATGGCTCCTCCTGTTCCTTCCGGCAGGAGGATACGGACAGCAGGACAAGGAAGCCGCAGATTATCGTTGTTATTGATTTTACCATGATTGTTTTTTTAGGACGGGGACCGGAGTCCCCTGTTGTTCTGTAATTTATTTGACCGGTACAAGCGTTACGTCGGATTCGCTTGAACCCCATGGCTCGATGGTTACGGACTGTCCGTTCTCGCCTCCGATTTCCGCGTCATTGGAGCGCATCGTTATCGAATAGATATATCTCTTTCCGGCTTCCCAGCTTATCTGGGGAATGGAATAGGTATAGGTTGTTCCGTCGATGACGACCTCCATGCTGACTTCTCCGGATGCCAGGCTCATGGGATAGATTGCGGCGGCGAAGTCTACCGACGGGTTCCCCTGTGCCGGAATGGTCGTGTTGGGAGTCCATGAGAGTTCCGTGGATGTCGGGGAGAAGATGATCCTTCCGTTGTCGTTCAGGTTCATTGTCCCCGAGGTTCCGAACTTGGCCGCCTTGGATTTCAGTTTCGCGGATGTCAGGTTGCCGTCATTATGATATTCCGGAGAAACTTTCAGACGGATGACGAGCTGGGACAATGCATGTTTCATGGGAATGACGGCATCCGTTTCAATGACCGACACCTGGTTTGTGCTCTTTCCCCACATGTAGTCGACAGAGGTTCCCGCATTGATGGGAACGGGGACTTTGGTACCGTCAGCGACGGCCTGGTTGTATGGGTAATACGCCCATATCGTCGCCTTGTCCGAAAGAAGATAGACGGGTTTTGCCTGGCTCCATCCGGCCGCTGTTTTTGTGGACTTGTTGTTCTGCGCGTCATAACGCGGATAGGCGTCCCCCCATCCGGTGGCCTTGTACATGAACAGCCCCATGGCGTCATTTACCGCCCATTCGGTTTTCGGCACGAAGCCGGCCCTCGTGTCCGTGCCGACTGTCGGCACAATATTCAGTACGGAGGTTGAAACTCCGTCTGTTTCCGGTTGTTCGTCCACTATTTCCTTGTTGCTGCATGAAGCCAGCATCCCGGCGGCAATTACCGCTGCCGAAATCATAATTCTTGTTTTCATTTTTCTTGTTGATTTGGTTTTGTTATAATTATAGTCTTATGGAAATTCCGTTTCGGGGGTGTCCTCCCAGTCCGGGATGATGACCGGCCCGCCAATCTCCAGTTCCCTGCCGATGTGCAGGTCCAGCTCCAGCGAGATCTCGTCACCGTCGAATCCCCGCAGATACGGGGTCAGGTCAACTGACTGCCGTTCATTGAATACGGAGTCCTCCTCCTTCATCAGAACCTCTACGGCAAGAATGTTCTCTGCCGCCGGACTGAATCCGAACACATAAAGGCCCGCCGTCCATACATTGTCGGCCTTCTTTGCGAAGGAGGCGGTCGCACTTGCGGTTCCGGTCCTTTCACGGGAGGCCAGATACCTGGCCGTAGAGATTCCCGAAAGGGTACAGTTCAAGCCGGACAACGGTACGGTGTTGCCGGACACGTTAATCTTTATGTTCAGTTTCTGGACAAAAGCCGCAGGCTGTATCCTTACCCGTTTGGGATTCCGGTATTCAAGCCTTTCACTGAAGGCCGAGGAACAGCAGAATTTCTGTACCTCTGAAATGTGCGCCTCCCCGTCAATGGTGTCAGTCCGGACGGACAGACGCGTCTCATGATAGTCATTCCTGTCCAGCAGTTCATAGTTCCCCGTATAGAACAGGAACCTGTATGCCCCCTGGGGCAGGCTCCAGCGGAGTGTATCCTGTGTGAACGTTGTCCCTTCGGAATACGGCACATCCGTTCCGAAAGGGATGACGTGTCTTTCCTGGGGGACAGGCGGCTTTTCCTTTATTCCGCTGAAATCGCACCAGGCTACAAGTTCTCCTTCCCGGATGCAGAAGTCCTCATTGAAATTGCAGCCGCCGAGCATTATTGCGGGGAATGACGCAAGTACCAGTACTTTTCTGTCAATATTCATCTTTGTATAAATTATAAGTTTCAATAAGCGTGTTTATTTCGGGGTCCAGCCGTCCGCGCCATATCTTGCCGGCATCCTGGTCGCATGACCTGACATATGACTTGACGGCATCCTCCTTGCGCCCCAGGCGGCTGTACAGGATGGCGAGCAGGTAGTTCCGGTCTGATGTGTCCCGCTGTTCCCGCATGATCTCAAGCGCACGGGCGTCATAGCCGAGCGACATGAGGCAGACAGCGGTATTATAGTCTGCCGGGTAGTGCTCGTCCAGCAGGGCAAGAGCCTGTTTGTACCTCCTGTCCTCTATCATCCGCACGGCAGCCATATAGGTGCTGTCGATGACCGGCATCACAACCGTGTCCTGAATCATGTCCCGCCGGTGGAGATGGAACAGGAATTCCACTCCGCGCAGGAGAGGATAATGCTTTTCCCGGATTCTCCTGTAATCCTCCGGATATTTTCTCAGGGCGTGCTCACGGATGTCCGGATTCCTTGTTTCCTCCATGATCCGGAGCAGTTCCGGCCGGTGTCTCAGGGTGTCGTCTTTTGCGACAAGTCCGCGCAGCCTTTCCCAGTCTTCCCCCCGCCATGCAGGGCGGAAGATGGTGTCAACGCCTTCCGCATCCTCCGTACGTCTTGCAAGGTACTTTTTCAGTTCCGTCGCACGTCCCCTGGACAGGAACAGATTCATCCCCGCATCACCCTCCGGAGATGAGGTCGCGGTCATCAGCACGCTGTCTATGAGGAACTCTCCTGTATAGTTTATGCTCCGTATCGCCTTGAACACCTTGTCGATTTCCGACCTGTTGTTTCCGGTTTCCTCCCGGAACTCGGTACTGCCTGTCTTATAGGCCACGTATGCGCGCAGGCTTACCTCGTCCTTGCGGGTGACAATCTTCTTTTTATAGCGGGGAGTCCGGTCAAGGAACTGCACCATGCTCGAGATGAAATAGGTGATCGTGTCCGACGGCGGAAGCGGGGTACGTGTCTCGTCCTTGGAAAGGATCAGTCCGTCAAGCGTCAGATCTATCCTTTTCGTGTTTTCCGTGGCCGGGAGCTCCTGCTTGTAGTAATAGACGAACTTGTTCCCTTCCCGGATGACCGTATCCAGACGGGCCGGCTCATACGGAAAACGCACATATTTGTCATACATGGCACCGGCCTGTTCCTTTCTCTTCTGGTTCTCCGCCATCTTGCCGTAATCGGTGAAACGCCTCGTGATGGCGGCGGAATCTTCAGGGGAGATGCTCCGGGTACGGATCTTATATCCGCCTTCGGCAAACATCCTCCATCTGGAAGGGATATATTTCCCTTCAAGCTCCCTGGTCATCCAGTAGGCGGGAAGATGCTTCAGGATTGAATTGTAGCCGGCGATGGCTCTCCGGTTCTGCTCGACACGCCAGTTGAACAGGGCAAACCGGGCATTGGCCTTGTCCGACCAGTCAATCCAGCGTTCTTTCTGCAGCACCTCGTGCTTCCAGGCCTGGAAGTATTCCTCTTCCAGTTCGGCCAGCGCCTTCCTGTAGCCTTTCCCGTCGAACAGTTTCTGCAGGTACAGGCTGTCGGGTATGATGGAGTTGATGAACGCCTGGTAGCGCATATAGCCTCTTTTCTGCATCTTGGCAAAGTCAGCCCCTGAAAGGAAGATCCTGTCCAGATATAACGTATCCGAAGGCTTGTAGGCCACCGGGGCCAGCTGGAGTTGCCACTTGTTGCTGACCAATTCTCCCGGAACCGTCACGACAAAATCCAGGTTTATCTTCCCGTTGCGTTCAGCCACCTGCTTGCTTCTGGCCATAACGGTAATTTCGGACAGTTCCACGGAAGTGATCTCCTCACCGGTCACGCTGTCTTTCTCGGCCCGCGTGACGATATGCCGCTCACCCTTGTCGTCCGTCCATGCTATCTGTTCCGGCACCTTGCAGGCCGTATCCGTTGTCGCCTCCCTCACCCCGGGCTGCGAGATGCGCACGCGTGCCAGACGGTGCTCCGATCCGCAGGAAAGGAGCAGGCCCGAGAGCAGTGCAAACGGTATGATACGTCTTGTAGTCCTCATCCTTCCCGCTTAAAAAAGAAACACGACATTGAGAGCTGCACGGGTCGGAAGAAAATGCCAGCCGTACTCCTGTCCGACAAGGTCCCCGCAGCGTTTACACAGATATTTGTCATAAGCCAGCCATACGGCACCCGCACCGGCTTCCCATTCAAGGTTCCAGCGCCTGCCTATCTGGTAGGCCTTCCCGATACTTAAACCTACTCCGTAGCCTTCCCCCTCGTAGCGGTACTTGTTGCCGAACAGGTTCCCCACGCTGTAGGTGCCGGCCGTACCGTACATGCCGATGAATCCGCCCATGTAGCTTTCCAGCAGCCAGTAGCGTACTCCGGGGGCCGCATAGAAATTGCGGAACTGCCGGTTGCGGCCGAACTTGAACGGGTTGTACTGCACGGGCAGGTGCAGTGACCATTTACGGTTCAGCGTCATGGAAGCCTCAAGATTCAGGTTGGTCGTTGCCAGACCGATCACATTGGTACGCAATGAGTAGGACTGTGCCGATACCGACAGGAAGAATGCCAGCAGTCCCGCACACAGAAACAGCTTTTTTCCCGTATTCATTCTCATGCCTCCTTTGCTTTGATGACGGTCACCTCCCAGGCCGTCAGGGTATTGAACCACCGGTTCTCCCACTGGCGGGCGGAACAGTCAAATTTCACATGCACAGTCTGGCCGGCTTCAACCGCATACCGGTCGATGTTGGCGTTCATCAGCTGCAGGCACAGGCTCTGCGGTCTGCTTTCCTCCGTCTCGAGGACAAACTCCCGGCTCTTCCACTCGTTGCCGGAAGTTTTGCCGACCCCATCCTTTATGGGAAGTACGGCGATAACTTTTCCTTGTATTTCCATATTTAATCGGTTTTATTTAGCAGAATGTCACAATAGGCATCTGCATCTATTTTTTGAGATTGTATTTTATTGATTTTGAATCCGGCTGCGAAAAAATCAGAAAGTTCGATGCCTGATAAGAAAAAAGTCCTTATCTCAATATATTCTCCGGGCATTGTTAAACCTGACATCTCCTTTTGTTGCCAATATCTAACCCATGTATGAGCGTTCTTATTGAGAAGGTTGAATATAATTTGTTCTATACTCATTCTTTTTTTCGTTTTTAATTAAATACAATTAGTTCGATATGTATATTCATCAATCATATCATTCCCAATAATCTCAGGTAGCTCAAAAAATCTTGTAACTGGGCAAACATCGGCTTCAATCTCTATGCAAAGACCGTCACCCGGCATATAGGCACAACCTACGCTATCGTTCCAGTTTATATGCTTTTGGGCTGCTTTAGCTACTTTATCGCAAGCTGATAAGTATTCAGCATATTTACTGTTTGCTCTTTTTATTTTTTTGAATAGTATATCGTTCATTTCTATCTTGTTTTGAGTATTAATTTTCTTCGATGAAAGTATTAGTTGTATTCAACACTCCGGCTGAATCTCGACTTTTACCATCTCTTATGAAGATTCCTTCCTTTTTCAACCGTTCATAATCAAATTCATTCATCATGATAATGACAATGTTTTCATTTGTATATAGCTTGCACTTCATAAATTGAGTACCTTCTACTTTCCCAATTACGTCTATTTGGATTGTTCTTTTATTCATAATTTGCTCCTTCCTAATCTGTTTATAGTCATATCCAGCTATTTCCGTTGAAAATCAAAAATGGCTTTCTGTAGCTCTTCACTATCTTTGGGTATATGTGTTTCATCAATATGACAATAGCAATATTTGCTGCCGTAACTGCACACGTTGAATGTATTGTTCAGAGTCTCGCCATATTCCCACCGTGCATTCGGATTCGGTATCCTACCTTCCTGGAGCCACTGCCATTCTGTTTTCATGTTCTCTCGATAAGCCATGTTTTTTTTTCGCTTTTCGTCCCTTTTATCTGATGCTTTTTTGTGTTCTTTTCGTTTAGCTCTAAGCATGTCCTTTGCAGTTTCAGAGTCTTTGTGAACTTCGTTGTCTTTGTAGTATGTTGCTTTCTGCCCGTGAAAACAATTAGTCCAACGTTCTTCGCCTACCGCATCAGCGTTAGGTACATAACCCTCTTTTGCCCATTGTAATGCCGTTAATGCTTCCATAGGTCTTATTGTATTAAATCCAATTTAATAGCTTCAACTTTCTTAATACATCTACCATCAGGGGGAGTTATTGTGAATCCTCCATATCCTTTGACTGATTCCTGCCGGTATGCCTCCGCAGAAGATAGAGGCAGCGCTTGACAAGACGCAGTCGCCGGGTTTCCACGCAGGGAAGCACCTCCAGGGTCACCACCACCGGCACGTCCTGCCAGGTGATTCGCGGAAACATCTCTCTGAACTGTCCTTTGGGGATGTAAAGGGCTTCCTCGCCGGTCCACATCCCTGTGTCCCTTTCGGGAGGACAGGTGAAAAGATGTCCCGTACCGTTATAGTCCACGGCAAACCAGAATGTGTTCCTCATCCTTTCTCTCCGTCCTTGTCTTTCCCGGGAAAGGAGACTGTGCCTTTTCCCAGCAGGTTCCTTACTTTTGCAATGGAGATGATGCATACAAGATTGTCCGGCTTTCCTTCCACATGGATATACCATCTTCCGGAATCGTTTCCCGCATCGAAATGCAGGGGTTGGGTACGCGGATACCTGGCATCCAGTTCTTCTATCCGGCAATGAATCTCCTCTTTCAGATCATCCAGTGCGTTCCGGTCCTTGAGCAGGCAGTCCTTGAACTTCAGGATATGGCTCTGGAGCTCGCTGCCTTTCCTGTTGACCGACGCATAAGTCTGTATATAATGTATAAAGTACATACTATTATGATTTTAACGGTTTATTCTATTTCCTCGCCCCATAATTCCAGATCACTGGGGGCGGTCCTGATCTGATACGCAAGCCACAGCATGCCCAGTGCATACAGGACCGCAAATGATATCCACAATACTGTCATATACCACCTCCTTTTATCTGCCGGTTCAGACTGATGCTCCTGCCATCACCCATGCCTGAGTAATACGCGGAGCGGTCGGTTCCGGTCTTTCTCGGATGTGCCTTTGAAGTGCCGGCTCCTATTTTTTCCAGGTACTTGTCGATAAGCGCGTCATGGCAGCATGCCAGGGCGGTTTCCCGTGACTCCTCTGCCGGCCGGCTGCGACCCGCCTCAAACTGTTCCCTTAATCCGGGGCTGACGCCCTCGAGATAGGAGCGTATGTATTTCTTTCTGTATTTCTCGGTCCGGTAATATCCGCGTCTGACGGACACGTATTCCCGGTGCCTCTCTTCTGCCAGCCGGCGGAAAGCCGTGCGCAGATAATCGTACAGTACGGTGACAGCGGCAATGTTCTCGCCGGTTCCGACGATGAACATGTCGGTTGTGCCCCGGCAGAGAAGTATCCGGCAGTAGTTGTACCGGCACAGCACGTTCAGCAGGTCGCGCTTCCAATAGCTGCCGAAAGCGTCCTTGTAGCTGAATGCTCTAGACCTCCCGATTGCAAAGACCGTTTCCTGATCTCTTTCACTTATGTCGAACAGGGACAGGTTGTATTCCTTCAGAAGCCTGCTTGCGGCGGCTGCCGCCGCACGTGCCTCGCCTTCGGAAGTGGTGGACTCCTTCAGACGCATCAGCTTGCGGATACGTTCCATGACTTTATCCGGTATGTCATTGTTCCGTTTCATACTCGATCGTTTAATCCTCATCAAAATCATCCTTCTGTAAATCGTAGCCGGTCAGTACGGCTTCTTTCAACAACGTTTTCAGGTCATCCGATGGGCCGGATGACAGCAGTCTTCCGGCAATCTCTTCCGCACGTTCCTCAAGGCTTCTCTTTTCCTCCGTGCTGAAAGTGACCGTACCGAACCGGGTGGTGTATCTCTTGCCTTCTATTGTTATGTCCTGGGAGAAGTTCACGCGGGCGGCATTGCACCTGACAGATTCCCTGGCCAGACGCTTTCCGAACCATCCGGCAAAGGCCATAAGGTCCGTATGGGAACCGGCAGCCCTGTCCATGCAACGCTCAAGGTTCTGGCTCATGCCCTCCTCGAACATGACCCTCGCAAACGTTCTTCCGGCATTGCAGCCGTTCCGGACTGCCGCCTCCCGGTATATTTCCTCAAATGTTTTCATCATTTTGTTTTTTTGCTCTTCATATTTCATGTCCCGCTGCCGGACACCCGGCTTTCTGCAGGAATTCGTTAAAATCATTGCACCCGGGATACAGGCGTTCCGACTCGTTCACCAGTATCACATCTTCAGGAAGGAAGCTCCGTATCTTTCCCAGTGCCCCGCGTCCCGGGGCGTCGTTGTCGAGAAAGGCGTGCACCTTCTCATACTTTGAAAGGAAATCCTTTGAACGGTCCACAATGGCCGTGGAGTTCAATACGCACACGTCCAGCTTTCCAAGTGCGGGCATCTCCGGATGCTCCCTTGCGTACTGCTTGAAACTGAGAAGGTCAAAAAAGCCCTCGAAAACAGCGCAGGACCTGTTGCCTTCACTGATGCAGGTAATATCCTTGGCGTAGGCGCACCCCTTGAACATGCTGTTCCGCAATTCGAAACCCCGGTGGTCGTTGACGAATCCGAGCGCGTATTTCTCACGCGGATTCCTCTTGAAACAGTAGTGGACCTCCACACAGTATTTACGGACAATCTCCCCGTCAATGCCACGTGAGGCGGCGTAGTCAAGCAGATGCCTGTTCTGAACGGGAATGACCTTCAGGACGGTCATTGGGGCGGCTGCCGGAAGCCTTCCTGACACCGTTTTCGGTTTCCGTATCGAAGGCATGGAAAGCTGCGGGGAGGTCCTCATCCTTCCGAGTTCCTTCATGGCCTGCGGAAAGGAGCAGTTTTCCACACGCATGACCAGATCCACCGCCCTGCCATACGTACCGTCCCCAAAATCATACCAGCGGTTCTCCTCCCTGAAAACCTTGAAGCTCGGGGAAGTATCGGAACGGAAGGGGGAACGGTACATGTCATAGCCGCCGTACCGTCTGGACGGCTCGTAACCGTAATGGGAGAGGATGTCTCCCAACGGGATTGAATTGGCTTCCTGTGATGTCATGGTTATGTCGCTTTAATGATATTTTCCGTTTGATTCCTGCCGGTCCTCACGGATGGGCAGGATGAGTTCTTTAAATTTATAAATTTATTCCCGCCATCCTCGCGGACAGCTTTTCAGGGTAATTCCATCATATTGTCAACACGGCGTTTCCGGCTTCTATGCGGAAACTGCCTGCCTCATACGGCTCAGGATAAACCTGGTGGGGCTCTTGATCCTCTTGTTCCCCCAGGTTTCCTTCAGGGCGGTGTCCAGCACCATGGGCGCCACGGAGGCGAGCTGCAGGATCTCCTGCTGGTCCCTCACCGCGACCCCCAGAAGCTCGAGCGTCTTGCGGCGGTTGCGCATGGTTTCCTCCTGCCTCCTCTGCCGGTCGGCCTCTCCGTACTCGGCGTTGTATTTGGCGATATAGTTTTCAACGAGAGGATACAAGTAGTTCCCCTTGGTCAGGTGGAAATCACTCTGCAGGATATCCTCGATCGCCTTTCCGACCGGGAATTCGGGATAACAGGCCGAAAGCCGGTATATCCAGCCGGTATAATACTCGTCCACTCCCAGATACTTGAGCTTTCCCGGAAGAGAATCCCTGTCCTCATCCTTCTCCCCTTCACCGGAGGCTTGTGCCGGAGGGGTTGGGGAGGATATTTTATTTTCTTTTATTTTATACGGTTTATTTTCGCGAGTTTTGTCCGCTTCTTCGCGAAGTTCCTTTTCAGCTGCGAACAATGTGCGTATGCGAGTCACAGCCTGCCGGATTTCCTTCCCATCCTCCGGAAGGGAGGCCGGAGAACCGCATTCATGTGCCGGGGTGTCCTGCTGTTCACAAGTGGCATGCGGTATGGTGGCGGACTCCGGTGACGGTTCCGTTTCCAGCAGAAGGATGCTTTCCGGAATGCCGGGCTTGCGGTGGATGGCCTTGCAGATGCCTACATACAGTTCCTGTATCTCCTCACTGGTCAGAATCTGTTTGTCCTGCCACAGTTCTTTGTTGAAAAGGCCCAGTTCGGCGCAGTAGTCGATGATGTCCGAAACCTTTTTCTCATCCATACGGGAATAGTCCGAGATGTCGAACAGACCGTCGGCATCCATAACCATATAGCATCCCTCGACACGGTAGATCTCGTTTACAATGAAATGGAACACACCCCAGCCTTCCATTCCAAATTTATTTTTTAGTCTCTTTACTTTCGGATCATAGAAATGATCGGTTTCGAACCTGAAATAGGTGAAACCCTTTTTAGCTGTTTTTGGCATAAGCTTTATATTTAAAGTGGATAATACATCAGCTGGCCGAAAGCTCGAACTCCTTGGGAATGTCGGGATATCGGGAGAGCAGACCGCAGGATCTGACATGATCCATATAGTTCCGCTGTATGTCAGCGGAAGTCAGGATGCGGTGTTTTTCGTATAGCTCACCGTTGAAAAGTCCGACTTGTATGCAGCCGTTGACAATTCTTGTGACATCTTCCAAAGAGGCATTCCAGTAAGAGGCCACCGCCTGCGCCGTTTCCTCGCACCACAGCAGGAGGTAGCTCCCGTTGTGGAGTGTCTCGTTTACGAGATACCGGTAAATGCTGTAACCGGAAAAACCGTATTGGCGGGTGAGTCTTCTGACTTTCATGTCAGAAAATTGGGAAGTGCTGAGCTCATAGCAAGGATGTGTTCCGCATTCCTGGCGCCGTACAGCCCGTGACAGGCGGCGGCTTGTTCCGTTTGTAAAGCTTTGGGTATTCATATATGATAATGTATAATGTTTACTGTTAAGAATTATGTATATGACGGACCGGGCTCCCACTCCTTGGGAGAATGGGACCGGTGATTATCTGGCCGGAGGAATATGGTGCTTCTTCCGGACGAACTGGACATAATTGTGGACGGTCTTCTCGCAGACGTGCGGAAAGTCCGGATAATGTTCCCGCAAGTAGTCGCCAATGCGGCTGCTGGAAATGGAGGGAAAACTGGTAAGGAGGGATGCGACGGCCTGCTCGTAGGCATGGAGTTTGTAATGCCGTTCTTTGTGCTGGAGGACTTCCTCCAAGCTTAGGGATTGAAGATGTCGTACCGTATTACGGGACACACCAAGACGACGGGCTGTCCGCGCAATGTTGATTCCCCGTGAACGAAGATCAAGGATATTGCTCCATAATATGTATTTTTCTGTTAAATTTGCCGCATCCATAATCTATTAGACAGATTTCGTAACTGGGACATTCCAGATTACGAATCTTTGATGCAGCTAAATTACCGCCCTCATCCGAAAAGACATGCTGAAATTTCCTCCGTTTTTTGTACAAAAAATATTCTGTTTTGTACAAATTCCTAAAAGTTTTGTACAAAAGCATGAAACAAAAACGGCAGAAACCGGAGAAAACGACGGCTATCTCCGGAAAACAAGCAACGACATCCGGAGGAAACGACAGCAAGATTCGAGAAAAGCATACCCAAAAACCTCACGGACTTTGTATAAAAGTTTTTGAGTTTTATACAAAACAAGGTTAAAACAGCGAAAGTAATCTGAAGAAAAAGAGAATTAAAAAACAATATTCAAATGAAAAAAGAAACAACCCAACAGATACTCCATAAATTAAAATACCACATTCTCAAATTATCTACAAAAAGTTATTGTCAGCCAATACTTATCACCCGTTTTAGCAAACTGCAATATTTATTCTAAACAGCCTATTTGTGAAATATCATTCACTTAATTGAATAAAAACATAGCCTCAAGTATTACCCCAAGGCCATGTCAAATCTAATCATATGAAACGTATAACAACAAAAGCTATCAATATAATAGTATACAAATTATTTCTTTATACGCTTTATTGATTTTACCCACATATCCGCATGAAGACGTTGTCCCACATGTGAAAAATGTACTCCATCAGCACGATGATACACCTTATTTAGTTTATCTGTATCTGGCCCCAGATAAATATCATCATATTTTTTCGCCAACTCCTTTTGAGCCTTTCTTATTTCCTTAGAACAACCATGCCCTTCCTCTAAACAATCAGGATGATAAGAAGCCTGAGCAACAATAAATGGAGCTTCAATTCCATGACTTCTGAAAGCCTCTCGAATTGTTAAAAAGCGATTAATATAATCTTTAACTGACGTATTTGCAATATTATCTGATTCGCCTTGATGCCAGCATATATAATCTATTTCTATGCCATGCTTTACTACTTCGTCCAAAGTTTTAATCAAGTAGTTATAATATTTACCTCCTTTTGCCCAAGCCGCAATCTCTACTCCACCAATACCTATTGGAATAATTGTAACAGATTTAGCCAAACCTTTTTCTATAATTTTATCTCCAGCCAGAGTCCAGACACTTGCAGCCTCACCATTTGCCCCCAATAGTGGATCTTTCGCTTTATACAATGTATCATTAAAGTAATTATAGACCTCTTCTTTACAAGTATACAAATAATTCCATTGTCCATAATTTGCAGAATTAGACTGACCAAAAGTAAATAGCACCATGCTTTCATGAATTTTATCAAAAGGGACAACCTCGCGACCTTCAGTTTTAGCATATCCTTGAGCATTCATCTGAGCAGTAATCAGATAAAATGCAATCATAAAAAATAAAGACTTCATTGTTCTTATATAAAAATTATTAATGTATTGCATTCTTTATCATTTGAATAGCTGTATATAAAACACCAGCTTCGCCTTTAAAAGTACCAGAACCCATTGGCTCACCAGCAGGAGTATACCATTCATTAAATCCTCTATTCTCTATAACCCTATCCAACATGGGCTCCAAAGCCTCGTATGCCTGTTCTATTCTTCCAGCTTTAACTAATGCATGCACCATACGTGCTCCAAACCAAGTCCAATCGCCACCATTTTGATATCCATACGGATACATTGACACGTTTTTAAAATATCCAGCTGGATACGTAGGATAGATTGTCAAGCCTATAGTCTGTGCATGTGCAACTTTCTGATTCTCCAGCATTCGTCTATACGCATAATCTATTTCAGTATCAGATAAGATACCTGCAAGTGCCGCAACCGCAGTTCCCCCATGATAATAGATTTTATTTTCATCAAAAGACTCGGGAAAAGGAGAGCCATTTAAATAAATATGAGGATAAAACTTCCGGTTTTTCTTATCCCATAAATGTTCGTTCACCTTATCTGTTATTTTCTTGCCAAGAGCCAGCCATTTTGCTTTATCTTTTTCACTATCGGCCATGTCTGCCATATCACTAAGTGCCAAAACAAACATTGCATTATCATAAATATCAATAGCATAATGAGTATTCTCATCTATTTCCACCCCCCAAAAATGTTCAGGTTGCACATCTCCCCAATCAACAGTAGTTGCACCAATAAGCAACCCATATTTTTTATCCATTTTTTGGGTAAGCAGAAAACCGACGGCTTTTGTCATTCGTTCATATACCGTCAAGTCACCGACCTTTTCCCTCAAATAATCTCTATTCCCGCTTTTACGAACATACTTAGCCACAGCCTGAATTAGAGATGTTTCATGATCTGTCTCTACCGTATTTTTATGAGCCACATATTCAGGAGCTAAATTTGAAGAGCGATATTTATATCCATCCACATTATCCAAATCGGCTTTTATACGAGGAATGAAACCATCTACAATATTGCCATCTTCTGCTTGAAAAGCAAAAAACAGATTCAGGTTTCTTCGGATAAGAGAATCAGGCATCACCTCCATTGAAAGTTCAATAAAAGTATTATAATCCCGTATCCAGACTTCTCCATATGAATCTCCAGCATTAAATCCTCCACGAACTAAATCTAATGCCATATTCTCAACCTGATCAAAACGTGTATCATTCTTTATTCTTGCATACAAACTTTCTATATTCTTTGCATTGCAAGAAAAAGAACTTAATACATACAACAATAACAATAATAAGTTTTTTGTCATAACAATATAGAATTTATCAACTAAACAGTACAAGAATCCAATAAAAGCAGATTCTTGTACTGTTTATCATAATTTGTTTTTATTTCCACTTCTGCGATTCCCAAGATATAACCCCTTTAACAGTAGGAAACCCGTCCGCATTCTTTCCGGTTGCATCTTTTAAATTTTCGGTCTTATCATTTAATTTCCAATAACCTACCAAACCTTCCGAATCAGGATTTACAGCATACTTATTATTTTTAATTTCCGTATCAGACAACGCACGCTTCCACAAACGAAGCTCACTCAAACGGAAGGTATGATAAATGCCAGTCCAGCCGAAGTAAAAGTCATCCAACGCAATGGTAGCTCCATCGTAAGGAATTGAATTGTCTTCTACACCGTTAATATACAAGTGGAATTTAGAACCATCGCACACACCTGCAATATGGTACCACTCATCCGATTTAAAGTGAGTCTTACTGTTACACGGATTCCCCTGTACCTTCACCTGATACTGGTCTGCATCAATCATTACATCGCCAAAACGACTGAAAATCTCATATGCAGCACCTGTTGAGGTTTTTGTCCACATACCGAACATCATTTGATTACTTACCCAATAAGAGCCGGGATTTGTTTTTAACAAAAATTCAAAAGACCATGCATTGGTCATCGGCGGATTATCCACTGGGAAAGTCAAATGAGTCTGTTGTCCAGGTACTACAACTACATCTGTCAAGATTGGTGAAGATACCAAATAAACAAAAGATCTGGAAGCACTCAACGCTTCTACTCCACTAGAAGTAATTGTAACAGGAACTGCATATTTCTTACCTGAAGTCAGCATTTCGTTACTCAAAGGCTTCAACTCCAATACAAATGGAGAAGCACTTACCTGAGAAACCTCAATAGTTGTTTCTTTTTTATCAAAAGAATAATATTCTGCCGGAAGCATTTCATACGACTGAGTATAACGTGCATTATATGCATCCAATGCACTGGGATCGACTGTCAACGATACGTTTACTGCTTCTTCTACCGGAAGTGCAGCGCGTACAGTTACAGGCACTGTCACTGCAACATCATCCAGCATCACAGTTGCAGCTTTTTCTTTTTCAGCTTCTGCAATATAAACAGAGTTATCCAAAGAATCCATTTCGGCTGTACAGCTTCCCATTAGGATAGCTGCCATTAAAACAAATATAAGTTTTTTATATCTATTTTTTTTCATAACAATATACTTTTATTTTTTGATAATATCAATTTCACCAACAGAGATAAAGATTCGGGCAGGATTATAAGCATCCACCCAACTGAAGCGTACATAACGAGCTATTTGCGGCTTAAGCAACTTAGCATAAGTATAAACTGGAGAATCAAAATTCCACCAATTATTCAGAGCAATTTCTGCTGATACTCCAAGCTCTTTCCAGATCTGTCCATCCAAACTTATTTCAAAACGCATCACTTTTCCGTTTACGTCAGAGCCAAACAGCGTATTATTGGGATAAATACGGAAACCGGCAATTTCTTCTTTCTGCTTCATATCCAATGTAATTGCCGCATTTAGAAAATCATTCGGATTAACGCCACCATTAATATAAGCCGTTTTCAGGTCTCCGTCAAAAGCTTGATCAGCAGTATATTCCTGAAAATGATTATTATCCGAAACCTCCCAAGCCGAACGATTCATAATTTCACCCTCCACTGTTTCTGCACTTGGATCGAAGTAAGAAACAGAAAAATTAAATAATACAAATACAGTATTACGGTTTACCGATATCTGAAGTCCCTTATCATCACTCGAAATAGATGTAATCGTAATAGGCAATATATAATCTTTAGAAAGATCAAGTTTCGATAAATCGGAAACAGAAAGGATACCCTCAGCACTCTGCATGCAATTAGCCTGTAAAGTCAATTCATATGAGCTGAGCGTATAAGCTGATTCAGGCATCAACAAATATTCCGTTTGATTTTTCTCGTTGTAATCTTTTACAGCTTCCGGATTCACCGAAACCGTTACCTGCGCATCAGCTACCAAATTTCTAGAAGCACACACCTGATATTTATGTTCTATCTTTGGTTCACCTTCCATCTTATATGAATCACCAACATACACGACCCTCTCATATGAGGCCTCTACTGCTGCTCCAGTCACATTTTTCAAATATAAGACCAAATTTTCCGAATTATATTCATCATCTTGACAAGCCGAGAATCCCAACACGGCAGCCATTAAGGTCATTATTCTGATCCCTTTCCATACGATATTTTTCATCATAATAAAAATCAATAAACTGTTGGATTCATAATTTGAATTGCTTTTCTCATTTGCGGATAAGTACCGCTCATTCCAGGCACAGTAAATTCATACTCCATGTGGTAAGTACCACATCCACCCTTTGGCAATGTCTTACCCTTGTAGGTAGGAATCCAAGCAGCCTGTTCCATCAACTGTCCTCCACCTGACTGTGAATAAGCTTCAAAGTTTTCAGCTACGATAAAACGACGAGCAAAGTCTTCAGGAGTAGTATATTCTGCATACGCTTCTATGCAATTTGTTAAATAAGTATTACATCCACTTGCCGGCCTTCCATATGCTTGATAAACAAACTTATCAATCATCGGAATGCAACGAGGAGGTATTGAAATAATCTCACCATCTACAATCAACTCCTTGCCAGCTGCAGTAAGAAATTCACGACAGCATTCCATAAAATACGCAATACGCGAATCGTCTCCACAATTTCCATTATTGATTGTAGCCTGTCCCATCACGCCTGAACCATACGGTTCCCAATCAATGTCCAATCCATCCAAACCGATAGATACAATAGAATCGCAAACAACTTCGGCATAGCGGTGAATAGCCTTATTGATAGATTCTTCAGAACCGTCAGCAAATCCCCAATATTCAGCGCATTTTTCTCCACGATCGTTATATTCTTCAGGAGTGATATAATCGCCAATCCATAAAACAATGACAGTACCATACACCTTAATATGCTTAACCTCCTGTGCATACTTCAAATCCCGACGCATATCAGAAGTAATTGGAGTGATATTCCCCCAGTTTCCCCAAATAGAAACCATATCCATACTGTCTGGTACACCAGCCAAAGAATATTTCAGGCTTGCTCCAGAACCAATCCATCCTGAATACCAGCCAAAAGCTTGCGGGTGCTCAGAAGCTTTATAAGCTTTCAAGTTTTCATAATAAGACTCGGGCATACCGGGTACATCCAACGGTTTATTTTCTAATTCAGTCCATTTTGAGCAAGAAACCAAACCTACTACAAAGCTCAAAATAGCTATAATCAATATATTCTTTTTCATAAAGTAAAATTTAAAGTATTAATTATTTTTCTTATCCCACCAGAGTTTTGTAGCATAGTTATCTGCTCCCCCCAGTTTCTGTACAGCATCATTATAGAACACTGTATTATTTAAAGCTTCTGAAGGCGGAAATGGTACACGGCTAGCCAAGTCTTCTGATAATGAAGCATCTCCGCTATTGTTTACTTTTACACTTAAGAAAGCCGGATAGCCAGTTCTTCTCTGTTCAGCCCATGCTTCTGTACCTAAAGGCCACATGGCAATCCACTTCTGAGTGATAATGCGTTCTAACTTCTCTTCTTCACTTGCCTCTTCATTCCATTTAATAGTAATTGTACTATTAATTGCTTCGCTATTTGAAGAGTTCAATGGGTCTACATAAGTAGCTGGAACTTTTGTATCATCGTTCATGTAAGCTACCTCCTGACCAGCCAAACCATACTGAGCGAAAGAAGTGGCAATACCTGTTTCATAAGCTGTTTTGGCATCCATTTTCATGTTCCATCCACGCATAGCACCTTCGGCGCGCAAGAAATAACATTCTGCCGCATTCATCCACATCAAGGGTTCTGAAGAACTTACCTTCGGCGCGGAGCAATCCAAATAAGATCCGCTTGTCAGAGCCAATGAAATACCTGTGCGCACTCCATAAAAACCATTTTCTGCAAGTTTCGTGGTTTCCTGGAAATATTTATCACGACGAGGATCTTCGTATCCATTCATGTATGCTACTATTTCTGCACAAACGCGAGTATCACCATATGCATTCCACATTACTTCGATCGGATTCTTAGAGTAAGAAATGAATGCGTTATCGTTGTTATCGCTCATTACACCAATCACGTGGTTAACAGCTTCTTCTGCATATTTTTTAGCATCTGCAGGAGCTGCATATGACATACGAACCGCCATACGCAATTTCAATGAGTTAGCAAACTTCACCCATTTTTCATAATCTCCTCCATACACCATGTCGAATTCTGCCATAGGACGTGCTTCGGGATTAGACAATACATAAGGAGTCAATACATCGATTGCATCTGTCAACTCTTTAATCATGCCATAATATACTTCTTCCTGACTATCATATTCTGCGGCAATAGAACTTCCTGAAACCTTGGAATAAGGAATCGGACCATAAATATCAGTCATACGATGAATAGCTGCAACTTTTAAAATCTGAGCCCATGCATATGAAGTACCTTCACCGCCTGTATTGTCTTTAATGGTTTTGAATGCACCATAAATACGAGGAAATACTACTGAATAAGGATAATAAATCCAAGATTCATTGGCATTGAAGAAAGCAAACATTGTTGTCCATTTCGGCTGAGGGTGAGTAAGATAACGTCCATATCCTCCACCAAGCAGATTTTCACACATCTGATAGTCGTTTTCCTGGGCAGGAATTACATTGACCTGCATCTGAGGGAAAAAGGCTCCTAATTTAAAATTATCTCCTTCCATCTCTTCATCAGATGGCTGATAAGGATGCTTGTTGATCTCTTCAAAATTGTCAGTACAAGAAGCCATTCCACATACCAACATTACACTTAATACGACCTTGGCTATATTTTTAACTTTATTTCTTTTCATATCGATGTTCTTTAAGATTTTAGAATTGAAATTTTAAACTAAAACCAATATTGCGCAAGCTTGGCTGCATAAAATAATCGATTCCCTGATAATAGGTACCTGTAGAAGCGGTCAGTTCAGGATCGAACGGTGCCTTGTTGTAAATCATCCACAAGTTACGGCCTACTACAGAAACATTGATACCTACTACATCGTTGAACCATTTTCTTGGGAAGTTGTATCCGAATGAAAGTTCTTGCAGACGAACGTTGGTAGCACTGTAGATATAGTGAGACAAAACTTCACCACGACCTACGGTAGTATACCATTCTTCAGCTGGAACCTTACCGAAGTTTACATCTACTCCACCATTATCGCGGGCAATTGCAGTCTGTTCTGTTACACCAAAACCATCAAGAATAGCCTGAGTGCTTGATACAACAACACCACCCAAACGAGCAGAAACCATTACACCCAAATTGAAGTTCTTCCAAGAGAAGTTGTTACGGAAACCTAAGTTACATTTCGGGAATACAGAACCTGCGAACTTCACAACATCGTTTTCTACTGCCAGTTTTCCAGTTTCAGGATCTACCCAATAATTGCCTTCCTGATCTCGTTTCAAAGCAGAAGTAGTGTACAAGTCTCCCATAGAACCGCCTTCCTGAAGGATGTATTTTACAGAGTTTACACCGTCTTTATACAATTGAGGAATCTGAGTTATTTCTCCTGTTACAGGATCAACGAAATCGTCTACCAGACTGATGATTTTGTTTTCATTAGAACTTACAGTCAGGATAGATTCCCAGTTGAAGTCTCCCCATGTGTTGTTTGCCCCCAACGCAATTTCAAAACCTCTGTTCTGTACGTTACCAGACTGAATGTACATTGAAGAGTATCCTGAGGCTGCGGAAATAGGAACATTAAACAACTGATTGTAAGTATTAGACTGATAGTATGTAGCATCAATATAGAAACGATTTTCCCAGAATTTCAAGTTCAAACCAATTTCCCATGATTTGGTTCTTTCCGGATAAAGTTTTCCGATAGGATAATGAGTTACAGTTTCCCATGTTTCAGTCTTAGGATTGTAAGCATAAGTAGGCTGTGACAAATAACGTGGAATTGCAGCACCTACTGAAGAGTACGAACCTCTGACTTTTACATAAGAGAAGGGTTCTGGCAACTCGAATGTAGCTGAAGGAATCCAAGAAAGACCTACCGACGGATAGAAGAATGACAACTGAGGGGTTTTGGCCAAAGCAGAAGCCCAGTCATTACGACCAGACAGAGTCAAATAAACCTGACTCTTCCATCCCAATTCCAAATTGGCAAATACAGACTGAGTTTGTTCATGCCATCCATCCTGCAAAGGCATTGCATCACGACCGTTCTTGTCTACATTGTACAATGAGAAGAAGTTAGGAAGGTCGCGCAAAGGCCCCTGGAAACCATTCATATCATAAGAAGCATCTGAATAACTGGTACCAATATTGGCACTCAGACTATAATCTTCGAAAAGAGTCTTATTGATATTTACCAATACATCGGCATAAACCTGCTTTTCTTCTTCTTTTTGCTGACCATAGAAACCTTTAGGACCTGCAAAAATTTGAGATGTACCAGCATACAATTTCTTCGTATAATCGCCTACAGAGTTGTCCACACGTACACGCCCCACTATATTCAACCAATCAGTAACATCCATTTTAAGACTGGCGTTCAGCATATAACGTGTCTTCTTTGTACCTATGATATTTTTCTCTGCAATCCAATAAGGATTCTGCATATCATATCCATTACTTCCCCAAGGCCAATACTGAGTATTTATCTTGCGTCCCTCATCATAACGTTCATATGCACGTACTGCATCAAAATCTTCACCACGTGGAAAAGTGTAAAGTGAAAGTAGAGGATTATAATATTTACCTTGAGCCATCATATTTTGGTCTTTTTGCAAAATATAAGAAGCGCCAAAATCAAAAGTCATTCTGTCATTCCAAAATGATGTAGTATTACGTACTGTAAAATTATAACGTGAATATTTATTGTTCGGAATGATACCTGCCGCATTAGTCGTAGCAACAGAGGCATATGTCTGATTTTTTTCACTTCCCACAGACATTGAAATTGCATTCTGAACGGTATAGCCAGTATTAAAAAAATCAGCAGGATTAAAATTAGAAGGTGTAGCAAGTTTAGCTCCCCAACTATCATAACTACCTGGATTGTTTCCATATGTATTTTGAAATTTAGGTAGTATAAATGGTGACATAAAATTGGTATTGTTACTTACCATAATCTTAGGCTTTCCGGCACTTCCCTTTTTAGTAGTAATAATAATTGCACCATTGGCCGCATTCGAACCATACAAAGCAGCTGCTGCCGGACCTGTCAATACTGTCATACTTTCAATATCTTCAGGGTTAAGGTCAGAAATACCTTCACCACGAGGCTGTGTGGCATACAAACCTTCAGCTACCCCATTGTTAGTATTTATAATAGGTACCCCATCAATAACATACAATGCATTGTTATTTGAATTAATTGATTTTGTACCACGCATCACCACTCTAGTTGCACCACCGATACCAGAAGCTGAAGAATTAATATTAACACCTGCAATCTTACCTGATAATGCATTCACAAAGTTAGCATCTTTTATAGTTGTTAATTCCTCCGATTTAACTTCCTGAACATTATAGCTCAATGCTTTTTCTGCTCTTTTAATACCCAATGCCGTAACAACAACCGCATCAAGCACCTGAGTATCATCTTGCAATTCTACAACAAGATTATTCTGCCCTTCAACAGTGATAATTTGTGTGCGATAACCGATGCAAGAAATGTGCAAACGATTTCCGGATTTTACCTCTAAAGAAAAACCGCCAGAAAGATCCGTAGCCGTACCAGTAGTGGTACCTTCAATTAAAATAGTAGCTCCAATAACAGGTTGCTGAAAAGCATCTTGAACTACCCCTTTTATTACATACGAATTTACCACTTGTTGCATAACCACATCTTCCTTTTCCTTACTTTGAAAAGGTTTCACAATTGGCGATGCATTCAAAACCATTGTAGAAGAAGCAAGAATACCTACTATACTTCCCCCAATCAAACATTTTGTCTTATCCACCATATTAGATTATATAAGTTAATTGTTAAGAAATCAAATGTTCAACATTAGATAGTTTGTTTGAACATGCAAATATATAAATAATTTATATAAATAAAAAAATAAGAACATTTTTATTTATATTTCTATCTCCACCAACAGGATTTTCAAAAAAAATACTGGATGTATGGCATTTTACCTTCACCCAGTATCTTCCGTTATTTTATATTACCTATCAGAAAACTATCTATATAAATTCCTTACAGACGTTATTTCAATTTCAGTAGATGGCACAAACTGCTTACTTGACATATATCGTTTCAAACTATACAACAGTTGTTTAGCCGCTATACGATGTTCCATATCATCCCAAAAATCAATACTCGTTATCAATAGCTTACCCTTACCGACCTTAAACTCAGCAATAAGACCTAATGAACGATTAGAAAACCAATCATCAACCACTCGAAGCAAGGGAGCAGCTCCCCTACATAATTTATCCATCTCAATTACACTTGAATGTGTCATCGCATCCCACCACTGAAAATCACTATGATATGCAGTAGGAAAACTATTAAAAATAGGATGTAAAGGATTGCACAAAATCCCCAAAGTGTGGGGGGCTTGCCCTTCAGTCCAAGCGGTATTCCAAAAAATCGTAGAGAAACCAACTTGAATATCGCCTCCCATTTCAGGAAGCAATCTACCCTTAGGTATAGAAAGAAGAACATTCCCTCCATTGTTCAAACATTTAACAGACTCATCTGATAATTCTTTAACCATCATAAACTCTTTAGTAAAAGTTACTGGAGATAAAACGGATGGGTATATCCAAATATTCCAATCATTAACAAAATCATTCACATATATTTCCAGCTTAAGTTGAGAAGGTACTTTAACGTTTGATAAAGGAGTTGAAATCTGTCCCAATAAAGTATTTTTTCCTGTTGATATAACATCTACATTCCAATGTCCCTCTGCTACAATTTTTTTATCATTAGTCAATAAACGCCAACCCGTATTTGCCTTTTTTAAATCCTTTCTACCAAAATGAGCCACCTCTGCCATAACAGATAAAAGTTCATTATTTTTATAAACCATACGCGGCATACGAACTAAAGGAACTGTAGTATTACAGAAGTGTTTATATTCACCAGAAGAAACATATCCTTTTTCATCTCCAAAAACATCCAGCACCCCTACCAAAGCTGTACCTTGACCTGGAAAATCATATAAACCCAGCAATTGGAAACCTGCATAATCTCTTGTTCTAAGTGCTGCCTCAATATCAGCTTTATAGCATAAAGTCTGTAGTTTCCCTGAAGCCAAAAGAAAACTATCAGCCAAATGAAATAAACCATTTTCTTCAAGTTCTTTTTTGAATATTTCAAAATTACGCGGTTTCATTACGCCTGTATATTTTCCCATTTCCTTAAAATTAGGATATACACACCACTGCCCCATTTCATGACAAATTATGGGTTGATCATAGCTATCAATATATTTATGCCAATCATAAGATGTACTTGGAGGTTGCGAATTGATAATACTAGTCAACCCTTGTCCCCAACCTTGAATACGTGGAGTCGGATCATTAAGAAAATCATTTATCGGTAAATTTGGCCATCCTCCAGCTGTACTATACAATCGACGTGAATCTTTTGCCTTCCAATCACTCACAAATTTTTCAAGAAAAGAATGACTATTTTTACCAGCCGGTTCATTACCATAGAGTAACATACAGAAAGACGGATGATTACCATATTCACGTATCATACGTTCAGATTCTTCTAACACGAACCGATCAACAGGCTTTCCATCCCCTATCGTAACACTGTGATTTGCCCAAGAACTACATTCAACCTGCAAATAAATTCCCATTTCATCAGCTACATCAAAAGCTATCTCCGGAGGGCACCATGTATGAAAACGTACATGATTAAAACCATATTCTTTACAATTCGTATACAATTTAACCCACGACTTTCTATCCATAGGAGGATATCCTGTCAGAGGATATGCAGCACAATCTAAAGCTCCACGAAAAAAAGCATTCCGTCCATTTATTTGAATGTGCTTGCCAACCACCTCTATCTTTCTAAATCCAAATTTTTCTGTATAAGAATTGACCTCTTTACCCTCAGTATCACGCAAAGAAATAGTAAGATCATAGAGTTCTGGAGTAAATTCATCCCACAAACGTAATTCTTCATCCAATTTTACTGTTGTTTCAACTATATTCATTCCTGAAATAAGTTCTACCGGAATAATTTTCTCAGTTTTTCCAACCTGTAACAAAAGAACTCCCGATTTTACTATTGGCATAGAATTTAAAATATCCAGAACCAAGTAAACACTTTTATCATGTACATTAGGGAAAATATCTACATGATCAACCCTACACTTTGAAAGAGCATCCAATTGCATTTTCCCAATTACACCATTCCAATTCCCCTGCGTATGATCACTTATGCTATGTGAATTAATTCCTGGATCTACGGTCTTCAAGCTATTATCAACCTTAAGCAGAAGTTCATGTTTACCTTCACTTAAGAATTTAGTTAAGTCATAACGGTGAGGAACTCCCAAAGAATGCTGACTACCAACTTTCTTTCCATCAACCCACAATTCAGTATCCCAATGACAACGCTCCAAAGTGAGCACAATATCCTTTCCATGCCAGCCAACAGGTATATCAACATTCTTCCTATACCAAGCCTCTCCTTTATAATATTTTACCGGCTGTAACCAAAACGGAACTTTAAAATTATCAGCTTCACGATAAGCAGCATATTTATCCAAATAAAAAAAAGAAGAATCAATTATAGTCCCTGTCCATGGAGTCGTTAATGATATATCATCACCTAAATTATTACTAGCCATAGAACCAGGTAAATTTATAGTTTTTTCCCAACGAATTGTATCCAGGGAAAAATCCCATGTACCACTTAAATCTATTTTCTCAGATATACAAGTACATGAATATCCAAACAAACATAACAATAGCCAAAACTTTTTCATCTTTCTCTACTTTATGTAATTAATCATTTTCCTTTCCTATATAAAATATAAATACTCAGTGAACGAGATTTCACAGACAAAGGTAAAGTGTGTAAACTTCCAACTTTTATTGGGTAGCTTTTAGGAACAACAAGCATATTATTATCTCGTCGGTTATCAATAGAATCACAAGTTGTGCCAAATTCAATAACTTCCCCCCTATCACACAATTCTTTACCAATACCACTTTCTGCAATACTCAAGCATTGATCATTCCTTGAAAGATTAACTAATTTTAATATGTAAGCATTCCTATGTGCATCCCAAACAGCACTGGCATATAAACTATCCTGACCTAATCCTCCCACTAAAGGCAAGCCTTCAACCGTAATATCCAAACGTTCTGTTCCCTTATAACACGAAAACAGTTTCTGTACATAAAAACTTGCCGACCGAACAACATCAAGATTATCAAACCAAATAAGATCAGGACGCCACTGCCAAGCCTTATAATGTGCAAATAAAGGAGCATAAGTAGCCATAGATACAATATCAGAATTACGGTCGATACCGGTCATAAATGCAGCTTCCAACAACGCAGCATCAAAACGGTTACGTTCATCCAATCTACAATGACAAGCATACTCCCCTGCAAAAACCTTGGCTCCATTCCGATTATAATTATCATATCTGTCAGCCTGTGATGCAAACCATTCTTCATCTTTATAGAAATGCTCATCTACACAATCAACTTTCAACTCATTCATTTTCTTCCACAGAAAATCAAAATCAGCTCCATCAGGTTTAGGACCAGCACTTCCGATTATTATAATATCAGGATATTTCTCTCGAATGGACTTTACAAATAAAGACAAACGTTCAACATACTCAGGTCCCCATTGCTCATTACCAATTCCTAAATATTTCAATCTAAAAGGAAGTGGATGCCCTAATTCAGCACGTTTCTTTCCCCAATAAGTAAGCGTATCTCCATTAGCAAATTCTATCAAATCCAATGCATCCTGTATATACGACTGCAAAGAATCCAAAGGCGCATGCTGAGAAATATCTTCTGCCATATACTGACAAATTAATCCAGCATTCAACACAGGTAAAGGTTCAGCTTCCAAATCTTCCGAAAGCTGAAAAAATTCATAGAAGCCTATACCATGACTTTGATAATAATCAGGATAATAACGATGCTGAAATGTGAAATGCCAACGATTCTCCATCACAGGACGGTCTTCAACAGGACCTAACGTACGTTTCCATTGATACCGCGTTGTTAAGTCAGTTCCTTCAACAATACAACCGCCAGGAAAACGAAAGACTCCGGGCTTTAATTCAGCCAATGCTTCTACCAAGTCACGACGCATCCCATTTTTACGATGTTTCCAAACATCTTCAGGAAACAAAGAGACATGCTCTAAATCAACGCCTCCTTTTCCTTGATGGAAAATACGAAGAAAAGCATGTTCACAAGTTCGATTAGGAATAAGAGTTACCGAATATTTTTCCCATTCAGAAGAAGAAACTTCACATTGAGCAGAAGCTACAACCTGCCCCCATGTATCAGCATCCGATTCTCCCAGTTCTATCAACAGGTTTTGAGATTCTTCAGAAAGGCTACGTGCCCATACTGAAAAATGATACAAGGAATCCTTTTTCAACCCAATACCGCAAAAGCCTTCATTTTGTAAAGATGTTCTTCTCCATTTATTATTAGCAGGTAATAGACGAACATAATGAGGATTACTCTTAAAAGGTCCATCACTACGCACTGAAATATTCCCCGATATTTTCCATCCCATAAATGGATCATCAAATTCAAAAGATCTATTTTTTATTAATTCTGCATACAAACCACCATCGGCAGCAAAATTAATATCTTCAAAAAAGACACCATAAAGTGTTTCCGGAACAGTAGAATTTCTTTCTATCCTTTGAATAGTCAAACACTTATTATCTGCATAAGTTACTACTCCCAAAGCCCAAAACATACAGAAAGTAAAACACTTAATCACCTTTAATATCAAATTACTTTTCATAATATCAGATTATTACAACATGACATATTATATTAACAAATTAGAGATATGTATACTTTAATCAAATAAAAACTCCAATTTACTATTTGCTCTGATTCCATATCCAAGTTTTTCCTTTTTCTAAAATTCCATCTTCCAAGAACCTTCCCCGATACCATACACGCAAAGGATTACCCAGCAAAGATTTAATCTTAGCAGAAACCAAAGCACCATCCTTCCATATTACAGACACCTCAAATCCTCCCCTCGCCCTCAATCCAGTAAATTTTCCGTTTTTCCATTCACTTGGAAGTGCAGGCAACAATTGTATAACATAAGCGTCCTTTTCATAAATATGACTCTGCAACAGCATTTCTGCAATGCCAGCAGTTGTTCCAAAATTTGCATCAATCTGAAATGGCGGACATTTAGTAAATAAATTGGGATTTAAGCTTTTTTCCAGTACCTTATCCAAACTTTCTTTTGCCTTTTCCGAGCAACATAACCGCGCATACTGACTAATTAACCATGCAGAGCTCCATCCGGTATATCCCCCTCCATGTGCCAATCGATAGTCTATCGATTTTTTTGCTGCTTTAACTAAATTGGGCGTTTGGAGAATATTTATTTGAGCTCCAGGATGAACAGCAAATAGATGTGAAATATGTCGATGCCCAGGTTCTGCTTCTAAGAACTCATCTGCCCACTCCATTAAGCGTCCATCAGAAGCTATTTGAGTATTTAATAATCTTGATTTAGCTTCTATAACTCTCGACGCAAATTCATCATTTATATTCAATACCTTAGAAGCCTTTTCAAAATCATCAAACAATTGCCAAATTACCTGCTGATCATGAGTCGGTCCCATACTTATCTGACAACGTGATCCATCAGATACAACAAATGTATTCTCAGGTGAAACAGCTGGTCCTGAAACTAATTTTCCATTTCGGGGATCTACAACCAGCCAGTCCATATAAAAACTTACCGCTTCTTTCAATATGGGATACATCCTTTTTAAAAAAGATAAATCTCCCGTAAAACGATAATGTTCATATATATGCTGACAAATCCAAGCTGAAGCTCCAGTATGCATTCCCCAAGATGCGTATTCTCCAGGTGAAGTATATCCCCAAACATTGGTTATAGGATGTACCACCCATCCTTTTTTACGATATTGCAAAGATGCCGTTTTTCTACCTGGCTCGACAAGCGAAGCAATCAAATCGAACATAGGTAAATGCATTTCAGAAAGATTTGTTACTTCCGCAGGCCAATAATTCATTTCCAAATTCACATCTGTATGGTAATCTCCATTCCAAGGAGTCTGAATCTTATTGGCCCAAATTCCCTGAAGATTGGCCGGTAAAGTTCCCGGACGAGAAGAAGAAATAAGTAAATAACGACCATAATGAAACATAAGTTCATATAAATGTTTATCAATATCTCCTTTCCGAGCATTTTCTACTAACACATTCGTAGGTAAACAAGGAACTGTATCCATCAATTCAAAAGTAACACGATTAAAATAAGTTGTATAATCCTTTCTATGTGAGTTATACAACTGTATATAAGATTTCTTTTCTGCACTTTTTAATTTATATTCTGATATAAGTTTATAACTAGGCTCTTTATAAAACGGATATTCCAGCTTATAATCGGTAGAAGCTGTGAGAAGCAAAACAACCTCATCAGCCTGCTTTACACTTAAGACAGAATCTGTATAAATGACTCTTCCTCCTTTAGCTAATGCCTTCAAACGAACAATATAATGCAAACCGTTACCTCCTTTTCCGTCTGATAAAGAGCCATACATTATCAATTGCTTATCCTTAGAATATACAGAATACCTTTCAGGTCTTGTCAACCTACAATCAAAAGTCAACTGTCGACCAACATCAGCAGCCAACTTTATAACCATAACCTGATCTGGATAACTAACGAATATTTCTCTTTTAAAATTAACCCCATGTTGATTGTATTCTATTGTAGCAGTTGCATCTTCAAGATTTAATCTCCTACGATAATTTGTATAACCTTCCTTATTTGCAAAATCAATCCAAAGATCTCCTAATGTTTGGAAACACCCAAAAGGAACTTCCGAACCATTTCCACCACCAGAACCTTTTCCTTGACAAATCTGCGTTCGATCAGTCAATTCTGTTGCTTCTTTATATTTTCCAGCAAATAATAATCTTCGTATTTCATCAATATGCAGAGAAGCTTCTGGATTATCTGCTTCCTGAGGGCTTCCAGACCACATCGACTCCTCATTCAACTGAATTCGTTCCAAATTTACATCTCCAAAGACCAAAGCACCTAAAGAGCCGTTGCCTAACGGAAGAGCTTTTAACCATTCTACGTCATCATGCCATTTATCAGGGTTATCAATAACCGTAGCATCAGCTGGAGATTCGTACCAAAGTTCTTTCTTTCGAGTATCATGTCCATATGACATTCCACTTAAAAAGAATAGACATAAAAAAAGAATACAGTTTTTTTTCATAAATAATTATCTCAATCGTATTCAACAAGCTACAAGGATCCCTTATACAAGACCTATCTTAAACAAGACGAACAATTCATACTATATCTCTTAAAAGAACAATCATTTAACAGGTTTCATTTTTAGAGATATATAGCCCAAATAAAAGATACAACATAATAATGGCAACAAGCCTATAACTTGTCCAAAAGAATCCGATAACCATCCCATAATAGGCATAACCAGGGCACCGCCAGAAACTCCCATAATCATTAATGCAGAAATTTCATTCGACCGTTCGGGCAAATATCGTAAAGCATATGAAAAAATAATAGAAAAGGCATTCGAACAAGCTAATCCAATTAAAATAATCAAGACAGACAATAACCATAGCTCCCGAGCAAACAACAAAAAAACAAAAGATGCCGTTGCCACTCCCATACATGCTATCATAAATACACGACTAGAAATCTTTACCAACAATACAGCACCAATAAAAGTACCAATCGTACGTGCTGCAAAATATAGACTAATACCTAATCCAGCCTCAGTTAATGAAATACCAGTCCGTTCCATTAAAAATTTAGGAATAGCCGTATTTAATCCAACATCAATACCAACAACTGCTAAAATACCGATAAATAATATTAATATAGTATGCTCTGAAAACAAATTCCAAACAGAGCGTAAAGTTGTTTTCTTTTCTTCAGAATGATCAGAAGGTACAGCAAACAGTAACCAAGCCATCGACAAAAGCGTAGCAATCATATAAACTATAAAAATTAATTTCCACGATCCACAATAAATAGCCGCAACTCCAGCCAATATTGGTCCTAAAAATGAAGATACAGCTTTTATGAATTGCCCCAATGTCAGAATACTAACTAAAAGTTCCCCACGAACTATACCTGCGACCATTGGATTCAACGAAACCTGTAGTAATGTATTTCCAATTCCCAATAAAGTAAAAGCAATAAGCAAACAGACAAACTCATAGCTGCATATAGGAAGCAACATCGCAATTGCTGTTATTGCCATTGAAACCAATACAGTATTCCGTCTTCCAATACGCCCCATCAGTAATCCTGCCGGTATAGCACATATAGCAAACCATAAAAAGACCATCATAGGAAGAAGATTTGCCAATATATCCGATAAGGCAAAATCCTCTTTTATATAATTGGTTGCTATCCCAACTACATCAACAAATCCCATAACAAAAAAGCCAAATAAAACCGGAAAAATCACCAATGTTTTTTTTACTTCGGTTCCAATAATATTATTTTGTTTTATATTTTCCATAGCATTAATGAAATCAATAAGTATCCTTAGGTTGCTTACCCATTTTGATATCTAAAGAGCCACCTTTTACAAGTTTCTCAAAAGAAATACGAGGCTCATGCAATAATTGTCCATTTAAAGAATACTGCTGCACATAGGAGTTCCCCTGATTATTATCTAAGACATTGATTACAAACTCTTTCCCCGAATAATATTTATCGCTTAAACGAATGGTCACTTTATCAAATAAAGGAGCACCTAATCCAAAAGAAGGATGTTTGTCCGTCAACCCTTTTACATCAAACAACCCAATAGAAGATATTACATACCATGCTCCCAACTGTCCTTGATCCTCATCCTGACCATATCCATATCCATGAATACCATCCGTACCATAAAATTCATTCAAAATTGCGCGCACCCATTTCTGTGTCAACGACGGACGACCAGATTCATTAAAAAGCCACGAAATATGTAAACAAGGTTGGTTACCCTGATTATATAAGGTCTGTAATCCAGCGAAGGCACCGACTTCCGTTCCACCACTGAAAATCTTTTTCTGAGAAATCGTAAAGATGCTGTCCAAACGCAAATTAAATTCATCTGCCCCCATTTTAGCCACCAAATTCTTTACATCGTGTGGCACATAAAAAGTATATTGCCAAGCATTACCCTCCTGAAAACCTCGCCAAACTTGCATCGGATCAAAATTATCAATAAATTGTCCGTCTGCCTTTTTGGGACGAATAAAATTACAGGAAGAATCATAAAGGCGTTCCCATCCTTTAGACAAGTTCATCAACTGGTCATAATGAACCTTATCCCCCAACTGTTCAGCCCACTGTGCTACTGCCCAGGCACTATAAGAATATTCCAATGTATGCGATGCTGAAAACATAAAAGTTTCATGATGTCCTTCGCCTTCATCCTTATGAGGAACATACCCGTATTTGACAAATTCTGTCGTATTTACTTTTCCAGCTCCCAAAGGTCTATCCTTACCTTCTAATTCGTTTTTCAGACATGCCTCATAAGCCGTTTTCGTATCAAAGTCGCGAATTCCACACTCATAGGCTCCTGCTATAATAGTACTCAGCAAATTAGTTCCTACTCCAGATACATAACGATTATTAGCCAACCCATCTGCCAACCAACCAGCATCCTTATACACCTGTAAATGACTACTGATATATTCAGACATATATTCAGGATAAACCAATGTCCATAACTGAGATAAGTTCCATTGGGCTCCCCATGCTGCATCTGTATTGTAAATATTATATAAAGGAATATCATCTTTCATAGGTAACTGTCCTATCGAACCATCATTCCGAGGATAAGCTCCGTTTACATCACTAGCCAAACCACGTCCCAACAAAGCATGATAAAGCCCTGTATAAAACTTTACTTTATCTTCTCGGTGCGTTGTTTCAACTCGTATGCGTCCTAAATAGTCTTCCCAAGTAGCTTGCGCACGTTCTTTGGCTTGATTGAAATTTAAATCAGAAGCTTCTCGTTGTAAATTTAGCCGGGCATTTTCTACTGAAGTATACGACAAACCAATTTTAGCAGTCACCACCTCCGAAGTGCTGGAAGCAAAAGAAAAATACATACCTGCACCCACACCTTTTGATTCACGAACATCTTTCTGCTGAGTATTACCATTATATGCACCATAGCCAAGAGGCTCTTTATCAAGTACAGCCGAAAAATACAAAGGAACAACTGCGCCCGGTTGATATTTTTTCACATATTCAGGCTCCGTTATCACCCATCCCTCAATTGTTCTATCTTGGTTATAAGCTACATAGGCATCCTTAACTGCACCACTCTCACCCTGTCTGTTTCCTAACGCGAGTTCGAGATAATATTCTAAAAAGTAAAGAGCAGAAAAACATCCAACCTACAAAGGGTGGCCATAAAATG
>ENA-UEYF01000345-UEYF01000345.1-human-gut-metagenome-genome-assembly--contig:-NODE-345-length-49106-cov-24.820963_pt1 | contig 49106 bp, 29 predicted proteins | sample MGYA00242902_ERZ507920 | MGnify/ENA primary metagenome ERZ507920 (study PRJEB26167, sample SAMN06115402) | human gut metagenome | host: Homo sapiens | place: China:Jiangxi | collected 2016-07-05...
GACCTCACTACTAATGTTCCGGAGGGTGATGGTTCTAGGCAGCTTACGCTGTGGTAAAATTTCTCCGGACAGCAGTGATTTTATTGTTTTCATATCTCCGGCAAACAATGTACGAGGGTCATTGTAAAATTTCACAAAGTCGGCAGCCGACGGATGTCCCGGGTAAGGTGCATAAAAATGATTTTCTTTTTCACGTGCATTTCTCCATACCAGTACATAACTTATCGGATATTTTTCTATAACCGGCATCAGTGTCTGTGTCCACCAAAGTGAATCGGGAATCGTTTCATATCCAGTTTCGGTTACGGCCATTGCTTTCTGATGTGCTTTGCTTACTTGTGATACAATGGTAAGTGCATTATTCAGGCTCTTTATATAGGCATCTCTATCAAACTGATAGGCATCTACTCCTATCAGGTCTATAATACTATCTCCCGGATAACGTTCCAGATATTCTGTAGAATCCTGAGGTTCTGTACCCGGAGAATAAGCATATAAAAGCTGAGTGGCTCCCTTTTCCTGCATACGGTCGTAAGTCATTTTCCACAGAGCCTTGTAATCTTCTGCAGAGCACAAGTTCTTTCCCCACCAGAACCAGCTTCCCGTATGTTCGTGCCAAGGACGGAATAATACAGGAACCTTCACACCTTCGGGAGTCTGTATCGAATTCAAGAAATCGGCTATCTTATCCAGCCAGCCAATAAACTTGTCATGGTTGGCACCTCCGGGCAAAATGGACTTCACTACGGTAGAATCACTGACGTCCCATGCATCTTTTCCTGTAACAGGATTGTCTACATGCCAACTGATAGAGGACATTCCTCCACGCTCGTATTGTGCAATCACCTCTTTCCGGATACGGTCTACCGAAACATTATCCAAAGTCTTATTACCATATATTTCCATTCTTCCCAAATCGAAAGACATCATTGCAGGATAATCTCCGCAGACACTTTTCACATCGCTCCGGTTTTCATCTCCATCCCAACCAATACCGTATATAGGATCGTCGTGATGACCAAACATAAATTGTTTTTGCTGAGGAAGCTTCTTTAATATCTTTAGCATAGAACATGCTTCTGGTGTTTTTTCCATGTCAGATTGTTTTTTTTGTTGCGTACCGCAAGCAGTTAGACAAGTGCCGATAATCATAGTTGAAATTATAGCTTTCGAGATTTTCATAATGATTAGTTTTATTATTTAACATCAGCAAAGATAGAGAAATTTTATACCACGGAATGATACAATCTTAACATATACATATACGTTCTTTCTTTTTAGCATTCAGATATTATATTGTACTAAACACAAAGGAGTGACCATGTTTCCACATGATCACTCCTCATATTCAAAAATAAAAAAGCAATATCATTTAAAAGACGGAAGCGACTCACGAGCGATCACATACGATTGCGACATAGCATCCAGCCACCATTCCTGACTTGCATGCGATAAGGAAACACCTTCTCCGTCATACCATGGCATAAACCACAACCAACGGGCTCCTGCATTCCATTGTTCAGAAAGTAAGCCCAACTCTGCATTAGCATCGATATTAGCTCCACATTCACTTAATGTTACCATCTTATTTCCATGCTCCGATACCGTCATCTGATACTGAGAGGCACAATCTGCCGCATCGTTTCCATACAGATCTCGACCAATAATATCAACATACTGATCACCCGGATACCAATCTGTATCACCCGTTTCAGTTGTCCATACCCATATCAGGTTATCCAAGCCCTGAGCCTTGAAATAATCAAACATCTGAATCCACAGCTTCTTAAAGCTCTCAGCATTTTTACCCCACCAGAACCATCCACCGGCAGCTTCATGAAGTGGACGCCAGATGACTGGAATACCGGCATCTTTCAGTAATTTAAGATAACCGGCAACTTTTGCCAAATCACTGTTTATCGTCTGATATTCCCATGTTCCTTCGGTAAAAGCGTTATCTATATCAAAAGAAGTCTGATCTTTATAAAAAGCGACATCACTGCTCCCTTCGGATACAGGAACATTCCAGTGCCACATAGCGGCAACCAGCCCACCATTATTCCACCAGTTTCTGACAGGAGTAATATCTCCATAATCAATCCAGCTTCCTGCTGCCGAAGCATTCAGATGAATATAATCAAAGCAATTCAGTGCCGGATATTTTCCTGTCCAACTATAAACTCGTTCTGCCTCTTCCGTATTCCATGCCACATTGGCCATTATACCCGAGATTGTTTTCTGTTCGTAGGTTTCCTGCAAGAAGTTATATACGTTCTGAGCCTCGGTTGTCAATGTGTTAACAGGTTCAGCATCCAGCCCCAAAGTAGTAAAACTAATCTCAACAGCAGGAGCCGGCATTGAGTTAGGACCTGTGACCAATCCTTCCGGAACAGAAAATGTATAGGTCGTATTGCGAGAAGGACAATTTACGACTACGACCAATGTAGGGCTTGAACCAATCACGTCAGCACTCACGATGCTTCCATCATTGGAAATCGACAATAAATCTTTTTTCTGCGATGCGAAAAAAACGTTCTTATCGTAAGTCAAACTGATTGTCACATTTCCCGCCTTTATTCCAGTAGTACCAGATGCAGGAGTAGAAGAAACCAGTGTCGGAGATGCAACCTGCGCTATTTCATGCTCTACCTCCGTTGAGCATGAAAGCGTAGTAAACAATGCTGCTATTAGCAACAAATATATATAGATCTTATTCATACTTTTATAACTTATTATTTAATATAAACTGATTCGATTGTATAATTCTGTCCGCTAACAATTAAACCTCCAGCCTGCAACTGAGTCAAGACATCCTGAGTTATTGTCAATGAAAAATTTCCATCAATAGTAAAATACTCCATGCCTGGAGCAATAGCTCCCCAAGTACTACCATTCTTAAATGATCCTTGTGCTCCAGATTTCAAATCGGAAACGACTACGGTAATCACCTGTCCTACCTGAGCCGCTGCGAATGAAGCGGATGGTATCTGTGCGTAACTAGACCATGAACCTGTATCCAGCGGACCTTCAAAAATAAGTGTCCCCATAGAACCTATAATTTCAAGCGGATAAGAAATTGTACCATTCGAAGAAATCAAATCCAGATTTACGGAACCAACGACATCGGCAGGTAAAGAAATCAATAACTTCGTATCGCGTAAAATAAATTGAACTTGATTTCCTGCTATCATAACTCGTTCCAGCTTATCTCCGTTGGCAACATCCAATTCCAACAAGGCTCCTGCTTCAACTTTATCAGGGACATTTACAAGATAACAGCACTGAGGTTTCGAGATGGAAAGTGAGGGAGCTTCTACCTGCTCTCCATTATGCATATTCAAAACAATATTACCCGTTTCAGCCTGCATTGGAACAACTACAGACAGGCGTTGTACCGAAGGAGAAGTAACTTCTACCGTCTGTCCGCCGTTGAATGTTACTGAAGCAACCAAATCCAGATTTTGACCATTTATCTGCAAACTTTCACCAGCCGGAACAGAGGAAGGAGTATAGCTCTCTACCTGCGGTTTCAATGTTTCAATTGTTACACTAACTTGTTTGCCACTCTTCGTATTCAATATAAGATTACCACTTTGTGCCATTTCAGGCATAACAACTTTCAGTTCATGTTCCGACTGAGCTGTCGGTACAATCGCTTCATCAACTCCAGGGAAAGATAAATCAGTAACAACATCCAGATTAGTACCAGTCAGAACAATTTCATCTCCTCCTCTAAGACCCGAAGCAGGAGCAGCAGCAACATCTGTCGGTACAGCCATGCTTACATGAGCAACAACAACTTTTACTCCCGAAGCAGGTACAGCAACAATATCCCCATCGGAGGTATTTTCTGGTAATGCAAACGTTATTTCGGTTGAATTATTCAACGTAAATTCGACTTCCGTTCCATCGGGCATTATCACCTGACGAACTAAATCAAGATGTTGTCCTGATATTTCGACCAAATCTCCCGGCTTAGCATTCTCCTTATTTACAACATTCTCTACAGAAGGCAGGGTCACTACTAATTCATCTTCTGAATAAATCAAATTAGGCAGTTCTTCACCATCAGACAGAATAATCTGTCCGGTTTGAGCCTCTTGAGGGACAACCAGCTGTATCGTATTACGTTCATGCGTAATAAAATTGTCTTCCGATACGACCACCTCATCCGCAAAAATAACTTCATGAATCAGATTCAGATACTCTCCTTCGATCGTCAACTCATCTCCCGGCAATACAGCCGACGGGGTGAAGTTGTCTATCGAAATGGGTTCCGTAAAGGTCAACTCTGTTTTCGTTGTAATATCTCCATTAGGAGTTCTTAAAGTAACCAGTCCCGGTTGCGCTTCCTGAGGAACAGTGATACGGATTTCCGTATCACTGATTACCTTAATATCTGTAATATCGGCACATCCAGGAAGAACAACAGCCGTCACCTGGTTCATACCACTTCCCAAGAATCTCAATTCACCACCACGTGCAACAGGAGACGGACCGAAAACATTTAAACTTATTCCTCCTATATACTGGTTAGTATCTACTTCATCACCTTTCAGACATGAAGTAAAAGAAACGCCTGTCAATAAAAGTGCTCCTGCCAAGCAAAGCACCGACAATTTATTTGTTTTCATTGTAATTCATTTTTTGATTAATAAATAGGAACAACTCGGATATTATCGATACAGATAGTTGGAGAACAAGCTGTTCCAGTTACTCCCCCGTTCCATACAAATAAAGTCAAACCAGTAATATCTGTTGCCGACAACGGAGAAATCGAAATACCAGAAGCACCATAACGGAAATCTGATAAAGGAATCGTTACCGTTGTCCATCCGGTAGTAGTATAACTTCCTGTAGACTGCCATGGAATCCACAAAGCACGCGGGAAAGTATCACCTTGAAAGAAGGTATTGTTCATATTATTTCCGCTTACCTCGTTATTTGTTGTGAGCAATACCTGCATAGCACATGCGCTCCAAGCGTCGGGTACATTTACTTCAAATTTCAATTGCAAATTACTCAAGTCTTCAAAATCGACCAATGTATTCAGATAAGGAGTAGCTTCATCTCCATAAGGCCAATATTCAAAAGCAAAGTCAGTATCATTCCAAGCACCGTTATCCAGATCGCCCTGGAAAATCAAATAATTACCATCCAATGAAGTAACCTTGTCCAATGTGCCAATAGTTGCTGCATGCCAACCGTTATCTTTTGCTATAGCATCATCGCCATCATCATCAAAGTCGAACAAAATACCATCACGCTCCATATAACGGAAAGTAGACTGTCCGGTTCCATAAATAGATTCCACATTAATGTATCCCATTTCAGCCCCATCGGGTATAACGAAACTAACAGCATTTCTCGTCAAGTCAGTTATTTCTGTAACTGGAACATTTCCTATTTCTATTGATAATGGGACATTCGGGTCATCGATAAAATAATCTCCATAAATTGTAGCAACCGTACCCGGTTGAGCATATTCGTTCGACATAGAAGTTATTTTCGGTGCCGGAACCAATACATTGAAATCATAGGTTACAGTTTCATGATTCTTATTAGTCAAATAAATCTTATTGGTAACCACACTCGGTATTGTGGAAGGAATATCCACAATCAAAGTATTGTCCGTAATCAAACTTGTATTCAGAATCGCTTTCTGATCGTTGAAATAAAGTTCATAAACACTTCTCAGATTTTCGCCAACCAAACAAATCGTATTTGCCATATAAGCTCCTGTTATCAATGAATCGGCTACCTCCGGATCTGTCATACGTATGTATTTTACAGTAGGAAGTCCATCTGATATTTCATATTTATCTGGTTCATCTTCACATGAAGTTACTACCATTCCAGAGATAATAGCTCCAATCATAACCAAGCCTTTTATATATCTTAGTATTGCTTTCATTTTACTTCTATTTTTATTAATAACTATACTCACTTCGTACATCCACATGAATCGGGTCTTCCATCAGATGAGGATTAAAGACAACATCTTCTGTAGGAAACGGCAATGTAAAGCTTGAAATAGTAACATTAGGTTTGACTGCGGTAGGATTATACCGATGTTCTTCCGGATTTACGGTAAAAGTACCAGTCTGATAATATGTTTTATACAAATCATCCAAGCCATAATAAACATCACGGCGTTGGTTCGTCAATTCATCTATTGCTCTTTGTGGATCATAATAAGACAAACGAACATAGTCATACCAACGATCTCCCTCACAAGCTAACTCCAAACGACGTTCTTTCCATACATCTTCCCACGTAATGACGGAAGGACGTTCGTATGTACTGATAGCTCTATGACGTACTTGATAAAAAGCATCAATTGCAGAGGCATCAGTAGTTGAACCATTATTACCAATTACAGCTTCTGCATAGATTAAATATACATCCGACAAGCGTAACAGATGAGTACTCAATTGACTGTGTTGAGATGAAGCAGATACCCCAGTTGCCGTCAAATGGTCATTGGCATTACCATACAACTGTTTTACTTCATTTGCTCCTGTTGCACTTTGATAAGTACCCGGACCACCTAAATTATCTGTATCATAAATGAAGTTGATATAATTGAAACCACCTTTATCTTGCCAAAAATATTCATAAACATCACCACACATCATCATCGTTGCTTTACGACGTGCATCGCCATTATAACGTGTCGGACTTAAAGCATTCTCACCAAAAGCATCTTGCAAATCGACAGACGGTCCGTTATACCCTCCCCAACAGTCACCAAATTCATCGAAACCAGTTATCGCCAAATCCGACTGTAAGGCATTCTGACAAGTCCAAGCATCAGAAGAAGCCGACCAGTGCCATGATAACAGACACTCTTCATTGAAATTGTTTGCCAGACGGAATACATCTGAATAGTTCTCCAACAAATGTCTGCCTGAATTATCAATAACATCTTTCGCATAAGCCGCAGCCTGACGTAAGTCATCTTCATTTCTCGATCCGTTCATTCCATAGCCCGACTTAGTAAGATAAACCTTAGCCAGCAAACCTTTAGCAGTATACTGATCGATACGCCCCTCCGAATTTGAAGGAGGTAACAGTTCTATTGCCTTTTCCAGTGTCATAACAATGTACTCATAAACATCTGGAATCTGTACCTTATATTTTTCATTGTAGTTGCCTTCCGCTATATCCGAAGAGTTACTGTGAACGATAGGTACTGCTCCGAAAGTACGTACCAGATAAAAGTAAGCCATAGCCTTCCATACCAGACATTCACCGATGCACGTATTCTTTGTCTGATCTGAAACTGTAGCAGACAGAAGTCTTTCCCGAATTGTATTTGCATACGCATTTACCGACCACAAAGAATAAGACATATTTATCAAATCTTCATCTGTACCATTCACAGTAAAGGTCAAATATGGAGAAGAGCCCCAATAGTAATTACCAGCCAGCACCTCACCTACTTTAAAGAAACCGCGTTGAAAATCAAACCAGGGAGAGTTATACAAAGGATTTACTCCCTGAAAGCATTGCTCATCGTTCTGATAAAAGTTATCGACATTGTATGAATCTTCTGCCGGACGATCCAAGAAATCATCACAAGAAGATAAATTGATACCTAAGACGGCTGCTAAAGCCCAATATTTTATATTATTCAATTTCATAACCATCGTTTTTTTAGCCTACATTATTCATAGTGGATTCATTTTTGTGGAAACTATGAATTATTCAGGTTAGAAAGAAACATTCAATCCGAAAGAATAAACAGTAGGAGAAGGATAACGACCATTATCCAAACCATAAACATTCGCACTTGCAGTGCTGGCTCCAATTTCCGGATCATAACCATCATAACCTGTAATTGTCAACAAGTTTTGGATATTTGCATATATACGAAGATTATCCAGTCCCCATTTCTTTATCATCTTTCCAGGGAACGTGTATCCCAAAGTGATATTTTTCAAACGAATATATGAACCATCTTCTACATAACGATCACTAATACGGTCGTTATCATTAGGATCTTGTATGGAAGCACGAGGGACAGTTGTACCAGCATTTACAACACGTACATTAGTAATATCATCATACCAATTATATACAGTCACGCCATTGACCACTACACCTGCCGCATAATCTTTATTAGGATCTATAGGAACAATTTGTGCACGGTCCAAAACAGAACTCAACTGGTTACTCCAAGGTGAATTCATATGCGTTAACTTCATGCCAAGATAGTTATATACCTTATTCCCATATGAACCATTTATAAACAAAGACAAATCAAAATTCTTATATCTAAATGTATTAGTCCACCCAAAAGTAAACTTAGGCAGCGGAGAACCTATATTAGTTCTATCATTTTCATCAATAACTCCATCGCCATTCAGATCCTTATATTTAATATCACCAACCCAAACTGTATTGGTTCTGTTAAACACACCATTAGCCGGATATTTGACAGGTTTAGCTGATGTCTGCAAATCTTCTAAATCTTCGTATACACCATCACATACATAACCATAGAAATTATATAATGATTCGCCTACATTAGTCACACTCACTACATCACTCCACTGACCATATCCTACGATTTGAGCATTGGCCGTGCCATCGAGTGCACGCAATTTATTTCTATTAAATGAAATCTGAAAATCTGAATCCCATTCAAAAGCTCCAACAAGCGGATGAGTATTCAAAGAGATTTCCCAACCTTTATTTTCGATATCACCATAGTTTCCCATCGGTGCAGCCAAAGCAGAAGAAGCATTTCCCGACGTACCCATATAAGAAGGAAGTTGCAAAGACATCAACATATCTTTAGAAACCTTTTTATACCAGTCGACAACCAAATTTACTCTTTCGTGGAAAAAGCCTAAATCAATACCCACATTAACTTGTTCCTGAGTTTCCCATTTGACTCCCAAGTTTGCAATATTAGACTGGCGATAACCTAATCCCAATCCGGTCGGCATTCTCGACATACTTGCTCCCCATCGGTATCCGCCAATATTCGAATTACCAGTTTGTCCCCATCCAAGACGCAGTTTACCATTACTAATCACATTGGTTAAAGGCTCAAAGAATTTTTCATTAGAGAAACGCCAAGATCCAGCTACGGCATGGAAACCAGCCCAACGATTATCAGGTCCGAAATTCGATGAACCATCGTAACGATAAGTATAGGTAGCCAAATATCTATCTGCATAGTTGTATGTCAGACGAGTAAAGAAAGAAGCCATCGCCGAACTACCAAATCCAGCATTAATAGACGGAGTGCCTGTACCCAATGCAGGATTATGAACTATATCCGAAGGTAAATTAGTATTGGCAACCGAAGTATAATCATAATTAGACTCCCAGCATTCTTGCCCTAACATTGCAGTGAAGCTATGCTTATCAATCTGACCATTATAAGTTACATAGTTTTTCAATTGCCAGAATGTACTATTATTTTTTTGTATAGAGCTAGAGTTACTATCACGCTTCCAATTTCCTAAATCTACTTTCGGCTGATAACGCTCACCTTTGTTGTAACTGATATCATAACCAAATTCTGTATGCCAGGTTAGATTCTTCATCAAAGTTACGTCTGCAAAAATACTACCTGTCAATTTCTGGCGGTACAACAGAATCTGATCCATCATAGCCATTGCAATCGGATTCGGACTAGTATATCCTTCACGTACAATAGATGAATAGTTACCATCGATATCATAAATAGGAATATCCGGTACTGTCTGCAATGAATAACTGATGATACCTTGGTCACTATCGGCCAACTTCAAATCATCTTTGGTAGAAGAATAAGTGGCATTCAGTCCAATCTTTAACCACGATTTCAATTGTGCATCCAGATTTGTACGAAACGAATAACGGTTAAAGCTGGAACCTATCAATGTACCATCCTGATCCATATAAGATCCCGAAACATAATATTTTACCTTATCGGTACCGCCTTGTGCCGAAATCTGATGCTGATGCTGCAATGCTGTACGGAATACGGCATCTTGCCAGTTTGTACCAACACCCAACAAAGAAGGATCGGCATAGGTAGAGCTCTTTTCCAGTTCACCCGTATCGACGAAGTCATTATAAAAACTGGCAAACTCACGCAAATTCATCATGTCCAGACGCTTTGTCTGACGCTGTACAGCCAACATACCGTCATAAGTAAACTTGGCTTCACCAGCCTTTCCTCGTTTCGTTGTAATCAAGACAACTCCATTCGCACCTTGAGCGCCATAAATAGCCGTTGCCGAAGCATCCTTCAAAATCTCCATTGAAACGATATCCGAAGGATTTATAGTAGACAAAGGAGAAATGGTAGAAACAGAACCGTTACCCAATGCATCACCCAATCCAAAGTCTGCACCCGACGAACCACCTCCTTGTACAATCACACCATCGATTACATACAAAGGTTCCGCATTCGAATTAATTGTAGCTTGTCCACGTACGCGAATTGAAGAAGAAGATCCCGGTGCTCCAGAAGTTGTTACAGCCGACACACCTGCAGCACGTCCCTGCAAAGACTGATCCAAGTTCGTAATGACAGATCCTTTTATTGCATCTTCCCCCACAGAAACAGATGCACCAGAAAGATCACTTTTTTTCATTGTTCCATATCCGACAACGACAACTTCATCCAACGTTTCTGAATCTTCTTTCAGCACAATGTTCAAAGAAGTCTGGTTGGTTATTTTAATAGTTTGTGTTACATAGCCGATATAAGAAATTTCAAGTGTAGCTCCAGCAGATACATTCAATACAAAATTTCCATCAAAATCAGTTATCACTCCATTTGTCGTACCTTTTTCAAGAACATTAGCACCAATAACAGTTTCACCAGTAGCATCAACTACCTTTCCTTTAATTTGTTTTTTAGTTTGCTGCGCAATCTCTGATAAATGAGCTTCAGAAGCCCATAGCTGATGTGTATTCCCCATCGAAATGGCTGCAAATGCACCAGCAATCAGTACGCATTTCCTTACATTCCTATCCATGATATTCTTTTTGATTAATAAAATTCTATTTATCAGACCCAGATAAAAAGTCAACAAAATCATTGTTCTTTACACAATATCAGACTTAACTCATACTTATATGTATTTTCATTACTGCAAAAATAAAAATTATATAACGTAGTAAATAATACTTTTTTATCAAGAACTGATATAGTAAAGACAAGGATTATTTATAGCCAATATTATTTCACAAATAAGTAAAATGATATTACATCAATTAAGAAGCTATGCTATACAAATATTATTTTTTAAGCTTCCTACAAAAAGTTTTTATCAAAGCAATCGTACTGCTATCCGAAGCAAACACAGAATTCAATCCCTGCTGCTCCTGAGCGGGATCACCAGTATAATCATCGCCCGGTTTCCAATATTCATGTTCTGTAGACGGATTGGCCAAGCCACCCCATCCCCAAAAATTACAACCGGCAAACAATGAATGAGAAGCCGCATGCTGTACTACCAAATCAAAAATATACTTATAATAAGCATCACGTGCCGTAACCGGAGAAGACTTGTCAAAACGGAATCCGTCTCTCGGATATCCGAATTCTTCCATCACCAAAGGTTTCTGATACTTCTTTGCAATTGCCAGGTGTTCGTCGATATATGACTTAGAATTTTGTTTAGCCTTTTCCAAGTTCTCCTGCAAGCTATCCTTCGGAGCCCAACCCCAGTTATAAGGCCAGATATGAATATTCAGATAGTCGACGTTTGCATCAGCATGAATTCTTTCAAACAGATTCATATCCATTTCACATCCCCACTTACCTTCACTGCCGGTAGACACCAGGTGATTCGGATCCAGCGATTTTATCAAAGCAGCAGCCTTACTTATCCAGTTGGCGAAACTTTCCTTATACTCTTCTACAAAAGCACGAGGTTCGTTACCTATCTGCCACGACATGATAGTAGGATCGTCTATATAACGTACCTTGGTATAACGGTTGGTACGGCTAATTACATCTTTTACATAGTTAGCATAAAGAGCTTGTGCTGTATCCGAACAAACAAATTGTCCGGCAAATTTCATATAAGCAGCATATCCGTCGGCAGCCGGAGCTGGAGCTTTACCATAACCTGCCCATTGAAGATACTGACCGTAACCTCCACTCCACTCCCAGGAATTATTTAAATAAAGCACTGCAAGCATATCACGCTTCGACATTTCGGCAAGCAGATAATCTAATCCAGCAAAAATCGTATCATTGTAGACACCCGGAGCCACCTGAAGAGTTGGCTCCACCTTAGCCGATACCCCCCTTTCACCATCAGATCCAACCAGGATACGTAAGTTGTCAATGCCAAGACTCTTCAGTGAATCCAACTCACGACACAAACGCTGACGATTTCCTCCCTGACCTTCTGAGCCAAGAATGGCACCGTACCAGAAATTTGTTCCGACATAATAATACGGTTTCCCATTTCGGAGAAAATGTCCGTTCTCTACGCGTACAAAATTGCTTCCCTCTTGATTTTTTGATGGCGTGGTACACGAAACAGCAACCAGCACCAACACCAGCGATACAATTAAATTTAGCTTTCTCATATCTATTAGATTTATTTTCATCAATGCAAATTTAAGGGGAAACAGCACACAAAGATGATATAATTTTATCCAATAATTTACATTTGTCCCCTTCCCTTTTTCCAGGCTCACACAACCTGATTTATACAAGTAAAGGCGCTGGTTACTTCACAATAACCAACACCTTTGCCCATTATCCTTACAATATTTACCTTTAAATACTAACCATACAATAAAAAATAAACTTTAACTTCGAATATATTTTATACGGTCTGAAAAACAGACAAGCAACGACATCACCGGCAAATACTACTTAGCCAGCAACGTATGCTTTACAACATGCCCCCACTCTTTGATATCTTTATCTGCCCATCCGGCATCCGGTGCCGAAGGATAAAGCATGGAGCAAGTTTCATCTTTATCCGCAATCGACCAGGCAGCCCAACTGACAGCATGTTTTTTCATCCACGACAACCACAGATTCCACTCCTTCATATCAATTTCACCGTTGCCGTTTGCTTCCATCCCGGCACATTCCGAAACAAAAACAGGCAATCCTTTCTTCAAAGCATAATCGGCACGTTCACGTAACCACTCTTTATGAGAAGCCGCATAGAAATGTAATGTATACATTATATTCGATACATTCTGAATCGGATTGTCTGCTGCCAGATGTATATCCTGATCCCAATGAGGAGTACCGACTAAAATCAAAGCTTCGCTATCGACGGTACGGATACAACCGATAACCTCTTCCGCGTATTTTTTCACTTTTTTCCAAGAATCTTTTACAGGTTCATTAAAGACCTCGTATATTACATTCGGAACACCCTTATACCGGGAAGCCATCTCCCTGAAAAAAACCTTAGCTTCTTCGGTCCGTAAGCCATGGCTATGCCAGTCTACTATCACATACATATCATTTTCAATAGCGGCGTCTACCACTGTAGTCATACACTCCAAGGCTTTCTGACGATTTGCAAGATAAGCTCCCTCCGGTTCTACGCCCATTGCAGCACGCAGCAACGTACAATGCCATTGTTCTTTCAATTCCTTTACTGCAGAAGAATTATAAAAACGTGGCCACCAGTTATGCCATCCCAGACTGACACCTTTCAAGACAACGGTATCTCCTTGTTCATTTACCAGGGAAGTTCCTTTAACCAACAAACGATCGACCGCTGCACATACGGAAACATTGACACATAATAATACGGCACACAGCGCCAGACAAATCCTAAACGAAGAAGTCCTTTTTCTTATTTTCATCCGATTCATAGCATTTCAGTTTGAAGATGTTCTATCCCGATTAACTGATAGCAAAGTTAAGCTACAATTAAATGAAAAAGCAATACAATCTTATCATATTTTATTCATCTACGTAAAAAACAAAAAGTTTCAAATCTTATACAAACTCTAACGAAACGATAATCCTCCCCCCTCAAATGATAATTACACAAAAACGGCTTTCTCCTTTATGTCTTGTTGCAAAACAAAAGAGAAAGCCGCTTCCGCCAAAGATTCACCTTTATTATATAATAGTGCGCTTCTTCCGATAGTTATCTCTGAACTCCTTAGGAGAACAGTTTTTCTTCTTCTTGAATATACGATTGAAGTTCGACAAATTATTAAATCCACATTCATAGCAGATTTCCGCAATCGCCATCGTAGAATCCACCAGTAAACGGGTGGCATGCCCCAAACGCAGATCGATAATGTAATCCGACAGGTTCTTTCCGGTACGCAACTTGAAGAAACGGCTGAAAGAAACTTCTGTCATACCTACCATATCAGCAAGCACTCCCAGTCTGATTTCTTCCTGATAATGCTTCCCAATGTAATCCTGCACCTTTTGTACCCGCCTGCTGTCAGAATGGACTTCTATTTTTGCGAATGAAGAGCTCGACAACGTACGTGCCTGATCAGTAAAAAGGGAAAGTTCATACAATAAAGTCAGGAAGTGCACTACCGCATAAAAGCCTTTCATCTCAGGAAGCTTGTCGATAAGCGAATACACTTTCATCACCGCATCTATCGGAAAACACAATCCATACTGCGCCTTGTCCAGCATCTTACGAATCATATCGAACTGATTGGTTTCTATCAGTCCGCTCATAAAAGAAGGGACAAACTGAATGGTTATCTCTCTGATATCCGACGAAGTGCAGGTATTCTGTTCCCATACATGCTCCAGATCAGGACTTGTAATCAGCACCAAATCATAATCGCCTATTACTTCAGCAGAATCACCGACAACACGACGCACACCCGAGGCATGCTCCACAAAATTCAGTTCGAACTCCCGATGCGAATGCATCGGATAGGTAAACTCTTTTTTATGCCTGTCGGCTATATAAAAGCAATCCTTATCCGACAAAGGAGTTATTTCACGTATGAAATTCTCATTGACTTGTTTTTCCATAGCACTCATCTTTCTTCAGTCACAAAGATACGAAATAAAATGATAGTTCAAAGAATACAAGAAAAATCTCAGAAAAGCAGCCAGAAAAAGTTATCGAATCCAGAAATATTTATGAAAAGACCTTCCGAAAAACCTGCTGAACTTTTCTGAAAATTTGTACAAAAACTTAGAAAATTTGTACAAAAAATTATCGACACTCCTCGAGAAATATTTTTTTCATTACGGCCTATCTACAAGAATAAGATAAAACCATATCAGTCTGTTCACCAAATAACCCTTATTTTTGCATATAAAATGAACGAATGTATAAATCTATTATCAAAAAATGAAAAGCATGAAAGTAAAAAACAAAATTTACCTGCTGGCAAGTTGTACTTTACTTGCCGGAAACATGTGGGCACAGAACATCTGCATTTCTACTCCCCAAACATCACTCGTGCTGAACGCACCGACCGGCGGGGAACTGAAATATCTTTACTATGGAAGCAAACTGAGCGAAACAGATTTGCAAAACATCAACGAAGCAAAGAATTGCGATCATACAGCTTATCCGGTATATGGAATGAACTGCCCAAGTGAAACAGCATTGTCCGTCAGGCATGCAGACGGAAACATGTCAACCCAAATGGAAATTGTCGGTGTCGATACGGATAAAGATGCTCAGAGTACCCTCACCACTGTCCGCCTGAAAGACAAAGTCTATCCTTTTTATATAAATGTATGCTACAAAGCTTACACAAATGTCGACATGATAGAAACGTGGACGGAAATAAGCCACTCCGAAAAAAAGCCGGTTTGCCTGACTCAGTTTGCATCGGCCTACCTGCCTATCCGCCGAGGAAACGTATGGCTTTCGCACCTTTCCGGATCATGGGCCAACGAAGGACAACTTACACAAGAACCTCTTCAACCGGGCATGACAATCATCAAGAACAAAGATGGAGCGCGTAACTCGCATACCTCACATGCCGAAGTCATGTTCTCACTCGATGGAACGCCACAGGAAAATAGAGGTAGGGTTATCGGAGCAGCACTTTGCTACACAGGCAATTATAAATTGAGAATCGATACCGACGACAGCGACTATCATCAGTTCTATGCGGGCATCAACGAAGAGAACTCGTCGTACACACTTTCTAAGAAAGAAATATTCCGTACACCTGCCGTTGCCTTAACCTACACCGACGAAGGTCTGAGCGGAGCGAGCCGCAATTTCCATAAATGGGGAAGAATGTACAAACTGGCTCATGGGAACAAGGTACGCGATATTCTGCTGAATAGCTGGGAAGGAGTATATTTCGACATCAACCAGCAGGGCATGGACCAGATGATGGGCGACATTGCTTCGATGGGTGGTGAACTTTTTGTGATGGACGACGGCTGGTTTGGCGACAAATATCCGCGCAAGAACGACAGTTCTTCACTGGGCGACTGGGTGGTAGACAAGAACAAACTTCCCGAAGGTATCGAGGGGTTGATAAGAGATGCCAAGAAGCACGGCATCAAATTCGGTATCTGGATTGAACCGGAAATGGCGAACACTACCAGCGAACTGTATGAAAAGCATCCGGAATGGATACTGAAAGCTCCGCAGCGTGATCCAGTTCTGGGACGTGGAGGCACGCAGGTGGTACTCGATCTTGCCAATCCGGAGGTACAGGATTTCGTATTCAAGGTAGTAGACGACCTGATGACACAGCATCCCGACCTCGCTTATATTAAGTGGGATGCCAATATGCCTATCATGAATCACGGCTCCAACTATCTGACAGCCGATAATCAGAGTCACATGTATATTGAATATCACCGGGGATTCGAGAAAGTGTGCCAGCGTATCCGCGCCAAATATCCGGACTTAATCATTCAGGCTTGTGCCAGTGGCGGCGGTCGCGCCAACTACGGCTACCTGCCTTACTTCGATGAATTCTGGGTAAGCGACAATACAGATGCCCTGCAACGTGTATACATGCAGTGGGGAACCTCTTATTTCTTCCCTGCTATCGCCATGGCTTCGCACATCAGTGCGGCACCCAATCACCAGACTTTCCGTACCATTCCACTGAAGTACCGCATCGATGTGGCGATGAGCGGACGACTGGGCATGGAAATCCAGCCTAAAAACATGACCGACGAGGAAAAGGATTTGTGCCGCAAGGCTATCGCCGACTACAAAAAGATTCGTCCTATCGTACAACTGGGAGATATCTATCGCCTGGTTTCTCCTTACGACCATCAAGGAGTAGCTTCATTGATGTACACCAGTCCTGAAAAGGACAAGGCAGTGTTCTACTGGTGGAAGACCGAACATTTCGTCAACCAGCACTTGCCTCGTGTTACAATGGCGGGACTCGACCCTGAAAAGACCTACCGCATTACGGAATTGAACCGGATAGACAACCAACCACTTGCCTTCGAAGGGAAGACATATAGTGGAGCTTACCTGATGAAAAACGGTCTGGAAATACCTTATAACCATATTGTAGACTATCACAAACAGAACGATTACTCCAGCCGCGTATTATATCTGGAGGAAATCGACTAAAAACAAAAATTAAATGCTTTAAAAGCTGTTTCAGCGACTACCAAACTGAAACAGCTTTTTTTATAAAAAAGTTCAGAAAGAGCATTTTTAGAAAGGCCTTTCATTAAACTTTCCGTCTGAAAAATTTTATAACTATATGCTTCCTCTCATCGTTCTTTATACCGGTAACCCAGAACTATCTGAAGCAAGCTTCTGTCATCAATAATAGTTATCTGCATTCAAAAATATATTCGAAGATAAACTGCATAAAAATCCCCTTATCAATACACATTCTTATTTCAAAAAGAATAAGTATCAATAAGGGGATGTCTATTTAAAATAGAAAAAAATATATTCAATCTTCAGCAGCCTTCATAATTGTACTGAAAAGATGTAAATTTATTCCCAGTCGTCTGTACGGAACGGATACAAAGGCAATTCACGCAGATTGGCTACATTTCCCGGCTGGAAGTCGCAGAAACAATAGCGTACGGCAACCGGCTGTGCTACCTTATCACAGGTAACTTTAATCTGCAAGTTATTGAAGACTTCTGCTTTTGCAGGATAAAAGACCTTATCACTTCCGGCAACTTCGAAACCTTCCATGCCCGACAAGCGGTTAAAGCCTTCTTCTGCATGGTCGAACGACAAGATAACGGCACCGTCTTTTACTTCCATCAACTTATAAACCGGGCCGTAAGCTTCTATGCCCGGCACATGATACGTCTTGCTCAACGCCATATAAGCCAGACGTTTTCCTACATCTGACTTGTTCTTGGGATGAACATTCTTTATTTCATAAGGCTGTACCAGATCGTTTGTCGAAATCATTCCACTATTCGGGATGATGGACTGCGCCTTGAACTGTGCTTCACGCAGGTATGCGCTTGCAGTTGTTTCCGTAGAGTTGAAAGGAGCAATCTCTACATAATAGAACGGCAGTTCACCCAGTCCCCATTCTTTACGCCAAAGTTCCACCATGGTCTTCAAGCGTTCGGCATACGTCTTGTGCTTGCCCACGTTCGATTCTCCCTGATACCACAAGAACCCTTTAATGGTATAATTCTGCAAAGGCTTCAGCATGCCGTTGTACATCAGTGTCGGGCTCAGGTAATGCCACCAGTCGTGTCCGTCTTCCTTACGGATATCACGCTTCAAGTCGATATCGGGATACTGCGAAACAATCTCACGGGGCAACCATCCTTCTACCATCGAACCACCCCAGCTACAATTGATGATACCGATTGGAATATCCAGTACCTGATTCATCATCATGGCAAAATTGAAGGCTGTCGCACTAAAGGCAGGAGCATTTTCCGGATTGCTCACCTTCCAGCTTCCCTTACATTCGTCGACAGGCTGCAACTGTCCGTTCTTTTCGACTGTAGCCACACGGATTCCTTTCCACTTCGATGCTGTAGCTATCGTTTCATTGGCTCCGGCTATCGGACAATTCCAGAAACCACGTAGAGGCATTTCCATATTCGATTGTCCGGAACAGAACCAAACCTCCCCTACCAGCACGTTGTTCAGTTTCACTTCCTCCCCATCGGAGATAGAAATCGTATAGGTCTGATAGCTTGCAGTAGGTGTCTGAATCTTAGCTATCCACTTGCCATCGGCCCCAGCTTTCACCTTATAGGCTTCATTATTCCACGACGGACGGATAGTTACTTCGGCATTTGCATCAGCTTTTCCCCACAGACAAGCTTCCGTCTGCTGCTGCAATACCATATTGTCACTCATAATATCGGGTAAACTGACCTTTGCCCACGCACCGGCCTGCATCATCAACAAGCAAGCACTTACAATCCATTTCTTCATTTTCATAATATTTTAAAGTCCACTATTCATTACCACTTCATGAGTTTCTTAAGATAAGCAGTCAGCTCGGATGCCATCTTCTGCTGCTGTCGCATAGACGGATGATAACTGGCCCCCATTCCCAATGAACCTGTTTGCGGTGACATATCAAAACGATATACTTCTTTATCTCCGTCTTTGTTCATTTCGCCGACAACCGTATCCATTGCTTTCTTTATATCACTCAGAGCCTTGCTGTCCGTCATAGACCCGCTCAACAAAACCAACTTGGCTTTTGGATAAATAGAACGGAGTTTTTTCATAAAACGACGATACCCATCGGTCAGCAAATCCATGTCATAATCATTCAAACTGATATCGTTTGTACCCAAGTTGATGCACACTACATCGGGAGTATACAGAGCATGGTTCCACAGTTCGGTAGAATCTGTAAAAAGTACCTGTTCGTACATGGTAGGCATACAGTCTTTGCTACCCGAACGAGGTCCGGCATAATTACGATATATCCCTATTCCTGAACGAGCCACTACAAGATGTTGTGCTTTCAGTGCCCGTGCTGTACGAGCCGCATAGGTATAAAAATGATTTTCGGTGTCATAAGTAAACGGATCCTTCGGGTTCTCCGATTCTACTCCATACCCGCAAGTGATGGAGTTTCCGATAAATTCAATCCGACGTTCAGGCAACACCGGAGCCTCTCCAAGCTGACATCCGTTGTCCAGATAAAAACCTTTAAATGCAGGTTTCAATTCATATCCCTCTATAGCATACATAATCCGTACGCTATGAAGCCCTTCGGGAAGTCCTTCTGCCAAGGTCTGTATCGAATCGTTCTCTGAAAAATTGATTCGGTACGGCAAATTATCATCAATCTCCACCATGAAGGCTCCGCTTCCGGGCTTAGCTTTCATCTGCAGGGAAGTCCCTTCAAAATTGGCAAAAATGCTGACTCCCGGATAAGTAAAACGGACTGTATGGGGAATGGTTTTACTGATTCTTCCCATATAAACAATATGTGAATCATCGGAAGAAATAAATTCTTTATCTCCCTGACGAGTTTCTGCAGAAACAGGAAAAGATAATCCGGCTATTATACCAAATACAAATAAACCGGACAGACAGTTCTTATTTTTCATATATCATAGTATTTTTTGCAAATATAGTATATCTACACGAAGAAGGGTTGATACTTTTTTATCAAAAATCAGTGTTTTTACATAAGTTTTTTCCAAAAAAGGTTTTCTTTACTTTAACAAATCATGTAGATAGCCCCCAAATCCACACAATTCGTTCGCAAGAAATCTTCCAAAATATTTGATTACGCCAATGATTAATCCTACCTTTGCACGCACATAACGAAAAAGCGTTTTGTAATCCTCATCGGAGGGCAAGAAAAAGCCGGATAAGATGACTGGGTAAAACCAATCAACTTATCCGGCTTTTTTAATTTATCAAATCAGAGTGTTTATCAGAAAAATATGAAAGAGCTTGATCTGACACAAGGAAATGTTTCAAAAGTACTGTTCCAGTTTGCCATACCTTATCTATTGGCCAATGTATTGCAAGCCTTATACGGTGGTGCCGATTTATTTGTTGTAGGACAATTTGACGACGCGGCAAGCGTAGCCGGAGTAGCAATAGGCAGCCAAGTGATGCAAACCATTACAGGTATCATCCTCGGACTGACTACCGGAGTGACTGTTCTCATCGGCATAGCTACCGGAGCACGCAATTACAAAGAATCAGCTTCCATTATAGGTTCGTCGGTATGGCTGTTTGCCATCACAGGAATCCTGCTCACACTATTGATGACTATCCTGCATAATCCCATAGCCCGCATCATGCATACCCCGGCCGAAGCCATGCACGATACAGAAATGTATCTGCTGATCTGCTCGTTGGGCATCCCTTTTATTATAGGTTATAACGTTGTCTGCGGAATTCTACGCGGACTCGGCGATTCTCGCACACCACTTTATTTCGTAGCATTGGCCTGTATGGTCAATGTTATACTCGACTTTGCTCTGGTAGGAGGTCTGCACATGCGTGCAGCAGGAGCGGCAATTGCCACCATCTCCTCGCAAGGAATCAGTTTCCTGACTGCCCTATGGTTCCTGCATCGCCGAGGTTTCAGCTTTCCATTTACCCGACGTGACATCCGCCTGAACGGAAATCTGTCACAACGAGTCGTATTGCTGGGAGCTCCCATCGCCCTGCAAGATGCACTAATCAACATTTCCTTCCTGATTATTACAATCATCGTCAATCAAATGGGTGTCATCGCATCGGCAGCATTAGGGGTTGTCGAAAAAATCATCGTGTTTGCCATGCTGCCTCCCGTAGCCATTTCATCGGCCGTTGCCGCCATGACTGCACAAAATTATGGTGCCGGCCTTATCCATCGTATGAACCAATGCCTGCGTTCAGGTATCGCAATGGCATTAGTCTTCGGTATTTCAGTATGTGCCTACTCACAATTTCTGCCGGAAACTCTTGTAAGAATCTTTACAGACGATGAATCCGTAGTCGCCATGGGAGCAACCTATTTGCGGGGATACAGCATCGACTGTATCATCGTCAGTTTCGTGTTTTGCATAAATTCTTATTTCAGCGGACAAGGCAACTCATGGTTCCCGATGATTCACAGTCTTATAGCTACATTTCTCTTCCGTATACCTCTATCGTGGGCCTTCAGTCATATCGATCCGACAAGCCTTTTCTGGATGGGATATGCCCCGCCACTCTCCACAACGGTATCGTTACTGATATGTTTAGGATATCTCTTGTGGTGGAGGAAAAAATTAAAACAAAAACAATCACCGCTCAAACAATAATACTATTTTTCAATGTTTTAAATGAACAATTAATGTACTTTCTACGTATATAAAATAAGAATCAAAGGAAAACCATTTTATGAATATGAAGAAATTCAGCACAACCATTACTATATTTTTCAGTTCTCTGTTCTTCCTGAACTCGTGTAACCAGACAGAGGATGTTTTAATCAGTCAAGACAACTGTTTTTCGTTAACCTGTTTTCAGACGGGATGGACAGAAGATAGCTCCAGAGAACAAACACGTGTCGTGACAGACAGTGAAGGAAAAGGTTCCTTTGTAGAAAATGACTGCATTGAAATTCAAATCAAGTCTGAAGCAAAAACCACCACAACTCAGCTAACTTATGCTGGCGGACAATGGACTCCCAATCTGCAACGCAGTGACTATGGAAAAGGAGAACTTTACCTTACGGGCATTTTCCCCATACTTCCACAGTATGAAGGCGATGCATCAGTAAGAAAAATCAGCTTGCCTGTCCAACAGCATGATAAACAAAATTATGCAGCAGCAGATATTTTATTCGGAAGCACCACCGTCGATGCCAGCAGTACTTCTGCCGTCATGCAATTTCGCCATGCACTGCACCGGATTTTTATAAACTTGAAAGGGTCTGTACCTGACGATCTGAAAATAGAAATACGAAGTCGTACTGAAGGAAATATTTCTATCGCAAGCGGAAATGTAACTTTAACAGAAGAGGCAGAACCGACTTATACATGGATCACTCCTCAACAAGAAACGTCGAATATCTACACAGCAATTATTCTTCCTCAAGAAGCAGAGGCATATCGTAACGGCGACGGACTTATCCGCCTGACAAGTGAGGGGAAAAGTGTAACATATCCACTCAATTCTGATATCGAAAGTTTCTCTCCCGGCATGCAGACAACTTTCAACCTGACACTAAAGTCTGATGAAACAGGAGGAAGTGCCGACATGGATTTCTGCAACCAAACTTATTGGGTATACGGAATTACATCCCCAGACTTCCCCGGCAAGGAAAATATTCAATCGTATACCGTAGACGTAAGCTCTTTTCCTGAAGGAGAATGGATGCGCTACGCTTACGAAAAGCTGGGACTTCCAAATGAAGAAAACTACCTGACCTGGAAGGAGGGCTGTGGATGGTACGATTGTAACAAGACATTCCAGTATATCGGCGACAGAAATATGTGCTGGGCTGCAACAGCTTCCAACCTTATTCACTGGTGGCTGGAGCACAACCGAAAATACATCGAAGCATACGAAGCTAAATATGGAGGGGATCCTTGCCCTATGGGATATCGTAAAATGACAGAAAAAGACCAGAATCATAGCGAAGTCTTTAATTTTTTCAAAGCTTCTTTTCCTAATCAAGGAAGCTGGGATACAGGAGGCGTAAACTGGTTTATCAACGGAAACAAGCAGAACCTGACATATTGCTACAATGAAAATTTTGAAGGATTCTTCTCTAAAGTATTTTCCAAAAATGATGCAGTTGCAACCGAAACCCGTAACTTATCGAAGGAAAATTTTAATTTATGGATGAAAAATGCTTTTCGTACCAACAAGGCTATTGGATTCTCGGCTAACGGTTTTGTCGGTCCTAATGGCAGCCGACATTCAATGACTATCTGGGGAGCCGAATTCGATGCTGAAGGCAACGTAGCATTTTTATATTTCTGTGACAATAACTATGGAGAAGAAGAACCTAATCATGCTTCCATGAGAAGATTTAAGGTAAAATACAAAGAAAATACAACTCAGGGAACGTATCTTACTCCGCTGGATTATAATGACGGTACTCAACCCAAGGCACAAGCCGTGATTGGGTCGCTTACCCTCGTCGATCTACGACTCGATATCTGGAAGGCAGCCTTCCCTGACGTAAAATAGAGGAGAATTGACCGCTATAACAACATATCCGCCATTGATGGTTTCTATTGACCTCAATGGCGGATATTATTTTTATATAGAACTTCATCGATGAAGTTCATACTTTATAAATTACGATCAAGCAAAAGAGCCAGCGGATAAATATACTTATTATAAATCTTTAGTTTTTCCAAATCTACCCTATTGCCAGCATAAGGATTATTAGCCTCATTATAAAAAAAGATGTCGGTCACATCTCCATTCCGAACAATACGGTCGCCCAACTGAGGTATATCCTCTACATCAAAGTTTTCCAAAGGGAGCATATCTACTCGGCAGGGTATGTCATTACCCAGCAAATTCATGTTATGATTGAAAAGGACAAAACCTCTTCGCTTGAAGTCCAGACGTATACCGTAAGGACGTCCCGTCAAAAAAGCGTCGGCCGCTTTTACCATATAATTTTCCATATTTGCTTTGCTATTCAAAAGGCAGTGCAAAATTAGGACTTTTTCGAATAAACCAAAAACAAGCTAACATATTTTTACGAACAAAGAGACGTTAAAATCTCACACCGCACAAACATTAGATTGTTCATATGCAGTAATGCAGCATCACCTTAAAAATGAGAATAAAAGCTATCGAATATATCTTGACACGGACGTGATACGGCCTCATCACAAACGTGACGATACCAAAGCACGAAGGTGTCAATATCTCATCACGAACGTGTCAAGCTAAAAACAAAACCTACTTCTACTTAAAATCATTTCTACATTTTTCACTACATACCGTTACAATAATCAGACGTTGATTTTTCTGTAACGATTTGGTAACAACTATTTGTTCTGAATACAAATCATTATCTATCAACGAATTGCAAAGGGATATTTTGAAGAAAGGTAATGGATTTGTAACGTGCTAACTTCCGTATTCTTCATCGCTTTGAAGTGAGGTGATTAGCTGTAGCAAAAGTAATGATTTTAATGTAATCTACCAAATTTCTACGTACATATAGAAGAAATGAATATCTTTAATTCGGGAAAAATGAGTAAATTTGAAACCAAAACGAATTATTACGCTGTATATTAACAAATTAGGTGAAATATGAAAAATGTTATTATGCATATGTCAACACATCCTCGTCTCTTAAAAGATGTATTGACTCAATATAAGTCCACATTTGCAGCTTTGAAGGAGTTGATAAACAATGCAATTCAGGCGAATGCCAAGCGAGTGAAAATCAATTTGATTCCCACAGATTGCGATAAAGATTCAATAAACTATCATCCTATTGATGTTATTAAAATACATGACGATGGAAATGGGGTACCTTTCTCTCAGTTTGATGATAAAATCATGAAAGTCGCAACAGATAATAAAGAAGGCGGATTGGGTATAGGGCGATTTGGAGCATTACAGATAGGTAGAACAATGTCAATTTATACAGTAGGGTATGAAATAGAACGTAAGGTTTATACCACAACTTCAGTTGTTCTTGCAACTTCCATGTTTCAAAGCAATGAAGAATTGCAAGAACTTGAAATACCTTGTGAAACCTCTGAAACCTCTAATCCTCTTAATACATGTTACGAAGTCGTTATTAGTAACTTGTATCAATATGAACAAACCACCAAAAAGAAAAATAAGTTAAGTTCTGAATTTGAATCAATAAGCAATTTTAAACAAGCTCTATTTGAATCTTATCCATTCAATATTTTTGAAGGAAAAATTAATTTTGTTGTCAATGATGAAGAATTGACACGAGAGCAGTTCTGTATAGGAACTCCTCAATATAAGTCTATACCCTTTGCTGATGCGCAAGGTAAAGAACATACTATAAACTTTCATTTCTATCATGTGAATCTGAAAGAGAAGAATATCAATATCTTTTTCCAAATAGATAATGGAGGAGTAATGACATCCATTGCAAAATACCAATACGTAAGCCCTTGGCATACACCAGACGCAGGAGCTTGGTATATAATGATTGATTCTGATATTATTACACATGACATGATTTCAAATTTTGAATTGATAGATCTTGGAGAACAAAATGCAAAAGCTATACAAGAACTCATAAAAGAACAAATTGACAACTTTTTTAGAGAAACAAATATCAAGTACAAAAGTTTTATAGAAAGACTTTCAAAAGACCCAAATTATCCATATAATAGCCTAAAAACTGATGATAGGCCGAGTTTAGAAGTAAATGTATTCAATCATACAGCTTACGGAACAAAAACTGATAGAGAATAACAATTCTGCAAGGAAAACGATATATCCAATGGTTAAAAGAATCATTGAAAACGGTGATACTGAGTTTCTTGTAAATAAGGTTGTACGTTTGACAGACGATAGCCGCAGGCGTTTTTGTGAGCTTATTGATTCAACTGACTTGGATGATGTAATCAGTTTTTCTTCTTCAGTTGCCAAGCATCAACAATTTTTGGATTTCTTACATGAACTTTGTTATGGTGAGATATCTAAATGGCTTAAAGAAAGAAGTCAATTACACAAGATTATTGAAAAACAATTATGGATTTTTGGTGAGGAATACAATGAAAGCACCAAATTATGGTCTGACAAAAGTTTGGAAAAGAACTTAGAATCACTTCATAAAAAATATTTTTCTTATGAACCAACGGAAGAAGATGAAAATTTGATACAAGAAGCGCAAGCTCGTGATAAGGATATCACTGATTTATTTTTTTATAATAAAAAGAAACTGGGCAATGGTAGAGAAGAAGTTTTAATTGTGGAATTGAAAGCACCGTCATGTGCTATTGCAGAAAAAGAAATACAGCAAATAGAAAAATATAGGTATGATATTATCAGCTCCCCGGCTTATCCACACAATAAGGTTTGTTATAAAATTATTTTGGTTTCCTCAAGAATAACGCCAAGAGCTCAGGTTCAAATAGATGCTGCACGTTCTAATAAGTATGAAGCAACCCCTTTCTTATTCTCAGATTACACAAAGGATGGTAAAGACATTAAGTTATATATAATGTCTTGGAGTGAGCTAATTTCAGAAAATAGAAAAAAATTATCATATCTTTCTGATTCGTTGAGCGTGAAAGCCGAAGATGCCAATAAAAAATTTGATAAAGAATATCCGCATCTAATTGACGAGAAATCAAGGAATCGCTTAAATAAGCGAGAATTGAATTAGCGATTGTAAGCTAAAAATTAGGAGAGCATATCTACCTCTTGGGATATGCTCTCCTTTTTATATTTTGTCCTATCGGCTGCTCAATACAAACAATATCTTCTTGGTCATATTTTACTTAGTGTGAAGCAATCGTCTCTATCAATCACGTTTCTTTTTCAACTAACATCACTTTTGTTCAAGGAATACATTATATCTTCAATTTCGGAAGTGCATCTACAGTACTTACAGTCTTGCAAGATAGAATAATAACTGATAACAAGAGGTCAAGGATATAACGGGGTTGCTCGTGTTCTCTTGACCAGTCATTTGGGTCGTTCTTGATTTGGGATGCCTTGTCGATGGTGACGGCATAGCGTTCCATTATCCAGTCGATTGCGGACTTGCCATTGACTATGTACTCATAGGCTTTGAGCGGAATGTTCTCGATGGTGATATGACCGTTGTAAATGATGCGTGCCTTATCTGCAACGAGCTTCCCGTTCTCGTCACGAACTTTGGAGAACTTTATCTTATCTACTGCAAAGTATTGATATGTTTCATCTGTCCATTCGCTTTGCCATATATCAATGTCACCAATAACCTTTACACCAAAGAAACGATGCGCAAGCATCGGCATATTTGCATAAAAGAGATAATCACCGTCTTTACCTGTAATCTGCTCGTTAATGCCCTGTCCATAGTTCAAATGTAAATCAGCAAGTTCCTTTCCGGCTTTATAAAAAGCCATGAAATCCCGTACATTATCTACAATAGGAATGCGAGGCAATGATTTCTTCAAATCATCGGCAAATCGTTCACGGTATTGTTTGGAATGAAGTAGTCCATACACATAGTAGAAGATGTGTTCTTTCGTGATAGTGCGTGAGCCACCAAAACGGCTACGAACCTCTTTCAGAATCCAGTCGGTTATTCCATCCCGGCGAATATACTTGTCTGTCTCCGCATCATCAAAAAGTGTAGCTTGGGGATTTTTGTTTTCCTCATACCAATATAGGGGAAAACATTGGCTATTAAATTGTATCTGATAATCAGGCATTGCATTTGTCATTAGACAGCTAAAACTCTTATTGCCAACACCGCTTAAACAAATTAGCAAATTTTCCGTTGTTGGCGTTGGAAATAATTTGGGTAATTGATACTGGCTCCAATTAAATGCTTTATCGTAATAAAGCCATTGCTTGAAATATGGTCTATAAAGTGTTAATCGTATCTTATTACTATCAAAAGTATGGCGAATACCTTTCAAGACATGTTCGAATAATTTTTGGTCCCACTTAATTTGAGTAGGGTCTGCATTGACTAATGTTACGATTTCATTTATAGTTTTGGCCTCTGTGCATTTGCTTGCTTCTTGATTAAATGTTGTTATTGCTGTCTGCATTTGCATAGAAAGGGATTTGGACGAAGAATTATAACACCAAACATCACGATGAGTTATATCCCCTGCCGAAAATATAGAAAAAACGGTTTGCTTACAGTTTTTCTTATCACCCAATAATATCAAATTGTCAAATACACCATCACGTTGGTTTATCCAATCTGCCTTTTCATTAGGCATAATAATCTGCCAATCCAATTTCTGCGAAGATATGGAACGGAAGTCCTTTACCATTTTGAGCTTTTGCTCACGGGTAAGGTAATCGCCTATATCATGGTAATGGATAACTGCCTTTTGTCCTTTCTTGGCCGGATTTTTGACAAGGAAAGTAATGGCAATGGGTGTTCGGGAACCGCTGCCAAAGATTTTACCTCCTTCCTTGCGCGATAATTCGCCTGAAGTACGCTGATTCCCACGCAAATTCAACACATAAATGGATGTATATTCTTCCTCAAAGCATCTGCGCATGCCATTTTGGGCATTTCCGTCAAGCCACGCACCATTGCTTATAAATGCTACGATACCCCCTTCATTTTGTGGAATGCGGTCAGATGCCCAACGGAAAGCTTTAACATAGCTATCATATAGAGCTTGAACTGTACTGTTTCTATCTGTAATTCGTTGTATATATGTTGATGCAATTCGCTTTTCCAAATTTGGATATGATAAATTTTGAGCATTGTCATTTGCACTTTTTTGTCCAACTGAATACGGCGGATTCCCCACAATCACCCTCACGTGTGTAGCCATCTGTTTCTTTACCCGTTTGGAATTGTCCTGAAAAAACTCTGTGAAAAGCTCGTTGTGCTTCTTTTCCGCCAGTTGGAAAGTGTCCGTCAGACAGATACCGCTATATGGCAAATATGTTTTCCGACGGGTAATGTCATGAAATACCGATTCAATGTTCACGTCGGCGATATAATAGGCCAGCAATACGATTTCATTACAATGGATTTCATTCAGGTACTTTCGTTCCATATCCTCCGGGTGGATAAGACCGGATTGAAGCAAACGAGTAATGAATGTACCAGTACCTGTAAATGGATCGAGGATATGCACGTTCTGTCCGGTCAGCGAAGTATTGAACTCCGCTTTGAGTATGTCATTCACGGAATGGATGATGAAGTCCACGCATTCTACGGGTGTATAGACAATACCCAACTTTTCCACAGTAAGCGGAAAAGCACCTTTGAAAAACTTTTCGTATAGGTTCTTAATAATCGTCTGTTTACCCTCCAGATTATCAATTCCACCCACATTTGTCCTTACCGACTGGTAGAACTTGTCCAGCACTTCGGTATCTTTCTCAAAAGCCTGTTCCTGCAAGAGGTCTATCATACGCTGCATGGAACGGCTCACGGCATTGTTGTTCACGAACTGGTAATCGGCGAACAAAGAATCAAACACAGGTCGTGTGATAATGTGCTGCGCCAGCATCTCGATGGCTTGTGCCATATCCACGGACGGGTTAAGGTCACGCTGCAATCCCTTGAGATATTCGTTGAATGCCTTTTTGTGTACACCTGACTGTATAAGTTTGGAAATACGTTCAATAAATTTGTGTGCGATAAGCCCGATTTCCTTTGCCCAGTTCTCCCAGTAAAGGCGGTCACCGCATTTTTCCACAAGTTTGGCATACATACCGTCTTGTAACTCTCCGAACCGCAATTCCAACTGACGGGCAATCTCGGCATTCTCCATTTGTCGTGCTTCTTCCGCTCCTTCCTGAAAGCCAAGCCCCGGTCTGCCGATTGTAACGGACGGCGTATAGGACTGTTTATTCGGTTTTTGCTTGTTGAGTGCTATCTTGTTCACCATCGCATTGAAACGGTCATCATGTGAACGAAGCGCGTTCAGAATTGCCCAGACCACATCGAAAGTCTTGTTGTTGTCAAGTGCTTCTTCTGCTGAAACATCTGAAGGTACTACAATAGGGATGATGATATATCCGTACTTTTTTTCATCAGGCAATCCTTTGTGGAATGTACGCATTACACGACCAACCGACTGCACCACGTCCACCTGCGAGTTACGGGAGGAAAGAAACAGCACGGCATCGAGTGACGGCACGTCCACTCCTTCGGACAAACAGCGCACATTAGTCACTACACGGCACTCACGTTCATTGTCCGGTTCTTCTGCCAGCCATTGGAGGATTCCGTTACGTTCCTGAGAGTTCATTGAACCGTCAATATGTTTTGTGGCTACGGAAACAGTATGAGAAAGGCTCTCCGCATCAAGATTTTCTTCGTACTGTGCGGATATTCTCGGAAGCACCGAAGTTACATATTTGGAAGTTCCGGCTTTCGTTTCACTGCCTATCGAGGAACAGAACGCCACGGCACGGCGCATCATGCGCGGGTCAGCATCCCATGTGCGGTGATCGTCACCCTGTATCATTTTCGACAATCCGTTGATTACGCCTATAAGTTTGGATGTGTCATCAAAATTCAACTCTGTGATGGAATTGGTTATATCACGTTTGATGTTGTCCGGCACGTCATCCTCGCTGACAGTAAGGACAAGCACCTTGTAATCGGTCAGCAAGCCATTCTGTACGGCGTAGGAGAAATTCACCCGGTAGAATTCTTCCCCGTAAAGTGCCTTGTCATCCATTGAACAAAGGATACAGTCCTTTTCCGAAGCCTTTATCTTGGCTGATTCACCATACAGACGCGGAGTGGCAGTCATGTAAAGACGTTTCCTGCCTTGTACGTTATCGTCAGAGTGTATCTTAGTGAAATTACTCTCGTCCCGGTCAGCTATTTTTACGCCTGTCGTGCGGTGGGCTTCATCGCAGATGATAAAATTGAATATTCCATATGCATCGTTGGTTTCGGAAAGGATTTCTTGTTGTGCCGCTGAAACGGCGTCAATGGACTGGTAAGTGGAGAACACGACCACCAGTCCATCGTGGTCACGATATTTCTTCAACTGTGAGGCAATGGACTGCGGATTAGTAGAGGCTGGCACTGCAAGGTCAATAATACTGTCGTCCATGTCATCGAAGTCCTTGCCTGTCTTGCGCGAGGCTTTGGAATCTGAACAGATACAGACAGCCTTGATGGATTTCTTTGCGTCCGCAGACCATGCGTTGAGAGATTGCCCCAGCAAGGCAATGGACGGAACCATGAACAGTACAAGCCCCTTATTTCCGAGTAACTGTTCGGCAATGAGTAGCGAAGTGTAGGTCTTACCAGTTCCACAAGCCATAATAAGTTTACCCCTGTCATTGCCATCCACAATATAATGAGTATAAGCCTTGGATATGGCATCCAACTGGTGCTTACGTGGCTTCTTCCCTTCCACGAGTGCGGAGTTTCCTGTAAGTCCGTCCATCAGTTTTTGCCAGTCCACAGGCGAGGATTCAAGGTCAGCCATACCGACACGTGTCACGGGCGGCTCTTGGTTACGGATGGCTTCCTCAGCGTTGCTTCCCCAATGATTGGTAGTGGAAATCCATACCCGATTTGAAAATCGGGTGGTCTGAAACGTAACCTCGTTAATGAATGTTCGGCTGGAAGTGGCAAGGAACGAATCCACGGCTGGCTTGTCTATCGCAGCATCCTCGGCATAGCACTTGCACTGTATAGCCCAATAGTCGCCCATTTCAGTTTTAGCCACAAGGTCTATTCCAGTATCAGTACCACCGAAATCCTTGCGTCCCGGAAACTCCTCCCACAGCCAAACCTTTTCAAGTTCGTTATAGCGTGGGTCTGTCAATAACCATGAGCGCATCAAGCGCTCGAACTTTGTACCTTTCTCCTTTTCTGTAAATGATTCGGTACGGAATTTATGCAGTATATCCTTGAAATTCATCTCTTGATAAGAGATAAACGCAAGTAAGAGTTCTCTTGAAAATCAGAATGTTCTGCAACTGTCAAAAGTAGATTTACTCAACAGACATATAGCTTTTATACGATTTATCACATTATCAGCAGGCTATTTATGCTCAATTTTCAGTATTTTGTGTACCTTTGCGATATAACTATAACTCTTATCAAGAGATTCGGATTTTTGCTAAACAAGTTTTTACTGGGAATTTTCTGTTACAAGTCTTTCAGAATAAGGCTGTTCGCCTTGTCTACCACGCTCGTGTCAAGTGACGCAAGATAGATGCGTGTGGTTTCCTCCGAATCATGTCCCATGCCTTCGCTGATGACTGCAATCGGTATGTTCTTGCTCTTGGCGATGCTTGCCCAAGCATGACGGGCACAATACATACTTAGCGGAAGAGCCAGACCGACCAACCGGGCTATCTCTTTCAATGCGATGTTTACCCGACAGAGGGCATTCCTGTACTGTATCCGTTCATCTGTATGCAGGACGGTGATTATCGGCAATAGATATTCTGTATCAGAATGGCTTTCATATTTAACCACAATTTCCTCCATGCACTTTTCCCACTTGACGGTAAGCAGTTGCCCGGTCTTTCTTCTCCGGTATGTGAGGATACCATTTTTCAAGTCCGACTTTTTCAGGTATGCCATATCGACAAACGACATTCCACGGGTATAAAACGAAAAGAGGAACATATCCCTCGCATAGTCCAGATGCGGTTTCACTTTCAGGTCAATCTCCTTGATGCGCTTGACGGTCTTTAATGGTACGGCACGTTTCACGGTCTTGTCTATGCCCGTGTAAACATGCTTGAATGGAAACTTCTGTTCTATCAGTTCTTTTTCCACCGCACGGTTATAGACGGCTCGTAGTATGCGCATATAGAATGATATGGTATTGGGACAGTTGCCGTTGGCTTTCAGCCATGCCTCATACAGCATCATTATATCGCTGTTCATCTCGCTTAGAAGAATGTCTTGCCCGTCACGGAATTTCATGAAGCTGGCGAACGTAATGGTGTATGTTTCAGACGTGCGGATTCTGTTCAGCCGTTTTAACTGCTCTATGACACCTTGCATGAAAGAGAACAGTGATTGTTCGTCCGCTTGTCTGTTGAATTTCAAGATAATGTCATCCGATGTGTAGCTTTTGTTTCCTCTTTCATACAATGCAATGATTGTTTTCAAGCGTTTAATATCCCATTCAATATCGCTTACAACTGATTGCAGATGGTTCTTCCGCCCTGTACCTGTCAATTCGGGAACAATCATTGTCGATGCTTTGTCATCCCACTCGCTTTCAAATATCCGGTAGTCCGTCCTGATTTGGCGGACTACGCGGTTGTGTATCACCTGATAATAGATGCTGCCCTCCTTGCCGTTTACGGAAGAAGGACGGAATTTTACCTTTACTGATGCCATTCACTTTATTTTTTATTATTACCATTCATTTGCCTTACTTTCAAACTCTCCTGCATCAGGCTGTCGGATACGGTTTTCAAATCCTTATCGTAACCGTCAGCCTGTCCGCGTACCCATTCAATGGACTTTTCGTCACGGTGAATGTCGAACACATCATTCAGCCAAAGAATCTCTTTGGGACTGCATCCTCCCCACGAGCGGATGGCACGGAACTTCAGCGCATCGTCCGCATACTGACATCTGGACTGCCAAAGTTCGATGTTGCCCCAGATGGATAGACCGCAAACGACACCCATGCCGACCAAAAAGGAAAACACCTTGCTTGACTTGATGTCGAAGCTGTGGCGGTGGATATGTTCCTGCGGTTCGTTCACCTGTCCGTTAGCACTTCGGGTAAACGATTCTTTCAAGTCACGCAACAGATTCAGAATCCGGTTTGACGTGTAGACTTCCGCCTCACCGAATTTGGTCAGTATGGCTTTAGTCTGTTCCCGGTTTTCTCTGGCAGAAGTATTCAGCAATTCCTTTATGGGAGCCAAATCCATTGCCGGAGGCTGTCCGTCTGACTGGTTGTTGCTTACTTTTGGAGTATTCTCCAACTTGCTGTTTATACTCTTTAAGCCACTTTTGATGTCCTCAAAGAGCGCATACACTTCGTTATTATCCATGTTTATAAACTGATTTTACGTTGTTTCTTTTTCTTACGTTTTAACTGTTTCTCAAAATAGTTCTCATCTGCCTGACCGTTTGTAGCATTCGGCATGAGCAAGCCTATGGAACCATTGTACAAATCATCGTTGCCCATCACTTCAGATTGCAGTGTCGGCTGTTCGGAAATTTGATTGCCCGTCATTATCCTTTGCCGTTCCTCCTGCCTGTTGGCATTCAGAGCCGCATCTATCTTGGAATAGCTGAATTGCCTGTCAATCTTGGAGCCGCTGAACGAATAGCCGTTCTTGGAGAATACGACACCCTGCACCTCGTCCGACTTGCCTTTGTACTTGAACTGCATTTCCACGCCTTGTTTTTCCAAATTAACGGCTAACTGCCACCAGTTACCGTATCTTGAAACTTCCGATTTAAGGAGAAAATAAAGTTCGTATTTAGTCTTGTCCGGTTCTTTCAGCCGATGCTGTTTCACCTTTTCCTTGCCTTCGGATACGTACAGACCGTACTTCCGTGTCAGTTCCTTGCAGATACGTGTGCTGCGTATCCGCTCGTTCCGGTCGCTGATTGTCCTGCCGTCACCAGCGATACGGTTGAATGCGATATGCACGTGCGGATGCTCCTTGTCAAAGTGGCGCACGACAAGAACCTGTGTGTCCTTTATACCCATTCTCTCCAAGTATTCCAATGCAATTCCTGCCATTGTCCGGTCGGTAAGGCGGTGTTCGTCCTCTCTGGAGAATGCCAGTGCAATATGTCCGACAGGCTTCGTCACCCTCGGATTCATCCCTGCCTGCGCCTCAAAACTCATGACTATCTTGTTCTTATTTTCTGAAAACAAGCCGTCACAGACAAGGATTTTGGCATCCTTTTCCTTGTCAAGAATGTAGTTCACCACACCCCTGAAATTACTACCCTTGACAATTTTGGCTATCATAGGAGGATAAGGTTTAGTAGTTCCTCGATACGTGCCACGAGCACGCGGCACTCCATTCTCACCGTGACGAAGCCTGCGGCATTCGCCTTGTGCGCAAGCTGGTTCAGGTTGTTCGCCATACCGCACAGCTTGCGGACATAATCCGTATGTTCCGGCGTGAGCCGTTCCTTTACATGGCAGCTTCTCATACACTCGCGCAGGAATTCCCCGGCAGATATGCCTGCGCTCCGAGCCTTGCCTTTCAAGGTGTAGTAGTCCGATGTCGCCATCTTCACCGTGAGACGGTATTTCAGCTTGTCTGCCGCCTCCTTCTTGGGGCGACCGCCCTTGTTCCTTCTGTCGAATTTTCGTTTCTGTTCCATTGATTTATAATGATTAAAATGTAATTACTTGATAGACCAACGGGATGCGGCTTCCACGAGTTTTTGAGAGTGGGAGCAGGCGGTTTCGGTATGCCCGAAACACAAACTTGCTCCCCTCAAAACTCCGTTGGATTGGTTCAGAGTAACTCCCAATAACACCCCGTAAACCTGTTCTTTAATTCTCAGAGTTTACGCCATGCCTCGATGTCCTCCCCGTAGGTGGCAAGGTGATGGCGGGCAATGTTCTCCATCAGTCCCGACACGCTCATCCTGCGACTGCCGAACAGGCTGACGATGCGGTCGAGGGCATCGCGTGTGTCGCGGCTGAGGAACACGGGCTTCCGGTCTTCTATGGACGGTACCGGGAGGAACATTGCCTTGTATTCCTCCAGCGATGCCCTGCGTTGCTTGCCGCTGACACGGTGTACCACCTGCGGGCTTCCATCCGTATTTTCCTGCACGACTTCACCTGTTTGTTCATTCATGTTCTCATCCGTACCTGCCTGTACATCCTCGTGCTCCTGTGCCGGCATACCGGCAGGCACAGTGGCAGGCTTCTGCTCTTCCACTTCCGGCTTGGTTCCCAAAAAGATTTTCAACTCTTCATCCATCGTCTGGTTGCTTACGTTCTTTCTCATACTTGTTTGAATTAAATGTTTAACAATAGTGGTCGTAGTGCGCACATTTGACCGATTATCGGCAGCAAAGGAAATGGATATAATGCAGGAAATCAAATACTTGGATTGGCTGTGGCAACAATGTGGCATTTTGCATTTTTCATGTATGATTAGTGGTGGATGATTCACCGAATTGCCACAGAAGTAGAAACTAGCCGTTTCATATTTAAGGGCTTAATCTGAACAGATAATACGAAAATAAAAATGTTCTCAGGGTTTTGATTGGAGAATCATCTTGCAGTACATGGTATCCGAAATGCGCCACAGGCTACCGTACCAGCGCCAAATGCTGCCACGATGCTGCGGGTTGGTTGTAATCTGCCGAAGTTAGCTTTTCTTTGTACAGTCGGCAACCGGAAGGGCTGTTGCGGAATATGGAATTAAGCCAATCCCTACCACTTGCCGCCACAAGCTGCCAGTCAGTAGTAAAGCCATTGTCCGATACTGGTATTGGCTTTACTTTGCAGACAAACAGGATTACCAATAATAAAAACAGTATATGCAATGAATGAATTTGTGATTATCTCGAAAGACGTGTTTGAAGAAATGGTCGGAAAATTTAACCACTTCTCCGACCGGGTGAATGAAATCCTCGGCAAAAGGGAGGAAGGACGGCTCAGCCGCTGGATGGACAATCAGGATGTCTGCCAGCAGCTGCGCATCAGTCCGAGAACCTTGCAGACGCTTCGCGACAACGGGACGCTGGCTTACTCCCAGATAGGGCATAAGATTTTCTACAAGCCGGAAGACGTATTGCGTATTGTCCAGCTCGTGGAGGACAGACGAAAGGATGCAACCTGTCGGGGAAAGACTATCTGAATATAATCAAATCTATTGTACCACTAAATCCACTGTAACAAATGAACGGAACGATTAAAACAAATGATGAATGGGCTGTCGGCTTCATGAAGGAACTGGACTCTATGCTGAACGGCATTGAAAGCATGAACGAAAAAAGCAAGGCTTCATTCGGTAATGAACGCTTCCTGACGGACAAGGAGGTGTCGGCATGGCTCAAAGTGAGCCGACGCACCTTGCAGGATTATCGTAACAACGGGATGGTGTCCTATTACCAGTTGGGTGGTAAGATTCTCTACAAGGAATCTGACATCGAAAAGCTGGTGATGGGCGGGTATCGGAACGCCTACCGAACGGAAACGTAATTTTGTAAAGTGTGAAAGGAACAGAAGCCGATGGCGACAGGTAAATTACCCGGCCATCGGCTTCTTGCATTATTATCATTATAGGTACAAACAACACTAACATTTGTATCGTGGATTGGCTTCGGACAGTGAAAAGAACAAATGAATGGGCTTTTCCTGATTGGGCGCATACAGCCTTTTCATAATGAACATTCTGAAAGCCATACATTCCCTGCTACGTAGTCTGAACGCAAGAGCTATGACCATTTCAAGGCTGTACACCATGTAACGTGTCCCGTCTTCCAGTCTGATGTAGCACATTGTTGTTTCTTCCAACAGTTCATGATTCTTATAAATATCACGGATAGCCTTGCGGATGTCACAGCAGAATACCATAAACAGGTCTGACATTTCCTGCTGTTTCACTGATTGTAATGATTCCTCGTTCCATAATGTATGTTTTTAATGTTTTCCCTGTCTTTGTTCCACTCCGGCATACGGAACTTGTTCCCAATGCGCTGTGTCAGCTTCTTTACATCCTCGTCCACTTTCTGATGGGTCAGTCGGGAATAGATTTGCGTGGTGCGCATGTTCTTGTGTCCCATCATCTGGCATACGGTTTCCAACGGAACTCCCTGTGAAAGAGTTATCAATGTTCCGAAATTATGTCGTGCCATATGATAGGTAAGCCGTCTTTCAATTCCGCATAACTTGGCGAGTTTGGGCATATTGTTGGTCAGGGCGGAACGACATGGCATATTGAACAGCCTGTCACCTGTCCGCTCTCCCTCGTATTTCTCCAATATCCTGCGTGGAATGTCAAGCAGGCGTATCGCACACTCGCTTTTGGTTTTCTGACGTTTGAGCTTTATCCATAAATTCCCCTTGTTATCCTTGCTCAAATTACTTGTATTCAAGTTGCACATATCAATATAGGAGATACCTGTAAAGGTGCTAAAGATGAACATGTCACGGACGAGGCAGAGGAACCCGTTTGGAACGGACGTGTGCATGAGCTTCTGTAGCTCGTCCATCGTCAGATGGCGGTGTTTCCTCAGTGCCTTTTCAGGAATGAACGAGGCAAACGGGTTATAACGGATTGTACCTTGCGCCAGTGCCGTCCTTGTCATGGTCTTCAGTTTTATGATATACCCCTCCACTGTGGCAATGGAATATCCCATGTCCGTCCGCAAGAAATTGTCATATTTTTCAATGAAGGCATAATCAAGCTGCTTTAACGGGATGTCTTCCGCACCGTAGCAGTCATGTATAAATTTCTGGAGAGTTTTATAGGATGCCTTGTGGGCTTTCAATGTGCCGTAAGCGCGGTTAATACCCACACGCTTGGCATATTCCTCCATGTACTCACGGTAAAGTTCCAACAGTTTCCGTTTGTATTGCCCGACACCGTTCACTGCATTCTTGACAAGTTCAGCTGTGATGTAGCCCTGTTCGTCAAGTATCTCCCTGTAATGTCGGTGTATTTCTTCCTCCAGCCTGTCAATTTTTACGTTAACCTCCTTTGCGATACGGCTTTTCCCCGTCAAGCGGTACTTCTTGGCATCCCACAATTCCGGCTGCACTTCCATTTTCGTGGAGAACTGTGCGACTTCGGTATTGATGGAAATTCTTCCCATGAGCGGACACAGACCGTTCTTCTTTACCTTTTGTCGGTTGATGTAGAACAATACCGCGAAAGTATTGTAGGTGATGCTGCGTTCTTTCTTCATGGCTTCATTCTTTTATTGTGTCCGGCTTCGGTTTTCGATGTCGCAGTCTGGGACGTTGCATCCTCAGCCAATGGGGTATAGTTGAATTTGTCATCAAGACGTTTTTGCAGCCTGCCCATATCCTCACTTACCTTGTCATGGGTCAAATGTGCATAGATTCGGGTGGCACGCCAGTCCCGGTGTCCCATCAGTTCGCGTACCGTATCAAGCGGAACTCCCTGTGAGAGAGTGACTACCGAAGCGTATGTATGCCGTGCCTGATGGAATGTGACCCGACGTCTGATTCCGCATGCTTCCGCTATCCTTTTCAAGTAGATGTTCGTCTTGCTGCAACTGTACATCGGAAACAGCCTGCCGTTTTTGGCGATGCCCCGATATTTCTCAATGAGTTCCAGCGAAAGTTCCAGTAACGGCACATGAAATGGAGTGCCTGTTTTCTGCCGTGCGCTGTGAATCCACCATGTCCCGTCCTCTGCCTGTGCGAGATTCCTTTCTGTCAGGTTGCGGAGGTCGCTGAACGAGATTCCGGTAAAAGCAGAAAAGAGGAACACGTCACGCACGAGGTTGAGGTTGGATTTGGGCAGAGGTGTAGCTATCATCCGTTTCAGCTCCTTTTCAGACAGGAATTTTGGGACGATGGAAACATAGTCAAATGTATAGCCGACAAAAGGATCTTGCCGGAGGTGTCCGCCATTGATGGCAGATTTAAGTACACGGTGCAGATAGCCCATCATCCTTGTTATGGTGGAACGTCCGATTTTAAGGTCGGTGCGTAGGTACAGGTCGTATGCGGATACGAAAGCCGGATTGACAGATTGGAACGGCAAGTCCCTCACGTTGTACCTCAGCCGGAGGAAGTCCTTCAGGTGGTTCAATGCCACGCAATACTGCTTGTAGGTTGCCATCTTGCGGCTTATACCAACCTTCTTGTAGAAGCTGTCGTTGCATTTCTCATAAAGGGAGATTAGCGTTTCCTGTTCGGAGGATATGCCCTGAAAGGCATTCTTCACTTCCATTGCAGACACGTTTTCCTTTTTCGCCAGCAAGTTCTTGCAGGCGGAACGGATATCCACGTTTATCCTGTCCAGTTCCCTGTTCACGACAGTGGCGGGTTTGCTCTTGCCCACAGCCCTGCCGGATTTTACATTCCACAGTTCGGGAATGGCATACACCTTGGTGCTGAACTGCACCATTGACTTGCCGATACGGATTCGCCCCAATATGGGCATCGTCCCGTCAGCTCTTTCCTCGTTTTTCTTGAGGTAGAATGTTACTTTCAATTCATCCATAATCAGCTCTTTTTTGTTCGCAAAATTATATTGTACAGAGCCAATCATCCGTTTGCAGAACGGTGCGGACGGGTGCAAGAAAAACCGTCGGATAACTATTTTAACCTATTGTTTGCAAAGAACCTCTCTGAATCTGTCAAACCGCTGTCTGACAATGTTGTTTTACCAGAAATGTGAATATCCTTTTCTGCATAAACAGGTAACGTATTCGTAACGGAAAGTTTGCACATATCCGCTATATTCTGCTGTTTTGCCACTTGGCAACGATGGGAGGAATTAGGAAGTTTACACTTGATGTTCAGTAAGTTACGCAGATTGTTCCATCTTTGCATCAGCGATGCTCAATATAGTAACGGAACTTTGTCCGAAGAGAATATACAAGATATATAAGATAAAAAAAATACGGAACCCAATTATGAATTCCGTATTTTTGTTTACACAAGATATCTTACAATACCATTTTTTCTACCAACCAATTAATAGACTTTAGCTCTCCATCTAGGATCACCGATATTATTTTTATATATCTCGTGATTCTTTACACGCTCTGTATTCTGGAAATACAGATTTACACTCTTTGCGTTTCCGTATGGGAATATACTACCAATTCCAGAATATTCACTTCCTTGTGATGGAGAATTACCAAACAAGTTATCAACATTATGCATCAACGGGTCTCCATTTTTATACGGAGGATTTGGATTTTCCATCAACTCTACAGCAGATATCCCTACTGTACCAGTTTTCACAACCAATTGTTCCGTTCCATTAATACAATAATCAGGCCAACGTCCAGCACTGTTACTCGTTGATGAGAATGCACCAGTATTGAATATTTCCGTTCCTGTATAATTTCCAATAGTAGAATAATTATTTTCTATATCAAATGTCATTATACCAGATCCTTTAATTGTATTAATATACATACCTGCAAAATACATAGTTCTGCTATCATCTTCTTGTTTAGCTAAAACGAACAAATTATTTTTAATAGTAATCTTACTACCACCTGGCATATACTTCAAATCAAACATTTCATATCCACTTGTTCTCGTGCTAAAATTTACAACAGTATTATTCTCAAACGTTATGTTGTATTGAATATCACTACCCCAATTCAAATCAGCCCCACTATCAGTAAACAACTGTTCACGAGGTGAATCATAAAATGTATTTCTTCTGAATATCATATTCTTATATATATTTGATTTGGCATGCTTACCATCTCCATCAATCCATCCATATCCCTGACCTTTAGTATTATAATAGCCGCAGTTATAGAATAAACAATCTTCAACTAAGAATTCTTCAAAAACTTTTCGATTAGCACCTTGCACACGGACAAATCCACGAATCATTCGCTGGAATGTACAATTCTTCAACTGTATAGAAGAAACTGTTATAGCCATTCCATCAGAATACATATTCATAAAATAGTTACCTGTAGCAGAGGTCGACACTCCGTAATTAAAAGCACCAGGACAGTCAAAATCAATCCCTTCAAAAATAAGGTCCTTAATATTAATACCTCCAAGTTCACCAGACAAAGGACGTCTTCCCAAATAAAAATGTGCTGTTTGAGGAGAGCCATCCACCTGAGACATACCATTCAGTAATACTTTTGCCCTCTTACCCATGGCAAGATCTTCATCTCTTGTTTTAAGAGTCAATCCCTTACAAAGATTTACAGAACTTGCTAAATAATATGTTTTTCCACCTTCAAGTTCGTATATAGTTCCTTCTGATAAACCATCATCTGCTACAAAATTATTTAATATTGTATCTATTCTACATGCATTAAGAGCGGTGGCTCCTGGTATCGTATCATTAGGATCACAATAATGCTGTATAAGAATAGGTTCACCCGGATCTCCATCTGTACGTATAACACATGTATTATATATAGCATCCCAATGTACAGGAATATTCTCGTTCTCCACATCTACTACATATACACTGTTTTGAGTCAAACCATCAACGTCAATATAGCCATTTGTAAAATCAGTATCGGTTATGGTATAGTCTTTCCACTTATCAGGAAGAGCAGCAGATGGATTCGTAGGTGAAGCTTGTACTTTTAATTTTTGCATTACAAAATTACCATTGGCATCTATCTCAAAATTTTTAAGAAAAGACTCATCACCTCCCGCATTAGCCAATGCACGATCTATTTTTACGCGGAATGTAGTTTTCGTTATATCTTCTACCGTTATAACTTCAGGAACATTATATCGTATATCTGTTGTTAACTGCATATAATCAGCCCATTCATTAGTACTACCATAACCATACCAATTTGAGTTATATTCTTCTCCTTTGGCAGAAAGAGTACGAATTGCGAATCTATAATCAGTACTGTATTGTAAATCCTTAATTATAATATCCAAACAATCAGGACCAACAATTGTATCACCTATAATATTGGCAGGATTTTCCCAATCGGAAGCCAAGCCGGATGACACAGCAGGCAGCAAAGCCCATTTCAGTTCATAACCAGCGCAACCTTTAACTCCATACCAATATAAATGTACATCATTGGAATTCACGACCTGACATTTGTAAGGATCATTATCACCTTTCCCTGTGTTATCATCTTTACGAAACATCGTCATAAACTCACGGTCTAAACTTCCGTATTCAGACATCGTTATAACGTCATCCTTACAAGAAGAAAGGATAACCAACATTAAGAATGTTATTAAATAACAAAATTTGTTTTTCATATTAGCTATTAGATTTAGTTTTTATATCCATAATAGTTCTTATATTCACCGGCACTGCGTTGTATAGCGCTCTGAGGGTAAGGCAATATGTATCGTATAACCGGCAAAGTATTCATACCTCCAGACACAGGGCCACCATCTGGCAATAAAGACCCATCAGAATTTACTAACCAAATATTTCCATTTAAATCACAACGAATATAGCCATAGAAAGAATACATACATTGAGCTTTTGGAGTAAAATCGTCCCACCATTGATAGAACTCTTCACCTTCATAATCATCTGAAGGCGGGTTGTTAACCCTTTCATAAGGATTATATATGTCAAGAACATTAAGAACTTTATTCGGATATTTGGTTATATCATTACTATTCTCAACTTCTTTCCAATACATCATCGTAGGAAGTTTTTCATAATCAATACCATCGTATTCTGAAACTTGTTCCAAGAACTGAGGAGAACCACTAGCATTCTCTGCAACAGAGAAATAACGATAAAAAGAATAATAAACCACCTCGTTATACAGATTATTTCTTACCAAATCTTTCCAACGCATATTTTCTCCCGCAAACTCAAATTTACGTTCATCCAATACTGCTTTTAGAAACGTTTCCTTCGATGCTGCAACCGTTTTAATATAAGAATCCACCAAAGTTTGATCATCAAACGCGCGTGAACGTACTTTTCTAAGTTGTTCAATAGCCTTTGCTCCGTTAGGACCACTCACACCGTCTTCTACTTCATTAACAGCTTCTGCATACATAAGCAACACATCTGTATATCGCATATAAGGGAAATTGATGCCAGTATTACCTTCTGTCATATTACCTAAAGGAGACTCTGTCCAAAACTTTGACCATTTATTGTTAAAAACAGTATAATCAGAATTAATCAACGGAGTTCCATCGTACTCATAATACCACATTCCATTAAGATAATCACGACGTTTATCTTTTTCATGAAACATGTAACGATAGAAGGCGCTTACACGTGCATTACCACTGCTTCCCCCCCAGACATTATTTCCAGTAGTTGCACTATTCCACATATTTCCCTTAGGTCCATGATAATATCCAATACCTCCACTCTGATTCTGTGCAAAAGGTATTTCAAAAATAGGATCATCATTATTAGTAACCTTATAATTGCACTCATCATAGAACACCTGATAAAACTCCTTTTGCAAATCATGTGTATTTGAAGAAATAACAGAATCACAATAAATACGGCAAATATCATAATAGTCCTTATAATTATCAGGGCGTTTCATTACTCCATAACTTGCAGGATTTAATTCATCAGGGTGTAATGAATAGCCACCACATGATAATGCGATACGAGCAATCATAGACCAACAAAACTCTTTAGACACTCTCTCTACACCTTCACTTAACTGATTGGCAAACATCATATTAGGAGCAGCCTGTTCAAGATCTTCAATAAGATGATTATATATTTCCTCTCGGGCCATAACAGGCATTACCTGATTCTCTACTTGAATAGATGGAGTAAAAGAAAATGGAATATCACCGAAAAGCACCACCATATCATGATAAAACATAGCTCTAATGACCTTTGCCTCACCAATCATCTGCAAAACTTCAGAATCATTGGCAAACTCTGAATTCTCCGCATTATAAATAAAATTGTTACAATATTCAATACCTTCATATGAAGCATTCCATAGCTTTTCTATCTCACTGCCATTACTCGTACAATCAAAACGACGATAGCTATTATCTGTTGCCATGTCAGAAGTAGATGTAGACATGTCGACATCGCTGTTTAAACAAAATCTAGCTATATAATAATCACCACCATAAGTACTTCCATCAAGTAATTGTGTATAAATACTATTCAACAGGACATTCATTTCTTCTTTGCTGCTGAAAATATAATCATTATCAAATTTGGAAGGCGCTTCTACATCCAAAAAATCAGTACAAGATGTGAATCCCAAAACTGATAATCCCATTATAAAAATATTTTTGAATTTCATATACAGTATAATTTATATATTAGAATGTAATATTTGCACCGAACACAAAGCTACGGCTACGCGGATAACGATTATAGTCCATACCGCAGGTCAAACCAGTCTGTATATCTACTTCTGGGTCATAACCAGAATACCCAGTTATAAGAAATAGGTTCGTTGCACTGACATAGAAACGTAATCTTGACATTTTAAGTTTTGAAATAATCTTATTAGGCAATGAATAACCTATCGTAATATCTTGCAAACGTAAGAATGAACCATCCTCTATAAAATAAGAATGAGTTACTTTATTTTCTATATCTGCAGGATTCCATAAAGTTTTACCTTCATTCATTTGCTGATAAACTTCCAAAGAATTTGGTACTTGTGATGACAAATAAAGAGACTGTCCGTTTTCTAAGGTATAAATCCAACGATCATTAAACTTGGACAAAACATTATAGAAATTATCGCTATTATCTTCTGCCGAAGACAATTGATAAGCCGTAGCGTTATTAATGTCAAAACCTACCATAAAATTAAAGTTGGCTGTAAAATCGAATCCTTTCCATTGCCCATTTAATCCGAAACCTCCCTGAAAATCTGGTGTAGTATTACCTATAACAGTACGGTCGTCTTCTGTAATTTTTCCATCACCATCTAAATCCTTAAACTTGATTTTACCAGGTAATGTAGCTTCTCCAGAATTACTACTCTCAAAAACCTCATTTATAACAGTATTTTCTTTCGGTACAGCAATATTTCCTTGAGTAGGATCAAATGTAAATTCATCAAAACTATAAAGTCCATCATATACAAAACCATAAATCAGCCCAACTTCATCACCGACTTTCAAACAATAGTCATTATAGCTTGATTTCCATCTATCATTCTGTAGCCAAAGAACATCATCTGTATTGTTCAGTTTGTCAACGACCATTTTATTAAATCCCAAAGTAAAATTAGCACTTAACACATAATCTTTTCCACGAAGGATATCACCGTTGACTGTAAATTCAAAACCTTTGTTTGTAACCTGTCCTATGTTCTGAATCTGTTGTGTAAATCCTGTTGTTGAAGGGATATCGGAAGTATAAAGAAGATCCCTCGTTGTATTCCAATAGAATTCAGGAGTAATATTCAAACGTCCATCAAATAAACTCAAATCCAAAGCTACATTACGTGTCAAAGTCGTTTCCCATTTTATATCAGGGTTAGGCATGGAACCATCTATCTGATACCATTTTTCACCGTACTGAGTAGATTCACCAAATCCAGGTCCACCATTTGCCGAAATCTCATAAATATACCTCCATTGGTCATCATCTATTCTATTATTACCAGCCAATCCCACAGCCGCACGTAACTTCAAATTACTAATAACTGGATTATATTCCAAGAAACTTTCATTTGAAATCACCCAAGCTCCTGATATTGAAGGGAAATATCCCCACTGGTTACCTGGTGCAAACTTTGTAGACCCATCAGCACGCATTGTAGCAGATAAATAATATTTACGATCATAGTTATAGTTCACTTGTCCAAAAAAAGATGAAGTACGATCGGGCGTCGACTCATAGGAAGTAGTCTGATATGGTGTACCATGTCCCATATTATTCCAAGCATCTCTATCTGAAATTCCAACAGGAAAATATCTATTCATTACATATACTTGTTGAGATGATGAACTTTGAAGTTCCTGCCCCAACAGCAAATTAATATTATGAACACCCTTTATATCAAATCCGTAATTAATCGTATTTGTCCATGAATATCTTGAACTTTGACTATTTGTAATCTGAGCTACAGGCATAGAATTGTTATCTTGCCCAGTATCAGTCATTGCACCATAAAAACGGTTCTGATCTTTATATTGAATATAATGAACCCCTTCTGTTTTTAACGTCAGACCTTTTATTGGCTGCCACTGCAAACTAAATTGATTTGTATAAGAATAAGAATGCTTCAACTGAGTATTTTCTTTAATATCATTTTTAGGATTTGTATATTCAAATATAGCCTCATCTTCCGGATCGACTGTCGCTGGATCCCAAAAAGCAAATTCACGTAAACCATTAGTAGGTCGATAACGTAATACATCAATAATACCTCCACTACCAATATTATCACCCCCAGCACCTGTATCACGACGATATGAGAATTTAGGATTATACGTAAATGTTAAATTTTTTGCTAACTGAATATTGAGTTTTGTATTAATATTCGTACGGCGTACACCAGAACCCATAATAATACCTCTATCATCAGATTGAGTAATAGACAGATTAAAACGGACTTTTTCAGAACCGCCACCTATAGTAACATTAGTAGAATAATTTAAGGGAGTTTCCCCCATAACTTCATCCTGCCAATCATAGTTTGTAGCCTTATGATACAAATCCATATCTTGAGGATTACCGAAATTCGCACGGAAATATTTAGCATTAGAACTTCTATTACCATTACAAGCAGCCCAATCATATTGATAACGCACATAATCATAAGCATTCATAAGATCCAGCTTACGAGCAAGCTTACTTACAGAAAGATATGTATTGATTCCAACCTGTATTTTTCCCTGTTTTGCAGATTTAGTTGTTACGATAACGACTCCATTACCACCTTTGGCACCATAAATAGCAGTTAAAGATGCATCTTTCAATACATCAATAGAAGCAATATCTGTTGGAGGAATATCATTTATATTATCTGTTTGAAAACCATCTACAATATAAAGCGGATCATTACTTTGAGTTACTGACGTACCTCCACGTACACGAATATTAATATCTGCACCTGGAGCACCATCGACTGTAGTTACTTGCACACCAGCTACTTTACCCTGCAATGCAACAGCTGCAGAAGTAACTGGAATAGCTGCAAGGGCCTTTCCTGAAACTGAACCCACCGAACCAGTCAAATCCTTACGTACTGTACTACCATATCCAATGACAACCACTTCATCCAAAGATTGAGAATCATCTTCTAATACAACTTTCAAAACTTTTCCAGCTACAGCCTTAACTTCTTGAGTTTGCATACCAATATAAGATATTACCAAAACTCTACCATTACGAACTTTTAACTGAAAATTACCATCAAAATCTGATGTTGTACCATTAGACGAATTACCTTTTTCAACAATGGTAGCACCAATAATCGATTCTCCATTAGAATCCAATACCCTACCTTTGACTGTAATGTTTTGAGCAAATATCTGAAGTGGTATGAAAAATACCATAACCAACAACAGAAACAGAAAGCTCATTTTTTTACTTTTCTTACGTTTCATATTAGAATTAATTGGTTAATAAATAAAATAATATCCACATAGTATATAGGAAAAATTAACAAGACAAAGAAAAGAAAATAAAAGCAAAATTCAAAACGAAACGAAACAATATTAACGTATATTAACTATTATAAATTAAACCAGATTACATCAGAATATCCACTTAAAATAGTTTTTCGATCTTTCATATAAAGCTCATAATCATTTTCCGATAATTCGAAAATATAATCCAAACCATATACACCACTATTTAATATAGTCCCTATATTGACACCAGATTCAATACATGTACAGTCATAAACTTTACATCCATCTTGCAAACCTGTATCACCATCAACTTTATTATCGGGTATAGGATTTAAACCCTTTACTAAATTACATATTCCCCCATTAAAAAACCTCTTATCTATTATAGTGTGTACATAACGCGAGTTCGAGATAATATTCTAAAAAGTAAAGAGCAGAAAAACATCCAACCTACAAAGGGTGGCCATAAAATGGT